>QWCE01001321.1_pt1 | contig 38498 bp, 35 predicted proteins | sample 1972531 | NCBI WGS metagenome assembly QWCE01 (sample SAMN09866716, study PRJNA288562) | Human gut metagenome isolate term4_stool, whole genome shotgun sequencing... | reverse complement strand
TTATGATGGGTCATATGTTGATCAAAAATATATGCCAGATAATTTTAAGGGGAAAAAATATTATGAACCAAAAGGTATTGCTTATGAAATAAAAATAAAAGAATACTTAGACAGTTTAAAGTGAGTTAAATTGACAAATAGAGGATTTAATTATATACTTAAACATTATGTAAGGAATTGAAAATTAGGAGGAATTATGTCAATTAGCATTAGAGATATTTTTAAAAATCCAGAAGATTTTTTAGATAAAGAAATAGTATTAAGTGGTTGGGTTAAGACATCTAGAGCTTCAAAAAACTTTGGATTCATTGAACTTACTGATGGTACAGTTTTTAAACCAATCCAAGTTGTTTATGGTAAGGAACTGGAAAACTTTGCTGAAGTGGAAAAATTCCCAATATCTTCTTCTCTTGAAGTTAGTGGAAAAATAGTAAAGTCTCCAGGTAAAAATCAATCTTTTGAACTACAAGCAAATAAAATTGTTCCAATATGTTCATCAGATCCTTCTTATCCATTACAAAAGAAGAGACATACAATGGAATACTTGAGAACAATATCTCATCTTCGTCCAAGAGCAAATACATTTAATGCTGTTTTTAGAGTTAGATCACTAATTGCTTATGCAATTCACAAATTCTTCCAAGAAAAAGGATTTGTTTACGTTCATGCCCCAATTATAACAACTTCAGATGCTGAAGGTGCAGGAGAAATGTTCCAAGTAACAACTCTTGATATTGATAGTATTGCTAAAGCTGAACCAACTGAAGTGGATTACACAAAAGACTTCTTTAATAAGAAAACTCACTTAACAGTTTCAGGTCAATTAGAAGCTGAAGCCTTTGCTGAAGCTTTTAAAAACATCTATACATTTGGACCAACATTTAGGGCTGAAAATTCAAATACTCAAAGACACGCAGCTGAATTTTGGATGATTGAACCTGAAATGGCTTTTGCAGATTTAAATGTAAATATGGATGTTTCAGAAGAAATGCTTAAATACATTATCACTTATGTACTTGAAAATGCTCCACAAGAAATGGAATTCTTTAACAATTTTATTGACAAAGGTCTACTTGAAAGACTTCAAAATGTTGTCGATAATGAATTTGCAAGAATAACTTATACAGAAGCTATTGAAATTCTTGAAAAAGCTGATAAGGAATTTAACTATCCAGTAAGCTGGGGAATTGACCTTCAAACTGAACATGAAAGATATATAACAGAAGAAGTTTATAAAAAACCAGTATTTGTAACTGATTATCCAAAAGAAATTAAAGCTTTCTATATGTATGAAAATGAAGACAAAAAAACTGTTGCAGCTATGGACCTTTTAGTTCCTGGAGTTGGAGAAATTATTGGTGGAAGTCAAAGGGAACACAGACTTGATGTTCTAGAAGAAAAGATGAAGAATATTGGCATGAATATGGAAACTTATGACTGGTATCTTGATTTAAGAAGATATGGATCTGTTGTTCACTCTGGCTTTGGACTTGGATTTGAAAGAGCGGTAATGTATATAACTGGAATGAAAAATATAAGAGACGTTATACCATTCCCAAGAACTGTTGGAAATGCTGAATTTTAGGAGTTAATATGGAAAAATATACACCAAGTGAAATAGAAAAAAAGTGGCAAGACTTTTGGGATGAGCATGAATCCTTTGTATGTGAAAATAATTCTGATAAAGAAAAATTTTATGGACTAGTAGAGTTTCCTTATCCATCAGGACAAGGACTTCACGTTGGTCACCCAAGACCTTATACAGCTCTTGATATTGTTTCAAGAATGATGAGAATGCAAGGTTACAATGTTCTTTATCCAATGGGCTGGGATGCCTTTGGTCTACCAACAGAAAACTATGCTATAAAAAATAAAATACATCCAGCTATTGTAACAAAAAACAATATTGAACATTTTAAAAAGCAATTAAAATCAATAGGTTTTTCCTTTGACTGGTCAAGAGAAATAAACACAACAGATCCAGAATATTATAAGTGGACACAATGGATTTTCTTACAACTTTATAAACATGGCCTAGCTTATAAAAAAGAAATGCCAATAAATTGGTGCCCTTCATGTAAAGTTGGACTTTCTAACGAAGAGGTTGTTGGAGGAAAGTGCGAAAGATGTGGAGAAGAAGTTGTAAGACGTGTTAAGAGTCAATGGATGCTAAAAATCACAGAATATGCAGATAGGCTTATTAATGACCTTGACGACTTAGATTTCATAGATAGAGTAGTAACTCAACAAAAAAATTGGATAGGTAGAAGTGAAGGCGCAAGTATTAATTTCTCTATTAAAGATTTTGATGAAAAGCTTGAAGTTTTCACAACAAGACCTGACACAATTTATGGTGCAACTTATATGGTAATAGCACCAGAACATCCTTTAATTGAAAAACATGCAGATAAAATTGAAAACTTAGATGAAATAAATGCTTATAAAGAAGAATGTGCTAAGAAAAGTGAATTTGAAAGAACAGAACTTGAAAAGGATAAAACTGGCGTAGAAATTAAAGGAATTAAGGCAATTAATCCTCTTACTAAAAAAGAAATGCCAATTTGGATTTCAGATTATGTTCTTATGACTTATGGAACTGGTGCAATTATGGCTGTTCCTGCTCACGATGATCGTGACTATGATTTTGCAAAGAAATTTGGTCTTGAAATCATTCCTGTTATTGAAGGTTCAGATGTTTCAGAACAAGCTAACACTGACACTGCTACAGGGAAAATGATAAATTCTGGGGTTTTAGATGGTCTTGAAGTAAAAGATGCCATTTCTAAAATGATTGAATACTTAGAAGAAAACAAACTTGGCAATAAGAAAATTAATTATAAATTGAGAGACTGGGTTTTCTCAAGACAAAGATATTGGGGAGAACCAATTCCAATAGTTCACTGTGAAAAATGTGGTTATGTAGCTCTTCCTGAAGAAGAACTTCCACTTTTACTTCCAGAAGTTGAAAATTATGAACCAACTGATTCTGGTGAATCACCACTTGCTAAAATGACTGATTGGGTAAATACAACTTGTCCAAAGTGTGGTGGACCAGCAAAAAGAGAAACTGACACAATGCCTCAATGGGCAGGATCATCATGGTATTTCTTAAGATACACAGATCCACACAATGATAAGGAGATTGCAAGTAAAGAAGCTCTTGAATATTGGATGCCAGTAGATTGGTATAATGGTGGAATGGAACATACAACACTTCACTTATTATATTCAAGATTTTGGCATAAATTCTTATACGATATTGGAGTAGTTCCAACAAAAGAACCTTATCAAAAGAGAACATCTCATGGCATGATTCTTGGTAATAACAACGAAAAAATGTCAAAATCTAGAGGTAATGTTGTAAATCCAGATGACATTGTAAGAGATTACGGTGCAGATACACTTAGATGCTATGAAATGTTTATTGGTGACTTTGAAAAACCAGTTCCTTGGTCTGAAAATGGAGTTAAGGGTTGTAGAAGATTTTTAGAAAGAGTTTGGAACCTTCAAGAAATTGTTGGTGATGGAGATGAATATAGCGAAGATTTAGTTTCTGAAATTCACAAAACTATTAAAAAGGTTACTGAAGATTATGGAAATTTAAAATCCAACACAGCTATAGCACAACTTATGACTCTATCAAATGAATTTAGTTCTATAGGAAAAATTACTAAAGAAGACTTTAGAACTTTCTTAATTCTATTAAATCCAGTTGCACCACATATCACAGAAGAATTGTGGCAAGTGTGTGATCTTGGAGGAATCCTTTCAGAACAAGCTTGGCCAAAATATATTGAAGAACTTACTATTGACAATGAAATAGAAATTCCAGTTCAATTTAATGGCAAAGTTAGATACACTATTAAGATAGCGAGAGATGCTGCACAAGACAAGGTATTTGAAGTTGCTGAAAAAGATGAACTTTTTGCTAAGAATACTGAAGGCAAAAATGTTGTTAAGAAAATTTATATTCCAAATAAGATTGTTAACATAGTTGTAAAATAAAATGAAAAGCACTTTTTAGTGCTTTTTGTTCTTTATGAGGAGTTTTTTATGAATAGTATGACTGGCTACGGCCTTTGCGAAAAAAGATGCGATGATTTTTATATAAAAGTCGAGATGAAATCAGTTAATAACAGGTTTCTTGACATTAACTTGAGAATGCCAGGGACTTTAAGTTATGCTGAAGAATCTGTGAAATCATTAGTTAAGTCAAAGGTTAAAAGAGGTAAAGTTGATATATTCATAAACTTTGAATATTTGGACTCTAGTGAAGTTGAAATTGATATTGACTATGAGCTTTTAAATAAGTATATTATTATAAGTAAAGAATTAGAGGAAAAATTTGGAGTTAAATCAGATTTATCATTTTCAAAACTTATGGAAGATTCAAATATTTTTAGACCTCAAAAAAAGGAATTTGATGGCGATTATATTCAAGAAGAACTTCTAAAAGTTGTCGATCTTGCTTCTAGTGACTTTGTAAAATCTAGATCAATTGAAGGTGAAAAAATAAGAGATGACTTTAAGATAAAACTTGAAGAGGTAAAAAAATTAACTGATTTTATTGAAAAAAGAGCTCCATTAAGTCTTGATGAAAATGAAAAGAGACTTAGAACTAGAGTATCCGAGTATCTTGATTCTAGTGAGATAGATGAAGATAGAATTTTAACAGAGATTGCTATAATGTTAGATAAACTTTCTATTGATGAAGAAATAACTAGGCTCAAAATACACTCTCAAAATTTTAGTGATATAATAGATCAAGAGGGACCTATTGGCAGGAAATTAGACTTTTTAATTCAGGAAATGAATAGGGAGTCAAACACTATAGGTTCAAAATCCAATGATATTGAAATTACAAGTGCTGTTGTAATGTTAAAATCAGAAATAGAAAAATTGCGTGAACAAGCGCAAAATGTTGAATAATAGATAATACTTAGGATGGTGATGATTTGGACGGCGGATTTTTATTAGTTTTATCAGGTCCTTCTGGTTCTGGAAAAGGAACTGTTAGTGAATCTTTAATGAAAAACAATGACGATATAATTTTCTCAACTTCTGTAACTACTAGGACACCTAGACCAGGAGAAGTTAATGGTGAAAATTACTTTTTTGCAACTAGAGAAGAATTTGAAAAAATGGTAGAAAATGATGAACTTTTGGAACATGCCTTTGTTCACACTAACTACTATGGTACACCAAAGAAATTTGTTTTTGATGAAATTGAAAAGGGAGAAATTGTACTTCTAGAAATTGATGTACAAGGAGCTCTACAAATTAAAGAAAAATATAAGGAAGCAGTCTTCATATTTTTAATCCCTCCAACAATGGATGAATTAAGATCTCGTCTTGTCAAGAGAGATACAGAAACAGAAGATGAAATCGAAACAAGATATAAAAATGCTTTTAAGGAACTTGACTTTGTTGGTGAATATGACTACTTTGTAATCAATGATGTAATAGATAACGCCGTTAAAGATATTGAAACTATTATAGCAGCAGAAAAATTAAGAGTTAAGAGACACAAGAATATTAAGAAAGAAGTTCAAGCAGAAGAGGAGAGAAGTAAATGATAATACCATCTTTTAAAGAATTAAAAGAAGTTGCAGATTCAAGATATGAACTTGCAATATTAGTATCAAAAAGAGCTAGAAAATTAATTGATGGAAATCCAGCCCTAGTTGATACAGATAGTGATAAACCAGTTACAATTGCAATCGAAGAAATTATGGATGGCAAAATTAAGTTTGGTGAAAAATTAAGCGATTCTGAATACGAAAAGAAAATTGCTGAAGAAAAAGAAAATCTTATTCAAGAAATTAAACAAAAGAAGATTGAAAATTTAAATAAAGAGGATTTAGAAGAGGAATAAGATGTTAAAAGGAAAAAAAATTCTACTTGGGGTTACAGGTGGAATTGCAGTTTATAAATCTCCAGGAATTTGTAGTCTTTTAAGAAAATTAGGAGCAGAAGTAAAAGTAGTTATGACAAAAAATGCTACTGAATTTGTGACTCCACTTACTTTTCAAACTATGTCAAATAATGTTGTTCATGGGGAAATGTTTAACCAATTATTTAACATGGATGTAGAGCATATTTCTCTAGCAAAATGGGCTGACATAATTGTAATTGCACCTGCAACAGTAAATATTATTGGCAAATTTGCAAATGGTATTGCAGATGACATGTTATCTACTGTTTTAATGGCATCTAGATCTAAAGTTATTTTAGCTCCTGGAATGAATACAGTTATGCTTAATTCAGAAGCTAATCAAAAAAATATGAAAACTTTAAAAGATAGAGGAGTAATAATTTTAGATACTAAAGAAGATTTGCTTGCCTGCAACGATTATGGAAGCGGTAAAATGCTTGAGCCAAGCGAAATTGTAGATGAAATTGACAGAGCTCTTACAGAAAAGGATCTAGAAGGAAAGCATGTAGTAATAACAGCTGGTCCAACAAGAGAAGCACTTGATCCAGTTAGATTTATTTCCAATTATTCTTCAGGGAAAATGGGTTATGCTCTTGCAGATAATGCAAAAAAACGAGGAGCAAAGGTGACTTTAATTTCTGGACCAACAAAGATTGAAATTCCAAAAGTTGATAACTTCATAAGAGTTACTTCAACTAGAGATATGTTTGATGCAGTTGGAAAATATTTTGATGATTGTGACCTTTTAATTAAAGCAGCAGCTCCAAGTGACTATAGACCAAAGACTTACAGCGAAGAAAAAATTAAAAAGGGTAACGACAGTCAAATGAATTTAATTGAGATGGAAAAAAATCCAGACATTGCAGCTCATTTTGGCAGTCAAAAAAAAGACCAAGTTATAGTTGGATTTGCAGCTGAATCAACAAATATTTATGAGTATGCAAAGGAAAAACTTGTAAAAAAGAATTTTGATATGATTGTAGTAAATAATATTAAAAAAGAAGGTGCAGGTTTTGGTTCTGATACCAACATAGTTTCTATTATTTCCAGAGAAAAGACTGATGATTTAGAAATTATGAGTAAGACTGAACTTGCAAAAGAAATTTTAGATAGAGCAAAAAAACTTATGAGCTAGAGAAATCTAGCTCTTTTGTGGGTGAAGACATGTTTGCAGATATTTTTATTGAAAATAATTTTCAGAAAATTGATAAACTTTATACATACATAGTAAAAGATGATGTTAAACCTGGTATGAGAGTTCTTGTAAATTTTGGGAAGTCTTACAGAGTTGGTATCGTCCTTTTTTTACATGAAAATTATATTGGCGATCATTTTGATAAATTAAAAGAAATTCACTCTGTTTTAGATGATGAACCAATTATTTCAAAGGAATTAATAAAATTAGGACTTTGGATGAAAGAAAGATATCTTATCGGTTATTCCAAAGCATTTTCACCAATTTTGCCACCAGGAAATCTTCAAAAAATCAAGAAAAAAATTGTTATAGAAAAATATCCTTATGGTGAAGATTTAGAGAAACTCAATTCAGTTGATTTAAATAAATATTTTGAAGATTTAAGCGAAGAAGAAAAACAAATTATAAAGAAATTAAGAGCTAAGGGATACATAAAATATGTCTACGATTCTCTTGTAACTGTAAAAGCGAAACTTGTAAATTATCTAAGAGTATCTAAGGATTTTGATGCTAAAAATCTTGAAGGAATAAGTGAGAAACAAGCAAAAGTTTTTAACTTTATAAAGATGGAAAAAGATATATCACGTGTCGATGTTATGACCAAACTTAATATTTCTTATTCGCCAATAAAAAGTCTCATTAATAAGAATTTGATAGAAGAGTATAAAAAAGAAATTAATAGAGATCCTATAAAAAAGGATTTTGAACGAGAAAAAATTCCACTAAACACCGAACAACAAGCTGCGTTAAAAAGTATTCTAGGAACTGATAAAGTTGTCAGTCTCTTACATGGTTTGACGGGATCTGGAAAAACTGAAGTCTATTTAAATATTGCATCTAAAATTATTGAAGATGGTGGTCAGGTAATTGTACTTGTCCCAGAAATAGGTTTAACTCCACAAATGATTGAAAGGTTCAAGGGCTGGTTTGGAGATGAAGTAGCAATAATCCATTCAAAGCTTTCTTCTGGGGAGAGATATGACGAATATCGTAAGATCTTAAATAATGAAGTTAAAATTGTCGTAGGGGTTAGAAGTGCAGTTTTTGCACCTTTTAATAATTTGAAGATGATAATAATTGACGAGTCTCACGATTCATCTTATGAGTTTCACGATAATTTAAAATACGACACAATTGAAGTTGCAATTAATAGAATGAAAAATAGAGGTAAAGTTTTACTAGGATCTGCAACTCCTTCTGTGGAATCTTATTTTTATGCCAAGAAAAATTTTTATAATTTATGTCAGTTAAAAAACAGAGCAAAAAAAGGTGCTTTAATGCCAGAAACACAAATAGTTGACATGAGAGAAGAATTAGTAATGGGAAATATCTCTATTTTTAGTAGAGAACTCAAAGATGAAATAAGTAAAAAATTAAAAAATAATGAACAAATTATTTTATTTTTAAATCGAAGAGGATTTTCTAATTTTATTTCATGCAGGTCTTGTGGAGAAGTTATTAAATGTGACGATTGTGATATTTCAATGACCTATCACAAGGCGAAGAATAGGTTAATTTGTCACTATTGTGGTAAGACGAAAGCTCTTCCTAAAGTTTGCCCTTCTTGTGGTTCTAAATTTATCAAGCAATTTGGCGTTGGAACACAAAGAGTTGAAGAAGAAGTTAGAAAAATTTTTCCTGAAGCAAGAGTTTTAAGAATGGACAGAGATACCACTACAAAAAAAGATTCCTTTAATAAATTTTATGAAAAAATAAAAAATAAGGAAGCCGATATTATTATTGGTACTCAAATGGTTTCAAAGGGTTTTGATTTTGAAGATGTAACTTTAGTTGGAATTGTGGCTGCTGATTTATCCTTATATATATCTGATTATAAGGCACGTGAGAGAACTTTTCAGCTTATAACACAAGTTTCAGGAAGGGCAGGTCGTGCTTCAAAAAAAGGTAAAGTTATTATTCAAACTTATAGCCCTGATAGTGAAATTATAAAATATTCTGCTCTTGGGAATTATGAAGATTTTTATAATTATGAAATTGAGGAAAGAAAAGTTTATTTGTATCCACCCTACACAAAGTTAGTGGAACTAGAATTTTCTTCTTATGATGAAAACTTGACAGAAATTTGGGCACAAAAATTTCTTAAGCAAATGTCTATAGATTTAAAAGGAATGGATATAATGCTTACAAAATTTATTAAAATGCCTAAGATAAAAAATATAAACAAGACGAAGTTCTCAATTAAGCTTAAACCTAGAGATTTATCTTTGTTAACACAGGGTCTAAAAAGGGTAATAAGTAATAGTAAGATAGAAGAAGAAAGAAAAATAATTTTAAATATAGAATTTTAGGTGATTAGATGGCAATAAGAAAAATTAGAATAGATGAAGATCCAATACTTAGAAAAAAATCTAAGATTGTGACAAATTATAATGATAGATTAAAAACTTTAATAAATGATATGTACGAAACTATGGATGTAGCTTATGGTGTAGGTCTTGCTGCCCCTCAAATTGGAATCCTTAAAAGATTAATTGTTGTTGATAATCGAGATGAAAATGAAGAAAATGGAATGAGATTTTATATGATTAACCCTCAAATTATTGAAAAAGAGGGAGAAGAAGTCTCAATGGAGGGTTGTCTTTCAGTTCCAGGTAAACAAGGAAAAGTAAAAAGGGCAAAAAATATTAAAGTTAAATATAATGATTTAGATGGCAATGAAAAATTTATGGAAGCAGAAGATTTCTTGGCAAGAATTATTCAACATGAAACTGATCATCTTGATGGAATACTTTATACTGACAAAGCAATTGAAATATATGAAGCAGGGAGTGAAGAATAATGAAATTTATTTTTATGGGTACTCCTGAATTTTCTGTTCCAATATTGGAGAGATTAAGTAAATTGGGAGATATCGCTCTTGTTGTTTCTCAAGAAGATAAGAGAAAGGGAAGAGGAAAAAAATTTACAAAAACTCCTGTAAAAGTAAAGGCAGAAGAACTCGGTCTTGAAGTTTATCAACCAAAAGATATTAATTCTCCTGAGTCCATAGAAAAACTTAGAGAAATTGAAGCTGATATAATTGTTGTTGTCGCTTATGGACAGATTTTAACAGAAGATATAATAGATTTGCCAAAAAAATATATAGTAAATGTTCATGCTTCACTATTACCACAATTTAGAGGAGCTGCTCCAATTAATAGAGTCATAATGGAAGGTTATGACAAAACTGGAGTAAGTCTAATGAGGGTGGAAGAAGGTCTTGATGCTGGAGCAGTATCAAAGGTAAAAGAAGTTGAAATAGCTTCTATGAATGCAGGAGAATTAGAAAAAGAACTCTCAATTATGGGAGCAGATCTTTTGGAAGAATTCATCAAAGATGTAGAAGAAGAAAATGTAAAATTTGTTGAACAAGATGAAACAAAAAAAACTTACGCAAATAAAATTTTAAAAGATGATTTAATTTTGAATTTTGACGAAAATTCAAGAGATATTGTAAATAGAATTAGAGGACTTAGCCCAACTTATGGTGTGAAGTTTAATTATAAAGATAAATCATATAAAATTTTTAGGGCTGAAGAAGTTCAAATTTCACGAGCTGAAAAAGCTGGAACTATCTTAAAGGCAGATAAAGAATTATTAATTAAAACTTCTGATGGGGCAATTTCAGTAAAAGAAATTCAAGCTCCAGGCAAAAGAGCCATGGGAATTGATGACTTTTTGCGTGGAAATAAATTTGAAGAAAATTATGTGATTGGAGGAAAATAATGTTTGGACCTTATTTTTACACTTATGATTACTCTTACTTAATCTATATTCTTCCAGGTCTTATTCTTGCTATGTATGCACAAGCAAAAATAAGTTCTGCTTATGAAAAATACAATAAAGTTGCTGCATCTACTGGTCTAAGTGGAGCAGAAGTTGCAAGAAAAATCTTAGATAGAAATGGATTAAATTATGTTGACATAAAAATGGTTGATGGTAAATTATCTGATCACTATGATCCAAGAGACAAAACTCTCAACTTATCAAGAGATGTTTATTATAAAAATTCCATTGCATCAGTTTCAATAGCTGCTCACGAAGTCGGGCACGCAATACAAGATTCAGTTGACTATGCACCTTTAAAAATAAGAGCAGCATTAGTACCACTTGCAAATCTCGGAACACAACTTTCCTTTATTTTAATAATACTAGGATTTTTCTTTTCAGTATTTTTTACAAAATTAGGGATTGCCTTATTTTTCTTTGCCGTACTATTTCAAATAGTAACTCTTCCAGTTGAGTATAATGCTTCTAATAGGGCAAAAAAAGAGCTGGCAATGGGAATTATTACAGAAGAAGATTTAAAAGGAACAAGAGAAGTTCTAAGTGCAGCAGCCTTAACTTATGTTGCATCAACAATTGTTGCAATTGGACAATTTTTAAGATTACTTAGCATATTTGGAAGAAGAGATTAATGAAAAATACTAGAGAAAAAGCACTACAAATAATAAATGATGTCCTCTATAAGGGGACATTTTTAGAAGAAAGTTTAGAAATTCTAAAAAATTCCAAAATAGATGAGAGAGATTATGCTTTTATAAAAGAAATAACTACTGGAGTTATAAGGAATAAAACTTATCTAGATTATGTAATAAAGGAGAATTCAAGAGTTAAATTTAATAGGATACACAAATTAATACTTAGCATTCTTGAGATGGCAGTTTATCAAATGTATTTTCTTGATAAAGTCCCAGATTATTCTATAGTTGATGAATCAGTAAATCTTGCAAAAATTTATGGAAACAAGGGATCTATTTCCTTTACTAATGGTATTCTTAGAAGTATTTCTAAAAAAGATAAAGTCCAAGTTAAGATAAAGGACAGCATAGATAATCTCTCAACTTTTTATTCTCATCCGAGATTTTACACTGAGTATTTTTATAAAAATTATGGTGAGGATTTTACCAAAAAGTTACTCAAGGCAAATAACGAAAAAGCTCCTTTTACAATAAGGGTTAATAGCTTAAAAACAAATAAAGAAGATTTGGTAAATAAACTAAGTGAACTGGGATATAGGGTTTTAGAGACGAGTTTTGAAAATGCTTTAAACATAGATAATCCAAATGGTATTATTGATACAGACTTATTTAAAGAAGGGTATTTTTATGTGCAAGATTTGGGATCAATTTTAGTTTCTAGTTTTTTAAATCCAAGAAAAGATTCAAAAGTCTTAGATTTATGTGCAGCTCCCGGTGGTAAGACAAGTCACTTATCAGAAATAATGGAAAATACTGGAGAAATTGTTGCCTGCGACAAATCAAAGGGAAAAGTTAAAATAATTAAAGAAAATGCTAAAAGACTTGGATGCAAAAATATTAGTCCAATAATAAATGATGCGAGAGTTTTAAATGAAGAATTTATTGAAAATTTTGATTATGTTTTAGTTGATGCACCTTGTTCTGGAACTGGACTTTATAGAAAGAAACCTGATATAAAATGGAATAAGAATATTGAAGATATAAAAGAACTTTCTAAAATTCAATTGGAAATTTTAGAGAATGCAAAAGAATATCTAAAGGTCAATGGATTTTTACTTTATTCTACTTGTTCACTTTCTAAGCTTGAAAATGAAGATGTCATTCAAAATTTTATAAATAAGAATAAAAATTTTAAAATAATAAAATTAAGAGACAAAGAGATTTTAAAACTATTCCCATCAGTAGATGGAAGTGATGGTTTTTCTATGTGTCTTTTAGAAAAAATTTCTTAATATTATTGGCTGTGAAAATTATTCACAGTCTTTTTTATATAAAATTATTTTTTTAAATATATTTTTATTTGTAGAAGTCTAATGGTATAATGATTAGATGAATAGGTGGTTTTAATGGAATTAAATTCTATGTATGAAGATGAACTTCGCCAATTTTTTGAAGATAAGGGCGAAAAGGCCTTTAGAGGTTCTCAGCTTTTTACTTTTTTTCACGATAAAAAAAGGTATGATATAGAGAATTCAAATCTTTCGGCAAAAGCAATCTCAATTATTGAAAAAGAAGAAATAAATAGACTTGAGATTTTTAAAAGTTTTGATTCAAAATTAGATGAAACAAAAAAGATGCTTTTTAAATTAAAAGACAACAACTTAATTGAGGGAGTCCTAATGGAGTACAAGCATGGATATTCTCAATGTGTTTCAAGTCAAGTTGGCTGCAGAATGGGTTGTGATTTTTGTGCTTCTACAAAATCTGGACTTGTTAGAAATCTTACAGCGGGAGAAATGCTTTCTCAAGTTTATGAGATTGAAAATAAATATAATATTAAAATTTCTAATTTTATTTTAATGGGAAGTGGTGAACCACTTGATAATTTTTCTGAAGTAGTTAGATTTATTAAATTGCTTCACGATGAAAAGGGGCACAATACAAGTTATAGAAATATAACAATTTCAACTTGTGGAGTGGCTGATAAGATTTATGATTTAGCTGATTTAAATATTCCCATTAATCTTGCCATTAGTCTTCATCAAACAAATGACAAAGATAGGTCAAATCTTATGCCAATTAACAGAAGATTTAATCTTTCTGATTTGAAAAAATCATTGGAATATTATATTGAAAAGACTAATAATAGGATTACATTTGAATATACTCTAATTAAGAATCAAAATGATGGCAAAAAAAATATTGATGAACTTTATAATTTTGCAAAAAATTTAAAGTGCCATATTAATTTAATACCATTAAATCCAATAGAAGAATTTGATGAACAAAGACCTTCCAAAGATGAAATAAATCATTTTAAAAATGAGCTAGAAAAAAAAGGATTTAATGTGACTATAAGAAGAGAACTAGGAAGGGACATCAGCGCCTCATGTGGACAACTAAGGCGTAAGGTTGAGGTGAAATAAATGAAAGTAGTATCAGCAACAAATGTAGGTAACTACAGGAAAAACAATGAAGATTCGTATTTTTTAAATGAATCTAAGAATTTATATATTCTAGCTGATGGAATGGGGGGCCATTTGGCAGGTGAAAGAGCCTCAAATATGGCAACTGAAATTATTGGAAGAGACTTTGAAGGCGAAAGAGAAGTAAAAAGTATAGACGATGCTATAGAAATTCTTTCATCTTCTATTAGAGATGCCAATAAAAAAATCTATGAAAGCTCTCAAGAAAATGAAGATTACAGAGGAATGGGTACGACTTTGTCTGCCGGATTAATATTAGATAATGTTCTCATTTATTCTAATATTGGTGATTCTAGGATTTACAAAATAAATAAAGATATGGAGCAAATAACTAAAGATGATTCCTTTGTAAATTATTTAATTGAGATTGGTGAAATTACTGAAGAAGAAGCAAAGAATCATCCTAAGAAAAATGTCCTTACTAAGGCAATGGGAACAACGCCTGATATTGAAGTTATAGTTAATACTCTTAATATTGGAGAGAAAGACATATTTTTATTTTGTTCTGATGGGCTCACTAATATGGTTTCTGATGAGGATATTTTTAAAATTGTAAAAGAAAATAGCCCTGAAGATGCCAGGGATAAGCTTCTTGACTTGGCTCTAAAAAATGGCGGTATGGATAATATTACATTTATTTTAGTATTTAATGAGTAGGTGGGCAATGATTAATAAAATTTTAGGAAATAGATACGAGATATTAGAAAAAATTGGCACTGGCGGAATGGGAAATGTTTTTAAAGCCCATGATAGAAAGCTTGATAGAATTGTTGCCATAAAAGTTTTAAAGTTAGAATATAACGAAGATAATAATTTTATAAGAAAGTTTAAGAGAGAATCTCTTGCAGCTGCAAGTATTTCTCATCCAAATATTGTAAGTATTTATGATGTAGGTACAGAAAAAATTCAAGATAAAGAAGTTCACTACATTGTAATGGAATATATTGATGGAAAAACTTTAAAGGATTTAATAAATGATGAAGGTAGACTTTCTGAAAAAAGAGCTTTAAATTATTGTATCCAAATTGCAGAAGCTCTTAAAGTTGCTCATTCGAAGCATATCGTGCATAGAGATATTAAGTCACAAAATATTATGGTTACTCGAGACGACAGAATTAAAGTAACAGATTTTGGCATAGCTAGAGTTGCAGATAATACAACTGTTACAGCTACAAATGCTGTAATGGGTTCTGTTCACTATTTTTCTCCAGAACAAGCAAGAGGAGCTAAGGTAGATAATAGGTCTGATATTTATTCTCTTGGTATTGTTTTATTTGAAATGTTAACTGGAAGGCTTCCTTTTGATGCAGATAACCCAGTTTCGGTTGCTCTTATGCAAGTGCAATCACAAATGCCAAGGCCATCAGAATTTATTAAGAGTCTAGATCCTTCAGTTGATGCTTTAGTTTTAAAAATGACTGAAAAAGATCCAGACGACAGGTATAAAGATGTATTTGAATTAATAAAGGATATAAAAGATTATACAATAGGTGCGAAGACTTTTTCTGTCAATAGAGCTTATGACGATGATGACAGAACTGTTGTGACACCAGCTATGAATAGAAGACCAAACAGAAATCATTCTAATAATATGGATGCGAAAAAACCTAATAGACCTAAAAAGGTTGTAAAAAAGAAAAAATCAGTAGCTCCAGCAATATTAGGTATTTTTTCTGCAGTAGTTATAATTGCACTTCTAATTTATGTAGTTCCAAAAGCAATGAAGGGTATGAAGTCTGGTGACGAAGTAGAAAAAATAGTTGTAGAAAATTATCTTGGCAAAACTAGAGATGAAGCTAAAGAACTTTTAGAAGCACAAGGTCTTGTCTTAGATGTAAGTACAGTTGAGAACGAAAATGAAGCTGATGGAGTAGTTTTGGGACAAAATCCTGAAGAAGGCACTGAGGTAGAAAAAGGTTCCACTGTAACTTTAGAAATAAATGAACTTCCTGATTCAGTCCCTGTTCCACCTCTAAAAGGCTTAACAAAAGAAGAAGCACAAAAAGTTCTTGAAGAAAATTCTTTAAAACTTGGTTCAATCGATGAAGAATTTAACGAAGATGTTGAGGAAGGAAAAGTTATCTATTCAAATCCTGATGGAGGTTACTCTGTTAAGAGAGGAACTGCTGTGAAACTTATTATTTCTAAGGGAGTAGATAAAACACCAGTTGTCCTAAGTGACTACAAGGGAATGGACCAAGATGTAGTTGTAAATCAACTAAAAAGCTTAGGTTTAACAGTTGTCATTGAAAATGGAAATAGCAATAAAGTTTCTGAAGGTCAAGTTTATGATATGGATCCAAAACCAGGTCAAAGTGTGGAAAAGGGTTCAACAGTTACTCTTTATATTTCTAAAGGACCAAAAATTGAAGATGAAGAGGACCTAAACGAAAAAGATAATGAAGAAAATAATAGTGAAAAAAATTATAACAAGGTAAATCACGTAAAGGTTAAAGTTCCTGATGATGGAGAAGGTCATAGAGTTAATGCTGAAAGGGTTAGAGATGCAAATGGAAATAAAATCGGAGCTCAAACAGTTTGGAATTACAACATAGAAGCAGGGGACGTGGCAAGTGTTGAACTCATAGGACCTGGTGAATATAACATTTATGTCGATGGAAATCTTGTTAAGACTGAGAAGATAAAATAATGATTGGAAAAATAATTAAATTGACAGGAGGTTTCTACTATATTAAGTCAGGTGACCAAGTTTTCGAAACGAGAGCTAGGGGTAATTTTAGACATTTAAAGGTAGATCCTATTGTTGGTGATGATGTAGAATTTAAATATGAAGAAAAAACTCTGGGATATATTGAAAAAGTATATCCCAGAAAAAATATGCTCACAAGACCAAAAGTTGCAAATGTTGATCTTGCACTTGTAGTTATTCCCGTTTTGAATCCAAAATACAACTTAGTGATAATAGACAAAACTATAATCCAAGCAGAATATCAGGGGATAGATGTTGCAGTTGTAATTAATAAATGCGATCTTGATAGAAAAAGTGGAGAAAATCTAGATGAGATTTATAAGAGTGCTGGTTTTGAAACTTTTACGATATCAGATAAGGATAATTCAATAGATTCACTAAAAAAGTTTTTGAAAGGAAAAACTGTTGCCCTTTGTGGAGTTTCTGGTGCTGGAAAATCAACTATAACATCTAGAATATTAGATAAGGATGTTGAGGTTGGAAAAGTATCTGATAAAACTAAAAGAGGAAAGCACACAACAAGACACACTGAAATTCTATATAATGATGATATTTATATTTTTGATACTCCAGGATTTTCTTCACTAAGTTTAAATATTGACAGTGATGATTTGAAAAATTATTTTAGAGAATTTAGGACTTATAATGATTGCAAGTTTAATAACTGCAATCACATAAAAGAACCAAAATGTGCTGTAAAAGAAGCAGTAGAATTGGGAAAAATAACAAGAGAAAGATACGAAAATTACTTATATATTTATAATGAAATAAAAAATAAAGGAGAATATTAATGATTTCACCTTCACTACTTTCAGCAGATTTCACAAATTTAGAAAAAGAATTTAAAATTATGAACGAAGAAAAGGTTGATTTTGTTCATCTTGATATAATGGATGGGAATTATGTGCCAAATATTTCTTATGGACCAGGAATTGTAAAAAGTCTTAGACCTTTGACAAATATACCTTTCGACACTCATCTTATGATTGAAAGACCGGAAAATTTTATTGAAGATTTTAAAAAAGCTGGTTCAGATATTATTACAATTCATCCATCTACAACAAAACATCTTGATAGAACCCTTTCTTTAATAAAATCAAAGGGTATGAAAGCAGGTCTTGCCCTTAATCCTCAAGATAGTCTAGAAATTTTAGATTATACATTAGAAAATTTAGATTTAGTTCTAATCATGAGCGTAAATCCTGGATTTGGAGGACAAAAATTTATTCCTTCAGCTCTAAGAAAAATTTCTGAAGTTAAAAAAATAATTGAAGAAAGAGATTTAAATACTTTAATAGAAGTTGATGGTGGAGTTAAACTTGAAAATGCAAAAGAAGTTTTAGAAGCCGGAGCAGATATTTTAGTTGCAGGTTCAGCTATTTTTGAAAGAAATAAAACTAGAGAAAATATAAAGGCTTTCAAGGAATTATTATGAAAAAGGCTCTTTTAATTTCTGGTGGAAGACAAGTTTCAAAAGAATTAATAGAAAAGTATATTGATAGATTTATAATTGTTGCTGATGGTGGAGCAAGACTTTTAAAAAAATATGATCTTCAGGCAAATTTGCTTTTGGGAGATTTAGATTCCATAGGTGACGAATCACTTTCTTATGTAGAAAAAAATGGAATTGAGATTAAAAAATTTCCTGCAAAAAAAGATTTTACAGACACAGAATTAGCTCTTTCTTATTTAGTTGATGAAGGATATAAAGATATTATTATTTTAGGAGCCTTGGGAACAAGATTAGATCATGAGCTTGCAAATCTTTTGAATTTAAAAAAATTATACAAGAATGGAATAAGAGCAAAAATAGAAGATGATTACAACGAAGTTATCTATGTCGAAGAAGGTTCTTATGATTTTGAAAAAACTAATAAAAAATATTTTTCTCTAATAAGTGCCTCAGATAAATTAAACTTTTCAACTAAGGGTCTTTATTATGAAGTAGAAAATCTCGTTATAGATTTTAATAATCCCAGTAGAGCAGTTAGCAATGAGATGATTTCTAATAAAGCGACTATAAAAATAAATTATGGATCTGCTTTTATTATAATGTCAAAAGATTAATTTAATATTAAAATTGCCCAAGCTTAAATTATTTTGGACTTTAAAAAACCCCAGATTCCTTATTTTGGATTCTGGGATTTTTTTGTGTAATTTATTTTTCTAATTTGTAGTACATTTTATAGTGTTTAATTGATCCAAACTTTCTCTTTAAATAAGTTTTCTTTCTACTAAAGCTAAAGTCCTTCTTATTATTAATTGTAAACTCATAGCCATTTTTTAAAAGCTTATCAATTGTATCGTGATATTTTTCATTTGTGTATTCTTTTAAAAGTTTTGGGTGAGCATTCATCCAAATTTTTGAAGTTTCTTTGTGATAATAAACTTCTTCTTCAAAACCCAAGTCTAATAGGTCACGAATATAAAAGTCAAGAACATTTACGCCACCTGCAGCCATAAAATAGTGACTTTGAGGAAGTCTCAAGTTCATTTCAAAGGCTTTAAAGGTGTTGTCACGAGGATCATATTTTAAATCTATATTTGAATATCCAGTGTAATGAATTGATTCAAGTTTTTCTTTATAAAACTTATAAAGTTCTGGCATATATTTTGTATAGATAGCGTCATTATTTCCAATTCTAAGGGGAAGAGGATCTGCTAAAAGGATTTGTCCATAAACCATCATGCGCACCTTTCCATTTTTGTCACAATACACATTAAAAGACGCTTGGTTTGAGGCAGGTCCTGGAATGTATTCTTGGACAAGCATTGTTCCTTCATAGTGATTGTCGTCGTAAATAGTTTTAACAACAGATTTTAATTCTTCATAATCATAAATTGTGTAAACTTTATACTTGTTTGGGAAAGAGAGTTTTACATAGGATATTGAATCATTAGGTTTTAATATCAAAGGGAATTGTAAGTCTAAATCTTCAATTTCTTTTGAATTTTTTATAACTCTAAATTTTGGATAAGGGATGCCAAGTTCTTCGCAAGAATTATAAAAATCAATTTTATTTTCAAGTCTTTCATTTAATTCACTTGAAGGAGTGTTGAACTTATAATATTCTTTAATTTTTTCCTTGTTATTGGAAAGTAATTTTGAATATTCGTCACCACATGGGATTGTAATTAGACTTGCATCTTTATTTTCTTTTGCAAATTTTATCATTTCACTTACAAAAACTTCATTGTCAGAAAAGTTTTCTATAACTCTCCTGTCTAAAATTCTTGAATGATCTGTTGCTGGAAGTGGTTTTTGGCAAAAGACAGTGGAAATAAGACCATAATTATCATTTAGAATACGAGCAATACCATAAGCATTTTCGTCTGAGCCAAGAATTACAAATTTAACATTATATTTTTTTATTATATCTTTAGAAATATTTTTCATGTTTCTCCTTTATCTATAAATTTTAATCGTTCATTTTATCCTTATACATTATACACTAGAAGACAAAATATTTTAAGGAGTATAGAGAAAAGCTCTATCTTTCTTTTTCCAGTAATGGGAAACTCTTTTTATTTCTTCTTGGGAAAGAATTATTTTATTATTATTTTTAAGCCTTTTATCAATTTCTGAAATAACAGAAAGCTTGTCAGCGCACCACTTTGGTTCAAATAATTTAGATTTTGGAGGATCTCCTGTAATTCTATGGACTATTGTTTTTTTATCTATATTATCTAAGGCGTAGATAAGTATATCAATATATTCATCTCTTGATAAAATTTTAAATTTTTCCTTATTATATAAATTATAAATTGGGGAATCTTTTAAAATATAAAGATTGTGAAATTTAACTCCAAAAGCTTCAACATCTTTTATATATTTTATAGTGTTTAGAAAATCATTTTCGGCTTCATAAGGAAGACCAAAAATAGCGTGAATCAAAAAAAGGATATTTGCATCTTTTAATTTTTTTATAGTTTTATCAAATAAATCATGAGAATATCCTCTATTTATTAATTCTATTGTATCTTCATTTACACTTTGCATACCAAGTTCAAGCCAGAGTGTTTTTCTTTCTGAAATTTTTTTTAGATATTCAATTTTTTCATCGTCTAGACAGTCGCATCTTGTGGCGATTGAAATGCCTCTTATATCATCACGACTTGCAACAGTATCATAAATACTTTTTAATTTATCTAAAGAAGCATAGGTATTTGTAAAATTTTGAAAATAAGCAATATAATTTTTTGCCTTCCATTTCTTTTCCAAAAATATTTTTTGTGAGTCGATTTGCTGAGAAATGCTCAAGCTTTTTGATCCAGCAAACTCACCACTTCCTTCATCAGAACAAAAGATACAGCCAGTTTCTGATATTGTGCCATCTCTATTGGGACAAGAAAATCCACCATCAAGAGATAACTTCACAGTTTTACCATTAAAATATTCACGAAAGAAATCGTTAAAAGATAAAAATCTTCTCATATTATCACCTCATTTATTATATATTTTTTTAAAAAATATTTCTATGACTGTGAAATTGAAAAAAATGCTATATAATAGAATAGGAATTGAGGTTTTTTAATGGACTTAAAATTTAAAAACTATCTAATTTTAGCAGAAGAATTTTTGCTAAATGAAGATTATGATAAAGCAGAAGATCTTCTCATAAAATCTCTTAAATTTACTAATGATGAAGATATTGATGAGAGAATATCTGTATATTTTGAGCTTTGTGACATTTTTTTAAAAAAAGAAAAATTTAATGAAGCAAGGACTTATTTTAATAAAATTTTAGACTTAAAAGAAATGCCAGGAGCCTATTATGGTCTTGCCATTTGTAATGATTTTTGTAATGGTGATATTAATTATTCTATAAAAAATTATAAATTGGCAATTTCTTTGGACGAAAATTATGATAGAGCACATTATTATTTAGCTCATGCCTATGACAAAATTGGAAATAGCAATCTTGCCATTGATGAATTAAAAAAAGTTATTGATATAGATGAGTTTGACTTTGTAAGTTATAATGATTTAGGTTCAATTTATGAAGTTTTGAATAAAGATGATGCGGCAGAATTTTATGTAAAGAAATCTTTAAATATTAAATCCGATTACGGTAGAGCTCTTTACAATATGGGTGTTTTATCGAAAAAGAAAGGCGACAACAAATTAGCTTTAAAATATTATTATGAAGCTATTGGAAAATTTGAAGATCCTTTTTTGTTTTTAAATATGTCTGCCATATATATCGAAAATAAAGATTATAAGTCTGCTATAAATATATTAGATAGGGGATTAGAAGATTTCCCAAATTCTGTCAATCTACATTACAACAAGGCTTGTTCCTTTCACCTATTGGGAAGAGATGATAAGGCAAAGGATGAAATAATTAAAGCCATAGAAATAAATAGTGATGCTTATATATGGGCGCAGACTGACGATGATTTATCAGAAATAGTAAAGGAGTTATAAAATGATTATTATAAAAACAGAAGACGAAATTAAAAAAATGCAAGTTGCAGGTAAGGTTCTTTCAGATGTTCATCACAAACTAAGAGATTTTATAAAACCAGGTGTGAAGACAATTGAAATAGATAGATTTGTTGAAAATTATTTAAAAGAAAGAGGAGCTTATCCTGAACAAAAGGGATATGAAGGATATCCTTATTCTGTTTGTGCTTCAGTAAATGACGAAATTTGTCATGGATTCCCTAGTGAATATGAATTAAAAGATGGAGATATAATAACAGTGGATATGGTTGTAAATGTTGATGGATGGCTTGCTGATTCAGCTTGGTCATATGAAGTTGGAGAAGTTTCTCCTGAAGCAAAAAAACTTTTACAAGTTACTCGTGAATCTATGTATAAGGGAATTGAAAAAGCTGTTATAGGGAATAGACTTGGAGATATTGCTGCTGCTGTTCAAAAACATGCTGAAGATAATGGATATTCTGTAGTAAGAGAATTTGTTGGTCATGGAATTGGTCAAGAAATGCATGAAGATCCACAAGTCCTTCATTATGGAAAGGCAGGTCGTGGTCTTAGAATTCAAGAAGGAATGGTATTTACTATAGAACCAATGATAAATATGGGTAAAAAAGAGCTTACTATAGATGATAATGGTTGGACAGCAAGGACAAAAGATGGTTCTCTTTCTGCACAATATGAACATCAAATAGCTATTACAAAAGATGGACCAATAATAATCACTGACCAGGGCGATTGTTGATAAATGAGGGAAGTCAATTTATTAAAGGGCAATATTTTTTCTGCTCTATTAAAAATGGCTCTGCCTTTAATGGGAACAGCCTTTGTTCAAATGGCATATTCCCTAGTTGATTTGATGTGGTTAGGAAGGCTTTCCACAGAAGCAGTTGCGGCTGTGGGAGCTTGTTCTTTTTTGGTTTGGATAGCTCAAGCCATAACTCTTGTAGCTAAGACAGGAGTTTCTGTTGGACTTTCACAAGCTTATGGCAGAAATGACGAAGAGACTTCAAAAAAAGTTTGGATTGCTGGTTTTATTTTAAATTTAATCTTGTGTATGAGCTTGACGCTTTTATATATAAGTATGAGATATAAAATTATTGGCTTCTATAAACTTGAAGAATCTGTGCACACAATGGCTTGTGATTATCTTTTAATAGTAAGTTGTGGCCTTATATTTACATTTTTAAATCCAATTATGTCAGCTGCTTTTTTTGCCAAGGGAAATTCTATTACACCTTTTAAAATTTCAATAATTTCTCTATTAATAAATTTAATTTTAGACCCTTTTCTAATTTTTGGAATTTCAATTTTTCCAAGTCTTGGAATAAAGGGAGCAGCTTTAGCTACTGTCCTTGCACAAATGATTGCAAGTATTTTGTATCTCTATGTGGGAATTCAAAATAGGGAAATTTTTGTAAGGACCAATTATTTTAAAATTCCTGAAATAGCACATTTCAAATCAATTTTAAATTTGGGATTGCCTGCTTGTTTACAATCTATGATTCATGCAATGGTGAGTATGATATTAAATAGGTATACTGCAAGTTATGGCGCAATTTATGTAGCAGTTTATTCTATTGGATCTCAGATAGAATCAATATCTTGGATGACAGCTGATGGTTTTTCTGTTGCCTTTTCTGCTTTCTTTGGACAAAATTTTGGCGCAAAGAATTTTGATAGGCTTCAAGATGGAAGAAAAGAAGCTATGAAAATAGTAAATATAATTGGAATTTTCTCATCCTTGTTATTATTTTTCTTTGCAGAAAAATTATTTACGCTATTTATTCCAGGGGATCCTATGGCAATATTAAAGGGAATTGATTATTTAAAAATTGTATCTATTTCAGAATATTTTATGACACTTGAGATAGGAACAACAGGTATGCTAAATGGTCTTGGACTTACAAAATATCCAGCTTTAAACGCTATGATACTAAATATTTTAAGATTACCAATGGCACTTATCTTCATGCCAATTTTCGCTGTAAATGGAGTATGGATGGCAATGAGTTTATCGTCTGTTTTAAAAGGAATAATTTTAACTTTAGTTTATTATTATTTGCGTAAAAAGACAGATGGTTTTAGAATTAATATGAAAAGCTACGTATGAAAGGAGATAAATAAATGTTAAAACAATTTGAAAAACCTGCACTTGGAGAAAAAATTGCAGTACTTAAAACTAATAAAGGTGATATAAAAATTAGATTATTTGAAGAAGCAGCACCACTTGCTGTTGAAAACTTCATTTCACTTATAGAAGATAAATATTATGATGGAATAATTTTCCACAGAGTTATAGAAAACTTTATGATTCAAGGTGGAGATCCAAGTGGAACTGGCCGTGGTGGTGAAAGTAAGTGGAAAAAACCATTTAAAGATGAATTTAATTTAAACTTTAGAAATTTTAGGGGAGCACTTTCTATGGCAAATGCTGGACCGAATACTAATGGTTCACAATTTTTTATTGTGCAAGGAGATAAAATTTCTTCTGATTTAATTGATCAAATGAAAGATGCAGGAGAAGAAAATGGTTATCCAAAAGAAATTGTAGATGCCTATGAAGAGTTTGGCGGAGCATTTTGGTTAGATGGAAAGCACACTGTTTTTGGGCAAGTTTTTGAAGGTATGGATGTAGTGGATGATATCGCAAAGACTAGGGTAGGTTTTATGGATAAACCTGTTAACGACGTTGTAATAGAAGAAGCTCTTGTTGAAGAATATAAGGGATAAAAAAATGCATCAATATAGAGGAAGAATGATTTTACACACTGGTTCAATGTTTTCAGGCAAGACTAGCTCTCTTGAGAAAGACCTAAAAAGATTTTCAATTGCAAATTATAAGGTCGTTGCTTTTAAGCCACTCGTGGATAAGAGGTATGCCAAAAATGAAATTGTTACTCACGACAAGGTGAGTCTTGAGGCACTGGAAATTGAATCAATTACAGAAATTTTAGACTACGCAAAAAAGAATTCTCCACAAGTTATTGGAATTGATGAAGTGCAATTTTTATGTGATTCTCCAGAAATTATATTGGAAAATTTGGAGAAAATTCTTGAGATGGGAATAACTATAGTCCTTGCAGGCTTAGACATGGATTATATGGGTCAGCCTTTTGAAATTGTAAAGGAAATAATGCCTAAGGTTGATTATTTAAATAAACATCATGCAGTTTGCAAGAGATGTGGTACTGATGCTTGGGTATCTCATAGAAAAATAAAAAGTGACAAAAGGGTAGAACTTGGAGCAGTTGAAGAATATGAGCCCCTTTGCCGAAGATGTTACAGGGAAGCAATTGCTGAAGATAAATTAAAAGAAAATCAAGAAAAATTTTTATAAGACTATTGACACCCTCTAATCATTTCATTAAAATATAAGTAAATGATTAGAGGTGATTTTTTGACGCCAAGGGAAAAAGAGATAATAAATCTATTAAAGAAAAATCCCAAAATGTCACAGCAAGAGATTGCTGATGAGTTAAATATTACAAGGTCTGGAGTTTCAACTCATATAAATAATTTGATGAGCTCAGGTCATATCTTAGGAAGAGGTTATATTTTAAGAGAGGACAGCTATGTTGCAATCCTAGGCGGTTGTAACATGGATATAACAGGATCTTGTTTTGACAATTTAAAAGAAAGAGATTCCAATCCAGGTAGGATTGAATATTCTAGTGGAGGAGTCGGCAGGAATATTTGCGAAAATTTGGCAAGGCTTGGCATAAATACTAGCCTTTTATCAGTTGTGGGAAAAGATGATGCTGGTAAAAACATTTTAAGTGAACTTGATAGAATAAATGTAGACAGCTCAAAAATTTTAATAAGTGAAGGAATAACTCCGCATTACCTTGCTATATTAGATGAAACAAGAGATATGTATGTTGCAATTTCTGATATGGAACTAATAAAAAATATTGATGAGAATTATGTTGAAAAAAATAGAAAGATAATTGAAAACTCAGAATTTACAATAATGGATACAAATTTAGAAGAAAAAACTCTAGATTATGTCCTAAAAAATGTAAAGGCTAAATTTTTATTAGATGGTGTTTCTACAAAAAAAGTTATAAAAATAAAAAAATTATTAGATAAGATTTATTTTTTAAAAGTAAATATATATGAAGCACAAGCTTTATCAGATTTAAAGACAGATAACATTGAAAAACTTGGAGTAGATTTAATAAATAAGGGTTTAAAAAGTCTTGTAATAACTGCTGGAAATAAAGGTTCTTATTATTTTGAAAAAGATTTTAAAACTTTTAGAAAGGCAAATGAAGTTAAAGTTGTAAGTGCCAGTGGTGCTGGTGATGCTTTTATGGCAGGATATGCCTATGGACTTTATAATGATTTTGATATTGAAAAACGTATGTCTTCAGCTGAAGCTGCTGCTAGAATCGCTCTTAAAAGTGTAGATTCTTGTTCAAAGGAAATGAATGAAAATAATTTAAAAGGAGAAATTTATGATAAATAATGAAATGCTAAAAAAATATGTAGAATACAGTGACGAAGTTAAAAAGGCAATGGAAGAAGGAAAGGCTATAGTTGCTCTTGAATCAACAATAATTTCTCATGGTATGCCTTATCCACAAAACATTGAAACTGCAAAAGCTTGTGAAGAAATCATTAGAGAAAAGGGAGCTGTTCCTGCAACAACTGCTATAATTGGTGGAAAAATTAAGATTGGTCTAAACGAAGAAGAGTTAGAATTTATGGCAACTTCAAAAGATATTATCAAAGCATCAAGAAGAGACTTTGCTTATATTGTTTCTCGTGGACTTAATGGAGCTACAACAGTTGCATCAACTATTATTGCATCAAGACTTGCTGGAATCAAAATTTTTGTAACAGGTGGACTTGGTGGAGTTCACAGACACGCAGAAACAACTTTTGACATTTCAAGAGACCTTGAAGAACTTGCATCAAATGACATCATGATAGTTTGCGCTGGCTGTAAATCAATTTTAGATATTGGTCTTACTCTTGAATATCTAGAAACTAAAGGAGTTCCAGTTTTTGGATATCAAACTGATTCTATGCCAGCATTCTTTACAAGAAAAAGTGAATTTAAAGTTGATTACAATATAAAAAATCCTAAGGAAGCGGCAGAAGCAGCAAAGGCTCAATGGGATCTTGGTTTAACAGGAGGAATTCTTCTTACAAATCCTATTCCAGAAAAGGATTCAATGGACGAAGAAAAAATTAATAAAGCAATAGAAGAAGCTTTAAAAGAAGCAGAAGAAAAGGGAATTCATGGAAAAGAAACTACACCTTTCTTACTTTCAAAAGTTCTTGAAGTAACAGAAGGAAAATCCCTTGAAGCAAATATTGCTCTTGTTAAAAATAATGCTAAATTAGGTGCTGAAGTTGCAAAATTCCTATATTAATTCAAAAAGAGTTTCTGAATCAAAAGTAATTTTCACTTACGGTGTAATGCCAACAGATTTAAATACTGGAGGCACACTTTATGGACCAAGGTTATTTGAAATTGCAGATCACAACTCAGGAACTTGTGCAATAAGACATACTAGGGGAAGAGTTGCCACAATTTCTTGTGATACGCTTACTTTTTTAAAACCAATTAATGAAGGAGATTTTTTAACTGCAACAACTTTTATTTCAGGAGTTGGCAATACTTCTGTTGAAGTTTTTACAAAATTTACAAAAGAAGCACCAATGACAGGTGAGACTGAACTTGCTGCCTTTTGTTTTTTAACTTTTAAATGTAAGGGAACTGAAGCAGGAAAAATCCCAGCTATTATTGGAGAAAGCCTTGAAGAGAAAAAAATTATTGAAGGTTACGAAAATAGAAGACAAATTAATAAAATAAGACAAAAAAATAATAATGAACTAAAAGAATTTTTAAAATAAGAAAAGAACTGACTATAAATAATTGGTTTAAATCCAATTTTTTGGTCAGTTCTTTTTTGTATTCTATATTTTTAAATATTAATCTAATTTTATAGATGAAAAAAGTTTTTTTGTATATTCATTTCTATTAGGATCTTTTAAATCTTCGGTCTTAAATAAATCAACTAATTCACCCTTAAAAAGGACTCCTATTCTGTCACATAAGTATGAAATAACATTTAAATCATGAGAAATAAATAGACAAGTAAAATTATACTCTTCTTGTAACGACTTTATTAGATTTAAAATCTGTGCCTGAATACTTACATCAAGGGCAGAAACACCTTCATCGATTATTAAAAATTCTGGATCAATTATAAGTGCCTGACCTATGGCAATTCTTTGTTTTTGTCCACCAGATAGACTACTTGGATATTGATTTAAAATATCTTCTTCTAATTCAATGTCTTTTAATACTTTTAAAACTTTTTCATTTTTTTCTTCTTCACTATAAATATTGTGAATATTTAAAATTTCCTTTAGCGAAAAGCCAATTGTCTTTTTTGGATTTAAGGCAGAGTAGGGATTTTGGAAAACTACTTGAAGTTCTCTTCTATAGTTAAAAAGTTCTTCCTTTGAAAATTTTGAAATATCTTTGCCTTTAAAATAAATTTTGCCCTCATTTTCTTTGACAAGTCTTAAAATAATATTAGCAAGTGTAGTTTTACCAGAACCACTTTCTCCAACAAGTCCAAATATTTCACCCTTATTAATTGTGAAATTAATATTTTTAAGAGCAACATTTTCTTTTTTTCTAAAAATTAGTGAAGAAGATTTATAAATTTTTCCAATATTTTCAACTTTTAGTATCTCTTCCATCTTCATCTCCAAATAAATGACAATTTACTTTGTGTCCATTAAAATCTTTAGTTTCTGGAAATTTATTTTTACAAATTTCCATTGTGTGATCGCACCTATCCCAAAAAGGACATCCATAGTTACTTCTATTTTTTAGAGCAGGAACCTTACCCCTAATATTATAGAGTTTTTCGCCTCTCTTTTTATAAGAAGGAACAGCCTTAATAAGTGCCTTAGTATAGGGATGCATTGGATTTTTAATAAGTTCTTCAGTTGACGCTGATTCTACAATTCTTCCAGCATACATAACTAAAACTCTCTTTGAAATTCTCTCTATTAAATTTAAATCGTGAGATATAAAAAGAATTGCTCCATTATAAAGTTTGCTAATATCTTTAAATAGTTCGATTATTTGTTTTCCAATATTGGCATCAAGGGCTGTAGTTGGTTCATCAGCTATTAAAACATAAGGATTAGCAATTAAACTCATTGCTATTACAATTCTTTGTTGCATTCCTCCAGATAATTCATGAGGATATTTGTTATAAACTGTCTCAGCATCTCTTAATCCACACTTTTCCATAGTTTCTAAAACTAATTTTTTGTTTTTTTCTTTTGAAAAATCATAATGGATTTGAAGAACTTCTTCTATTTGTTTTCCAACTTTTTGTAGAGGATTAAGAGCTGATCCTGGTTCCTGAAAAATTGTTGAAATAGATCTTGCTCTATATTTTTGCCATTCTTCTTCAGAAATGTGTAAAACTTCTTTATCCTTTAATTTACATGATCCAGAAACTATGTGGGCATCTAAACTTTGAATTCCTAAAACAGTTTGAGTTGCAACAGTTTTTCCACAACCACTTTCTCCAACTAAACCTACAAAATCTTTTTCATAGAGGTCAAAACTAATGTGGTTTACAGCATTTTTTAATTCTCCATTTAATTTAAAAGCAACCGTAAGATCCTTTACTTCTAATAATTTGTTCATCCTTTTTTCTCCTTCAATCTTTTGTTTCTAAAGTTTTCTCCAAATAAGGTAAAACCTAGTACTAAGAGAGAAAGATTCACTCCAGAAAATATAAAATACCAAGGTGCTTGTGAAAAATATGATTGAGATTCTTTTAGCATCCTGCCCCAAGATGGGTGAGGTGGGCGAACTCCAAGTCCTAAATAAGAAAGTCCAGCCTCAGATAAAATCGCAGCAGATATTGATAAAATAATTGCAACCATAAGTTGATTTTTTATATTTGGAAAAATATGATTTTTTGCAATATAAAATGGACTTGCACCTTTTACAATTGCTGATTTTACAAAAACAGCTTCCTTAACTTGTAAAAAACCACTTCGAACCACTCTTGCAAAATAAGGAATTGACATAGTACCAATTGCTATTATTGTGTTCATAATACCAGCACCAAATACAAAAACTAGCATCATTGCAAACAAGATACCTGGGAATGCCATTAGAGAATCTATAAATCTCATTAGAATCTCATCAACATTACCACCAAAATATCCTGCAGTTCCACCAATAATAGATCCAAATATTAGTGCAAAAAATACTGTTCCAAAAGAAAGTAAAACTGTGATTTTTGTTCCTTCCATAATTCTTGATAAAATATCTCTTCCCATATTGTCTGTGCCAAAAAGATGTGTTAAGGAAGGAGCGAGAAATTTATCATTTGTTACAATTTCATTGGGATCATAGGGTGTCCAAAAAATTGAAATTATAAATACTAAAAGGTATACTAATAAAATTATTTTTCCTATTTTTATTGAAAGTTTATTTTCTCTAATCATATTAACCTCTTATCCTTGGATCAACTATTCTGTAAAGAATATCTACAATTAAATTTATGATTATTACCATAAAAGCAACAGCAAAAACAACTGATTGAATTAGAGGAAAATCTCTCGAAGATATTGATTGGACAATTAAAGATCCAATACCAGGTAGTGAAAAAACATTTTCTACTATTAAGCTTCCTCCAACACTTGATGTAATGCTAATGCCAATTATTGTTATAACTGGGATAAGTGCATTTCTCAAAACGTGTTTATATAATATATCCTTTAGCAAAAGTCCCTTCATCCTAGCAGTTCTTACATAATCCTTATTTATTTCATCTAGGATAGCTGATTGCATATATCTAATAATAGTTGCAATGTTAGGTATAGCAATAGCTAAAGATGGAAGAAAAAACTTATATAATTTTTGAAAAAAGTTTCCACTCATTGCATTATAAGAAAGAGTATTGAACCAGCCTAGTTTAACTGCAAATACATAAATAAGAAGAAAGGCAAGCCAAAAAGATGGAATTGAAATTCCAAGTTGAGTTATGGCTGTAATAATTGATGCATACCATTTATCAGATTTTGCAGTTATTTGTATTGAAAGTGGAATTGCAATAATAAGTGATAAGAATAGGGAAAAAAATGTTAAATATAAAGTTACAGGAAGTTTCTTAAAAAAAAGATCCTTTACAGGAACTTGATATTTTAAAGATGTACCCATATCTAATTTTAATATATCCTTAATCCAATTCGCATATCTTACTAAAATAGGTTTATCAAGTCCCAGCTCTTTTTCAAGAGCTAGAACTTGAGCTTCATCCGCTTCTGTTCCTAAAATTATCTCTGCTGGATTTCCAGGTAAAACCTGAAACACAAAGAAAATTATTAGACTTACAAAAAATAATGTAAGAAAAAGTGATACAAGCTTTTTAAAAAAATTTTTACTCATTTTCTAATTTTACATCCTCAAGATTTAATTTTTGAATAGGGTATTGGTTCAAACCAGTTAGCCCTTTTCTTAGTGCTTGATTGTTATCTGGGTCGGCTATAAATACTGAAGCTGCTTCTTCTGCAAGAATTCTTTGAGCTTCTTTAATATTTGTTACGCCTTCTTCTTTTGTGGAAGCTTTTTCTGCATTTGCAATAGCCATATCAAAGGCATCTGATTTGAAGTTAATGTAGTTCTTTTCGTTTTCAGAAGTATATCTTCCTAAAATTTGGATTGGATCAAGATAACCAATGAATCCAACTACTGTTGCTTCATAATCTCTATCCTTATAAACTTTAGTAAGCCAAGTTGAAAATTCTATTGGATCTATTGTGACTTCAACTCCAACTTTTTGAAGTTGTGCTTGAATAAGTTCTGCTGTGTTCATGTGATATTTATAGTCACTAGGAACAGTCATCTTAAATTTAAGACCATTTTCATAACCTGCTTCTTTTAATAAAGCCTTAGCTTTTTCAGCATCATGTGGGTAATATTCACCAAGATCTTCGAAATAATCTTTTAATGCTGGAGAAAAAGATGAGAATAATTTTGTTGCATTTCCTTCAGCAGCACTTTTAATTATTTCATCTCTATCAATGGCATAATTAAGTGCTAATCTTACATTTTTGTCTTGGAATGGTTTAAAATCATTATTTAAACCCATTACTTGAACTAAGTTTTGTGGAAATCTTTCTATTGTACAAGTATCTTCAAGTTGATCAGCTTCTTCAGAAGAAATACGATCAGCCAAATCCAAATCATTGTTTTGTAATGCCATTATCATAGTTTGTCTATCAGTTATTTTTATAACTTCGACATTTTCAAAGTGAGCTAAATGATCTTTTTTGTGATAATCTTCAAATTTCTTTAATTTAAGACCTTCACCTGGAGTGTAGGACTCAAACATATATGGACCTGTTCCTATCGGTTTTGTTCCATTATCTTTATAATCTTTTTCCACAATTGGTCTTAAAGTTAAATAAATAAAACCATTTTGTCTTTCTTTCAAATGAACTCTAATATTATATTCATCAATTACATCAATTTTATCTATAATTGAGAATTTTGTTGATAGAGCTTCCTTTGATGTTAAACCTGCCATAGCGTCGTAAGTATATAAAACATCTTCAGCGCTAAACTTTTTACCGTCGTGGAAACTAACATCCTTCTTTAACTTAAAGTCATAGGTTTTTCCATCTTCTGAGACAGAATAACTCTCTGCTAAATCAGGAATCAAGTTTCCTTCTGTGTCCACATCAAATAATCCGTCAAAAACTTGATCCATTATTGTTTCAGTATCTCCTGCTGTCATTTTAAATGGGTCAAGTGAATCAATATCAGTAGACATTGCTACTCTTAGTGTGTTTTCTTCACTCTTTTTATCACTATCTCCTGCCTTGTCCTTTGAATTTGAACATCCTGCTAGAAGTAGTACTCCTAGAAAAAGAGTTAAGACTAAAGTAATCCTTTTCATGATTCCTCCTAAATATATTTTATTTGCGGTCTTTCCGCGATTAAAATATAACATATAATCTGCTTAATTTCCATGTAAATAATGTAATTTTTGTATATATTTAAGAATTATACTTAATAAAAAGTTTTTTTGGATAAAAAGAAAATATTATTCATGTTATAATAACTATTATGATAGTAGGAATATGTATTTGCGAAATTTTTATTTTTAATGCAAACTCTCTTAAATCAAAGAGGTCTGTAGTTAAAAGCATTATTGAAAAATCAAAAAATAGATTTAATATTTCAATTGCTGAAGTGGGAGAACATGACAAGTGGCAAAAATCAATTATTGCCTTTTCAACTATATCCAATGATCAAAAAATTGTTGAAGGAACTATTGATAAGGTTATAAATTTTTTTGACTCCTATAGCGAAATTGAAATTATAAATATAAAAAGAGAAATATTATAAAAATAAGGGGAATAGAGATGAAGGGAATTTTAAGCTATGATGAAGCTGATAAATGCCTTGATATATTAGAAGAAACTTATCCAGATGCTCACTGTGAGCTAGAACACACAAATCCTTTTGAACTTTTAGTTGCAACTATTTTGTCTGCACAATGTACAGATGTTAGAGTAAATAAAGTAACAGCTGAAATGTTTAAAAAATATAATAAACCAGAAGATTTTGCCATGATGGATATTAATATATTAGAAGAACTTATAAAAGAATGTGGTTTATATAGAAACAAGGCAAAAAACATTAAAGCTTCTTCAAATGTTATTTTAGAAGAATTTAATGGAAAAGTTCCAGAAACTATAAAAGAACTTATGAAATTACCAGGAGTTGGCAAAAAAACTGCCAATGTTGTAGCTTCAACTTGTTTTGGAGTTCCAGCTATAGCTGTTGATACTCATGTTTTTAGGGTTAGCAATAGAATAGGTTTTGTCAATGAAAAAAATGTGTCAGCAACAGAGAAAGCTTTGCAAAATAAAATAGATAAAAATAGATGGACTAAGGCTCATCACTTGTTTATTTTTCATGGAAGAAGATGTTGCACAGCAAGAAATCCTAAATGTGATTTTTGTACAGTAAAAGATTTTTGTAAATATCATAAGGAGATATAACTTAAATGAAAAAATTAAGCAAAAAAATTTTAAATGGAAATAAAAAGCTGCTCATTGTTATAGCTTTTATTTTGATGCTAATTTTTATTTCTGTAATGTATTTTACAAATGAATCTTTAAATCCAAAGATTCACAAGGGTATAAAAATTGAAAAAGTTGATGTTTCAAATTTATCTAAAGAAGAAGCTCTAAAAAAAGTAAAAATAGCTACAGATGAAAAAATCGAAAATAAAAAAATTAATTTTTACTATGATGATAATGAATTAGTAGTTCCCTTAAAAGATTTTGGATACAAATTAGACTTATCTGAAGCAACTAATAGGGCATATAATTTTGGTAGATCCGATAATATATTTAAAAACTATATAGATGTTCTTTCAGCTTTAATTTTTAAGCAAAATATTGTTGCTAAGTCAGATTATGATGAAACAAAAAGAAATAATGTAATTGAAAAACTAGGAAATGAAATTTATAAGAAACCTGTTGATGCTAAAGCTATAATTAATGATGATAAAACAATTAAAATTGCCGATTCAGAAATTGGTAGATATCTAGATTTAGATGAAACTAAAAATTTATTAAAGCTCGATATTTTAAATCAAGATAAAATAGAACTTCCAGTTTATAAAACAGAACCAAAGATATATTCTAATTTTTTTGACGGAATTGATAAAGTTTTAGGGGATTTTAGTACAGACTATTCTTCTTCAATAAAAAACAGAAAAGAAAATATTAAAATTGCTTCTTCTAAATTTAATAATCTAAAATTAAATCCAGGTGATGAGATATCTTTTAATGATGTTGTTGGAGAAATAACAGAGGAAACTGGATTTAAGAGTGCAACTGTGATTGTTGGAGGAGAATATGAAAGTGGGATTGGTGGAGGAATTTGTCAAGTTTCCACAACTTTATATAATTCTCTAATTTTATCAGATCTTGAAATAATTGAAAGACACAATCACTCTAGACCAATTAATTATGTAGATCTTGGAACGGACGCTGCAGTAGCTAGTGGATATAAGGATTTAAAATTTAAAAATAATACAAAGAATCCAATTTTAATTTTGGCTGAAGCAGATGGAGAAAAATTAGATTTTAAGGTCTTGGGAAATAGTAGTGACAGAGATTATGAAGTAAAAATATTAGCAGAAAGATTAGGAGTAGTTAGTCCAGATGTTAAAACAATTTATTCTGCATCTATTCCTGAAGGAGAAACTGTAGTAAGGGAAAGTGGAAAAAAAGGATATTCTTATAAAACTTATAAGGAAATCATAAAGAATGGAGAAGTTCTCGAGAAAAAAGAAATTTCAAATTCATATTATGTACCAAAGGATAAAGTATTAGTAGTTGGTACAGGAACTTCAAATGACACAGAAGAGGAAGATGAAGATTAATAAGGGCTTAGGCTCTTATTTTTTTAAATTAAAAAAGATTAAAATTGATTTTACATTATAAAATACCAACTTATTTAAATAGCATTGATCTTAATATTTGTGATAGAATAGCATTATGAAAATATTTGATGTATTTAAAAAGAAAAAATCAATTTATAGAATTCTTTCTGAAAATAATTTTGATTTAAATAAATTATCTGAAGTTAAGGATTTGAATTTATCTGATGGATCTTATGAACTTAGTATCTTGAAAGGCGAAAAAAAACTTACTCATGTAAATACCAAGGAAATTAATAAGGCTGTTGATGATTACTATTTTAGAGATAATAAGGCATTAGATGAATTTGAAGATTTTTTTAAAAATAATAAGGCACTTGAAGCGGAAAGAAATTTTTTAACATATTTATTGCAAAAAATAGAATTTGATGAAAGTATATTGATTGGTCTTTCTATTTTACTTATGAGAGATTCTAAAAACGAAGAATCTGTAAAATTTGGCATGCTTTTGACCAAATATTACAACTTGATAGAAGTTAGAAAAGCCTATGAAATATTTTTGAACTTATTAAAACATCCAGCTTTTATATATTATGGACTAGATGTTTTAAAAAACATAGATTACGGGATAATTGACGATTTATATGAAAATATGACGGATATTGGAAAAGAAATAATAGAGGAGAAGGCATGGAATTAGGAAAAGTACAAACACTTAAAGTTGCTTCAAAAAAAGATGGAATAGTTAAACTATCAGATGCAGATGGAGATAAAGTTACTCTTGCAAAAGGTGAAGGAGAAAAATTAAAAGTTGGGGAAGAAGTCGAAGCTTTTGTTTATAATATTCATGAAGAATTTGAAGCAACATTAAAAAGACCCTATGCTCAAGTGGGAGAATTAAAAAAGTTAAGAGTTGTTGATAAGGCAAAAGTTGGTTATTTTGTGGACAATGGAATTGGGAAAGATATTTTTCTACCTTTTAAAGAAAGCTTTGGAAGGTTGACAGTTGGAGATGAATATCTTTTTTATTTATACCATGATAAAAGTGATAGACTTGCACTTACTATGAATATTAAAGATAAATTAAGCACAGAGGAACATTTTAAAGTAAATGACATTGTAAAAGGAACAATTTATAGTATAGGAAGACCTGGAGCTTTTGTTGCAATTGAAAATAAATATGATGGTATGATACCAATTGAAGAAATAAAGGGAATTCATAAAATTGGTGAAGAAGTGGAAGCAAGAGTTCAGAGAATTCTAAAAACTGGATTTATAACTTTAACACTAAGAGAAAAAGCCTACAAGCAAATTGATGCTGATTCAGATTTAATTTTAGAACTTCTTGAAGATAATGGCGGTGTGCTTGAACTTGGAGATAAATCGGATCCAGAACTAATAAAAGATTTAACTGGTCTTAGCAAAAAAGCTTACAAAAGGGCTGTTGGACACTTGTACAAAAATAGAAAAATTAATATTTATGATACGAAAATAGAGTTGAAACATGGAAGAAAATAAATATATAGGAGAAATTTCAGACTTTGACTTCAAAGGTTTTGGAATGACAAAACTAAATGGCAAGCCAGTATTTTTAGATGCTGGTGTAATTGGAGACGAAGTCGAATTTGTATTAACAAAAAATAAAAAAAATTTCTCAAAAGGGAAAATTACAAAAATTATAAAAAAATCAAAGGACAGAGTGCAGAGCTCCTGTCCTTATTTTAAAGATTGTGGTGGATGTGACTTTTTAAACTATTCTGATGAACAAGAATTAAAGTGGAAAGAAAAAGACGTAAATAAAAATTTAAATAGACTTGCAGGATTAAATATTGAAGTCCAAGAAATTATAGATTCACCTGAAAAGATTAAATATAGAAACAATATGCAATTCCAAGTAAAAGATGGTGTAATAGGACTTTTTGCAAAAAATTCTAAAGAAATAATTCCAATAAAAAATTGCATTATGCAGAAGGATTCGGCAAATGAAGTCTTGAGAATAATGTGGAAATACAAAAAATTAAAGGACTTAAAAAGAATTGGAATTAGGACAAATTATAAGAATGAAGTTCTTCTTATACTTGTATCAAAAAAAGGGAAACTTGAAATCAAGGATATTCTCCCAGAGCTAATTGATTTGGGAGTTAAGTCAATTTATATAAATTATAACAAGGAAGATAGAACACATTATTCAAGAGAATTTGAAAAAATTTATGGCGAGGATAGCATCGAAGAAAAATTGTTGGACATAAATTATAAAATTTCTCCCGAATCTTTTTTCCAGATAAATAGGTTGGCGACAGAAAAACTCTATCAAAAAGCAATTGAGTTTTTAGATCCTAAGGCGGAAGATAAAATTTACGACTTATACTGTGGAGTTGGATCAATTTCACTTTCCGTAGCCAAAAGTGTAGCTCAGGTAATAGGAATTGAAATTGTAGATAAGGCTGTCGATGACGCAAGAATAAATGCAGAAAATAATGATATCAATGCAAGATTTGTAAAAGGATCAGCAGAAGAAGCCATAGAAAAACTTTGGGAAGAAGAAAAAAAATATCCCAATAAAATAATAGTAGACCCTCCAAGAAAGGGCTTAGACGAAAAACTTGTAAACTTCCTAAAAGAAAATCCAGTAGAAAGAATAGTTTATATATCTTGTAACCCAGCAACCCAAGCAAGAGATTTAGAATCTTTAAAAGAAGGCTATAATGTGGAAAAAGTAGCATTAGTAAATTTATTTCCAAATACAGCTCACGTGGAGACGGTAGCTCTGTTGTCCAAACTAAATACAGAACATCATTTAGATATAGAAATAGGGGAAGATGAATTATCTGAAATTGACTTTTCAAAA
>QWCE01003152.1_pt1 | contig 38623 bp, 37 predicted proteins | sample 1972531 | NCBI WGS metagenome assembly QWCE01 (sample SAMN09866716, study PRJNA288562) | Human gut metagenome isolate term4_stool, whole genome shotgun sequencing... | reverse complement strand
TTGTTTGTTTTTTTGCTAAGACCTATAACAGCATCATCATTTAAACCAAGATTTAAAATTGTATCCATCATACCTGGCATAGAAATTGGAGCACCACTTCTTACAGATACAAGGAGTGGATCTTCTGTTGAACCAAAAGTTTTTCCATTATGTTCTTCTAAATCTTTGATGTGATTTGTTATTTCTTTTTTAAGATCTTCCCAAATTTTTTTATCTTCTTTGTAAAATCTTGCACATGCTTCTGTTGTAACCGTAAAACCGTATGGGACATTGATTCCCATATTTGTCATTTCTGCTAGATTTGCGCCTTTACCACCGAGCAAAGAGCGCATGTCCTTGTCGCCTTCGTTAAAATTGTAAACATATTTTTCAGTCATTTTTTTCCCCTTTCCTACTGTTAATATGATTAATTATTATATCAGACGTTTCTTCTATAGATTTATATGTAACATCAATCATGACACAATCTAAATCTTCCATAATCGCTTTGGCATAGTCCAATTCTTTTTGAATTGCTCTTATATCTGAATATTGACTTTTTCCAGATAAACCCAAACTTTTAAGTCTTTCTTCCCTAAAAGACTTTAAAATATTTTTATCGATAGTTAGACCGAATATTTTCTTGCTATCAATTTCAAAAAGTTCATCGGGCAGGCTAGTATTTAAAAGTATAGGAATATTACAAACTTTATAGCCCTTGCTTGCCATATAAATTGACAATGGCGTTTTAGAAGAACGAGATACTCCAATTATTGCTATATCACAAGCTTTAAGTGACCTAAAATCTTTGCCGTCGTCATATTTGATTGCAAAATCTAATGAATTTAATGTTTTAAATCGGTCAGTTTCATAAAGGGACTCTTCAGAAAAAGCATATTTTGGTTCTAATTCAAGTTTTTTAGAAATAGTCCTTATGGAATAGCCGGTTATATCAACATAAGTAATATTATTTAGCTCACAAAAATCATTGATATAAACGTTCATCCTTGAATCTTGAAATGAGTGATAGATAATGAAATTATCGCAAGTTTCAATTATAAAATTTAATATATCTTTAAGAGAATCTATATCTCTAACATCTGGATATATATTTGTAATTGATTCAACATTAAATTGACTAAGAGATACTTTTACAATTTTTTCTGTAGCGTATCCACTTGTATCAGAGATAATGTTTACACTAAGCTTCATCCTGCCACCTCTTTAATATAAGATTCTATTAATATTATAGCATTTTTAATCAAAAATCCAAGAGCTGAAAACATTTTTCAATCATTAAAACTAATAATTATTAATATTTTACAAATTTATTATTTGAATTTTCAACATTAACTTTTACAAGTGAAATTGACAAAAAAATAATTTAAAATATAATAAGAAAAAGAATTGAATAATAAACTTTGACAAAAAGGAGTAGTAGGGGAAATTTTTTAGAGAGAAGACGGCTGGTGAAAGTCTTTAAATTGAAACTATGAAGGTTGTTTTGAAATAGTTTAATGTAGCATGCATGAATGCAAATAAGAGCCTTTTTATAAAAAAGGAAGATAGGTGGTAACGCGATAATCTCGTCCTTGAGAATTGTGTTACTTTTTTTATTATTTATTTTTAATTTTTTATTTTGAAAATAAGGAGAAATTATGCAAACAAAATACGAACCACAAAAATTTGAAAAAGAAATTTATAAAAATTGGGAAGAAGGTGGATATTTTAAAGCAAGAGTTAATGAAAATAAAAAACCATTTACTATTGTTATGCCACCACCAAATATTACAGGAAAATTACACTTGGGCCATGCCCTAAATAATACAATCCAAGATATTATTATAAGATATAAAAGAATGCAAGGCTATGAAGCTTGTTGGATTCCAGGAACTGATCACGCATCTATTTCAACTGAGGCAAAAGTTGTAGAAAAAATAAAAAACGAAGGAAAATCAAAAGATGAACTTGGTCGTGATAAATTTTTGGAAGAATGTTGGGATTGGACAGAAGAATACGGTGGAACAATCAAAAGACAATTAAGAACTGTAGGAGTTTCTTGCGATTGGGATCGTGATTCTTTTACTATGGATAAAAATCTTACAAGAGCTGTAAGAAAAGTTTTCAAAAAAATGTATGATGAGGGATTAATTTATAGGGGAAATAGAATTGTAAATTGGGATCCTGAAGCAAAAACTGCTCTTTCTGATGCAGAAGTTTATCACAAAGACCAAGAAGGACATTTGTGGTATATAAAATATTTCTTTGAAGATAGCGATGAATTTATAACAATAGCTACAACAAGGCCTGAAACTATGCTTGGAGATTTGGCTGTTGCTGTAAATCCAGAAGACGAAAGGTTTAAAGATAAAATTGGGAAGAATTTAATTTTGCCACTTGTAGGCAGAAAAATTCCTTTGATTGAAGATTCTTATGTTGATATGGAATTTGGTACAGGTTGTGTAAAAATCACTCCATCTCATGACCCTAACGATTTTGAAGTTGGAAAAAGACATAAGCTTGGTCAATGCGTAGTTATTGATGAAGGTGCAAAAATTAAAGAAGGGTATGGAAAATATTCTGGTCTTGATAGGTATGATGCTAGAAAACTAATGATTGAAGATTTAGAAAAAGAAAATCTTTTGGTAAAGACTGAAACAATTGAGCATGCAGTAGGATATAGTGAAAGAACAAATGTTGTAATTGAACCATTAATTTCAAAACAATGGTTTGTTAAAATGGAAGATTTGGCAAAGGATGCAATCGAAGTTTATAAAAATGGAGATTTAAATTTAATCCCAGATTCTTTGGGAAAAACTTATATGAATTGGCTAGAAAATATTAGAGATTGGTGTATTTCTAGACAATTATGGTGGGGACACAGACTTCCGGTTTTCTATACAGAAGATGGGGAAATTATTGTTTCAGAAGAAGATCCTGATGAAAATGGATATTTGGATGGAAAAAAAGTTACTCAAGAAGAAGATACTCTAGATACTTGGTTTTCATCAGCACTTTGGCCTTTTGCAACATTGGGATGGCCGGAAGAAACTGAAGATTATAAATATTTCTTCCCAACAGATATTCTTGTAACAGGTTACGATATTATATTTTTCTGGGTTATAAGAATGGTATTTTCTTCCCTTTACAATACAAATAAAACTCCATTTGACCATGTACTTTTCACAGGTCTAATTAGAGATCCTCAAGGAAGAAAAATGAGTAAATCTCTTGGAAATGGAGTTGATCCTATTGATGTTGTAAATAAATACGGAGCAGATGCTTTAAGATTTACAATAATTACTGGCAATTCTCCTGGAAATGACATGCGCTATGATGAAAAAAGAATTGTAGCAAGCAGAAATTTTGCCAATAAATTGTGGAATGCAACAAGATTTGTATTGATGAACGTTGATGAAAATGATGATATCGAATTTAAAAATTTAGATTTAAGTCTTGAAGATAAGTGGATTTTAAAAAGATTAAATAATGTAGTTGAAGAAGTTTCTAAAAATTTAGATAAATATGAAATCGGACTTGCTGCAAGCAGGATTGAAGATTTTATTTGGGAAGAATTTTGCGATTGGTATATTGAATTTGCCAAGGAAAGATTAAATTCTGATGATGAAAATAAAAAATCTACAGTTAAAAAAGTTCTACTTTATGTTTTAAAAGATATGATTTCACTCTTACATCCTTTTATGCCTTTTATAACTGAAGAAATTTATAAGCAATTACCAAACAAAAAAGATATGCTTATAGTTGAATCTTGGCCACAAGTTAGGGAAGATTTTAATTTTGACAGCGAGGCAAGGGTTGTTGATGGAGCAATTGAGGCTATAAAAGCTATCAGAAATCAAAGACAAACTTTAAATCTTGGATCAAAAACAAGACAAGATTTAATAATCTATTCATCTGATGAAAATACAAGAAATTTCTTAGAAATTTTGAAGGGTCAATTTGTAAATCTTTCAAAATCTGGAGAAATTACAATAATAGATGAGGACAAAGAAGTTGAAGATGCAGTAAGTTTGATTTTCAATGATTTTAAAATTTATATTCCTTTGGAAAATTTAATTGATTATGATAAGGAAAGAAAAAGATTGAAAGATGAAATTAAAAAGCTTGAATCTGAAATTAAAAGAGCAGAAGGAAAACTTAACAATCAAGGATTTGTTTCAAAAGCACCAGAAAAAGTTGTAAATGAAGAACGTGAAAAACTTGAAAAATACAGAGATCTTTTAATTAAAACAAAAGAATCTTACAAGGAAATAGAAGATAAGTAATGTATAAAGATTTTGCTTATATTTATGATAAATTATCTTTTGACCTAGATTATGAAAAATATGCAGAAAATATTAAATCTTTAGTTATTAAAAATAAGGTAAAAAGAGAAAAAATGTTGGAGTTAGCGTGCGGAACTGGCATGCTAACCAATCATTTTTTTGACTTTTTTGAAAAAATTGATGCTTTGGATTTATCAAATTCTATGCTTGAAGTTTTTTCAAATAAGTATCAAAAGAAAAATGTGTCCTTGTATAATTATGATATGGTAGATTTTCAAAATGAAAATTCCTACGATTTAATTGTAATCTTGCTTGATTCTATAAATTATATTTTGGATGAAAATGATTTAAAAAAACTTATTGAAAATTCATATAAAAATTTGAAAAAGGGTGGACTTTTGATTTTTGATATAAATTCAGAATATAAAATGAAAGAAGTTTTTGGTTCCAAATCTTATATTTATGAGTATGAAGATATTTTTTACACCTGGGATAATTTGAGAACAGGTGATATTATCGATATGGAACTAAACTTTTTTGTTGAAAATGAAGATGGAAGATATCAAAGAATAATTGAAAATCAACTTGAAAGAATATATTCTGTGGATTTTATGGAAAAAATTTTGAAAGAAAATAATTTTTCTGATATTGAAATTTTTGATGAAGATGATATGGGTAAGCTTAAAGATAATACTTTGAGGATTTTATTTAAGGCGAAAAAGGAGTGAATATGGAAGGAAAAGTTAAATTTTTTGATGAAAAAAAGGGATATGGTTTTATAGAATCAGAAAGTGGCGACTATTTTTTTCATTATTCCGAAATAATTTCTGATAGGGATTATAAAACAATTGAAAATGGGGCAAGTGTTGAATTTGATGTGAAAGATTTGGGCAGGGGAGATACTGCCTTTAATGTTAAAAAAAGGTGATAAGATGAAATATTTTATTTTAATTTTGTTTTTGATTTTTCTTCCTCAAATTTATTATTTGTATAGGAAAAAAACTTATCTTGATTTAAAAAATGGGGCAAGATTTTTTATAAAAGAAGAAAGTATGATTAATAACAATAGGTGTAAGGTGATTTTGACAAATTCTGATGGTTTTGATATTTATGCTAACCGTTTTGATGTTGAAAATCCAAAAGCTGTTGTTCAAATTGTCCATGGAATGCTTGAACATTCACTTAATTATTTACATTTTGTTAAATTTTTAAATGAAAAAGGTTATGCGGTTGTAATTTCAGATAATAGGGGACACGGAAAATCTATTTCTGAAAATCATCCTTCTGGATTTATAAAGGAAAAAGATGAGCTTGTTGATGACCAATTTGTTATAAATAAATACATAAGAATGTATTACAAGGACAAAAAAGTTTATATGTTGGGTCATTCTATGGGTTCTTTGATTTGTAGAAATTATTTGCAAAAATATGATTATACTATTGATAAATTAGTTTTGACAGGAACTGTAGCTTATATTCCAATTGCAAAACTTGGAATTTTTATTGGAAATATTGTTACATTTTATTTGGGTGAGAAGAGAAAATCACATTTGCTTGATGCTTTATCTGGAATATCTTCCAAGGATCCTTCTTGGATTTCTTATAATGAAGAAAATGTTAGGATGAAAGAAAGTGATCCGATGCGTTTAAGTGGATTTTTGGCAAGAAGTAATGTCTGTTTGTTTACTCTTGTTAATAATTTAAATAAAAATAATAAATACAAAGTTAAAAATAAAGATTTACAAATAGCTTCCTTAAATGGAGTTGATGATGATGTTACTGGTGGAGATAAGGGGTTAATGAATACAAAGAAAATTTTATCATCCATCGGATACAAAAATCTATATTTTAAAACTTATGATCATATGAAACATGAAGTTTTAAATGAAGACAACAGGATGGAAGTTTTTGAAGATATTGATATGTTTTTTAAAAAATGAGTCTAGGCTCATTTTTTTAATGAAAAAAGGATTTATAATGATTGAAGAAGATCTTGTTAGATTAAGAAGACACTTTCACAAATATGCAGAACCTGCATGGATGGAATTTTTGACAACAGCAAAAATAATTGAGGAATTAAAACCCTATGACCTTAAACTTTTTTATGGAAAAGATATTTATTTTAACAAAAGAATGGGCCTTCCAGAAAAAGATAAAATTAATTCTTATAGGAAGTCTATTGAAATTTCTGATATAGAAAAAAAGGATGAAATTTTAGATTCTTATACTGGTCTAATTGCAGTTTTGGATACAAAAAAACCAGGACCAAATATTGGATTTAGATTTGATATTGATGCAAATGAATTAGAAGAAACAGATTCCGCCGGTCATCTTCCAAATATTTTAAATTTTTCGTCAAAAAATTCCTTTGCCATGCACGCTTGTGGTCACGATGTCCACATATCAATAGGAATAGAGCTTGCAAAAATTCTTTCGAGTATGAAAGAAAAACTAAGAGGAAAAATAATTTTTATTTTTCAACCAGCAGAAGAAGGAGTAAGGGGAGCTTATTCTTTGATGAATAATCCTATCATTGATAATTTTGATTATATGGCAGGAATTCATATTGGCATGGATGTAAAAAGTGGTGAAATTGGAGTCGGAAGTCATGGATTTCTTGCAACCAAAAAAATTGATATTATTTTTAATGGTAAGGCAACACACGCTGGAGCAAGTCCTGAAAAAGGACACAATGCTCTTCTTGCTGCATCAAGTGCAGTTTTAAATTTTAATAGCCTTGCCCAACATTCTATGGGAGAGGCAAGAATTAATGTTGGAAAATTAAATGCAGGAAGCGGAAGAAATATCATTGCGAACAAGGCAAAAATTGAAATGGAAATTAGGGGAGAAAATGATCAAATAATTTCTTATTTGTACAATGGAGTAAATAGGATTATAAAGGGATCTGCAATTTCTTATGATTGCTCCTATGAAATTGAAATAAGGGGTCAAGCTCCTTCTCTCATGCCTTATGATGAAAATTTTATAAAAAATTTAAGAGAATATTATAAAGAAAAATCCTATAAACTTGTAGATGCACAGCTGAAGGGATCTGAAGATATTGCTTACTTATTGAATGAAGTAAGGAAAGCTGGTGGAAAAACTGTTCATTTTATTTTGGGATCAAATTTAAAAGATAGTCACCACAGCGAAAATTTCGATATAAATGAGAAAGATATGCTAAGAGGGGTCAATCTATTGGTTGATTTTGTAAAATATATTGAAAAAGTTGAAGATTTTGATTATGAAAGGATGAAAAATGAAAATTTTACTTACAGGATTTGATCCTTTTGGAGATGATAAGATAAATCCATCAATTGAGCTTGTAAAAAAAGTTAATGAAAAAATTGATCAGGCTCAAATATTCAAATTAGAAATTCCAACAGTTTTTAAAAAATCTGGTGAAATTTTAGAAGAAAATATAAAAAAAATAAGGCCGGATGTAATTTTGTGTATTGGTCAAGCTGGTGGAAGAAGTGCGATTACTGTTGAAAGAATTGCCATTAATATTGACGATGGAAGAATTTTTGATAATGATGGTAAAAAGCCGATTGATGAAAAAATAAGAATTGACGGAGAAAATGCTTATTTTTCAAATTTACCAATTAAAAAAATAGTTGAAGAGATAAAAAATGAAAATATTCCAGCAGAAATTTCAAATTCAGCAGGAACTTTTGTATGTAATCATTTGATGTATGAAGCCTTGTATTTGGCAAAAAAGTATAAAAATATAAGAGCGGGATTTATTCATATTCCATATTTGCCAGAACAAGTTATAAATAAAGAAAATACTCCTTCAATGGATTTGGAAAATTCATTAAAAGCAATAAATATTGCCATAAAAACTATAATAAATCATAATGGAGAAGATTTGAAAATTTCTGGTGGAAAAATTTCATAAATTTTAAAAGCAAGTTTTGAGCTTGCTTATTTTTTTGTTATAATAAAAAAAGATAATTATTAAAATAATAATATTATTAATAAAACAAATATAATCTTATTAAAGGAGATTTTATGAAACTTGAAATAAAAAATCTTTCCAAAAAATTTGGCAAAAAAGAAGTTTTGAAAAATATAGACTACACTTTTGACCAGGGGATTGTTTATGCTCTTTTGGGAAGAAATGGTGCAGGTAAGACTACACTTTTTTCTTTGATTAGTGAACAAATTAAAAAGGATTCTGGAAATATTTATCTTATTGATGAAAATGAGAAGAAAGAACTTGATTTTAGGGACGTATTTTTTATGGTTGCAGAGCCAGACCTTCCTAAATTTCTTACAGGCCGAGAATTTATTAAATTTTTTGTAGAGGCTAATAAGGAAAATATTAAGAATGAAAAATCGATAGAAGAATATTTTTCTCTTGTAGATTTTGATATGGATGATGCCGACAGGCTTATCCAAGATTATTCAACAGGAATGAAAAATAAACTTCAAATGCTTATGTTTTTGATTTTAAGACCAAAGGTAATTTTGATGGATGAGCCGCTTACAAGTCTTGATGTAGTTGTTCAACTTGAAATGAAAAAAATAATTAGAGATATTCACAAAGACCATATAATTATTTTTTCAACCCATATCTTGCAACTTGCAAAAGATATTTGCGATGATATTGTCCTTCTACATGATAAAAATTTACAAAAAGTTGATAAGAAGGTTTCAGAAGATAAGGATTTTGAAGATAAAATAATAAAGCTTTTGACAAGTAAAAATATAGAAAATATTGAAATAAATTTAGAAGATGAAAATTTGGGGGATAATGATGAGTAGGTATTTTTCAAAATTTCTATTAATTGAAAGAATAAAAATCACCAAGCTTTTTAATGGGATAGTTTATGGGATAAGAAAAATTCCTTTAATTGGAAAAGGCTTGGGAGATAAGTATTATTTTTATGATTTAAAAGAAATTTTTAATACATTTATTCCTATTTTTTCTATAATTTGGCAATTTATCAAATCAATTCTAACATTTGGATTCTCAATACTAATTTCAAGAACTGTCTTAAAATTTTTGTTTGAAATCACCGATAAATCTCCTTTGTTTTTTAGGGGAAATTTTGATTTAAGTCTAGGTGCAGTTCTTCTAACTTGTACTCCTTTTATTTTTTATATAACAAATATGATTACATCATCATTATTAACAGATAATGGGAATGCATTTTCTGATTTGAGTAAAAATTTCAATTTTAATCCAAATGATTTAGCACATATATTTTTGTATTTAGAACCATTTTTGATTTTTATAGGAAGAACTTTGGGATTTGTGATTTTTGGAAAAATTTTTGCAGATATAAATCCAATTTATACATTTTTATTTAGTCTAGGTATTTATTTTTATAATATAAATATTACAGGATTTTGGATAAAAATATATGAAAAAAGAGAAAAATCATTTTTTGAAGATAGACCATTTTTACAAATCATTTTGATTTTGATTTTGGATTTGGCGATAAGTTTATTAGTTTTAATAATAAAACTTGATTTTAAGGTTTTGAGCCTTGGATATTTCTTTATAAATTTAATTTTATTTCCCTTTGTTGTGAAATATTTTAAAAATTTCAAGGGCTATGACAAAATAATCGAAAAAACAATAAATGTATATAAACTAGCAGTAGAAAATTCAAAAGATGTGCAAAATAATGTTGTAAAAATTGAAAATAAAGATATAAATAACAAAGAAAAGATTAAAGGTGAAGGTTTTGTCTATTTGAATAATTTGTTTTTTAAAAGACACAAAAGACATCTATTAAAACCAACTTTAATAAAAAGTCAAGATAAAATTTTGATGGCTTTCTATAAAAATTGTGACTCATCACTTTTGTATTATAATTTTTATAGGGAAGATAAGAATTTATTGAAAATGTTTTGGTTAAGATTTAATTCAGTTTTTAAACTTATGTCAATTCCTATGGGAGCTATGTTTATAATTTATATTGGTTTTGCAACAAAATTTTTGACAAAAACTGATTTAAATTTAAAATTACCAATTTATTATATAGTATTAAATGCTATATTTTTTACAGTTTTGCCCTTGTTTCAATATTATATAATTCAACCCTTTGACAAGGAAGGAAAACAAAAATCTCTTGTATTAGTTTTGATGAATATGTTTTTGTATTATATTTTTATATTTGGACTTCCAGCTTTGGCAACAAAAATTGGAGAGATTAAATTTATGTTAATAATTTCAATTTTTATGGTTGCCTTTGTAGGACTTGCAAGTTTTTTAATATATAAATTTGCTCCAAAAACCTTTAAAATTAAGCAATAAAAAAGACCAAGGGATTCTCAGAGCTTAGCAAACCCTCAAGCACGAATATCGGACTCCAAAAATTGTTGATTTCTAAATTTCAAAATTCTAAAATCGCAAACTCGCTAACGCTCAAACAGTGCGATTTTTGACGAATTTTAAAATTTGAAATCAAATCAATTTTTTGCGTATGATATTCTTAGCATGAGGATTTGCATACTTTGTCTACAGTCTGAGACTCAGAATGGTCTTTTTATTTGTTTTCTTCGATATATTCAACTTTTTCCTTTTGCATTATTGAATCAGGAATCATTTTGCTTGTTACATATATTAAAAATGGAAGAACAATAGCATCATCCAAAATTCCAATTGCTGGTATCACATCATTTATAATATCAGCAGGTATTATTGCGTAAGCAATTGCTCCAAGTCCTAAAATTTTTGCAAGTTTTGGAGTTTCTTTATTTCTCATTGCCTTAAAATATACTGGTATGAAATTTTTGATTTTTGTAAATTTATTTATCATTATTTATCCCTTACTTTCTTTTGTTAAAACAGAATATAAAATATTCTTAGTTTCGATTTAATTATACTAGAAATATCGCACTTGTAAATTAAATATATTAATTTTAAATTTAAAGTATTCCTACAAGAATAGTATATTATGATTTTTTTAAATTTCAAGTTATAATATATAAAAGGAGTTATTATGGCGTTAAAAGTTATTGATATAGATATTTTAAAATTAAATGTAGATGCAGTTGTAAATGCTGCGAACGTAGACTTGGTTGAAGGTGGTGGAATTTGCGGGCAAATTTTTGAAAAAGCGGGAAGAGAAAAGCTAAAAAAAGCTTGCCAAAAAATATCCCCAATTAAACCAGGCGAGGCTGTGATTACAGATGGATTTAATCTTTATCAAAAATATATAATCCATGCAGTAGGCCCTGTTTATAATGAAATGTATAAGGAAGCTTGTCAAAAAATCCTTCAAGATGCCTACAAAAATTCTTTAAATATTGCCAAGAAAAAAGGAATAAAGTCTCAAAAAATACAATTGATGAATTTTTAAAAGATAATGAAATGGAAGTTTATCTATCAACTTATGGGAAAAATATTTTATCTTTAATTATGGGATAAGCAATGAAATTTTTTTATTTTTGAAAAATAAAAAATGCAGACAAAATTAAATATTTTAAAAAAAAAAAGAATTAGCCTTTTGCCTAAGAGCTAATTCTTTTTTTGTTTATAAACATTCAATTCAATCATAAAATTCTTATTTGAAACTTGAATCATACAAGTATAACTTTAATTCCTAAACTTTCAGCGTATTCTAAAATACTTCTTGGCATAGAGCTATCTGTTATTAAAATATCTATATTTTCTATTGTTCCTATTTTGAAATTTGCTGTTTTTGAAAATTTGCTTGAATCGCACACTAAAATATTTTTGCTTGTAGAAAGTACCGGTAAGTGCGTTTTTTGGATAAGAAACTCTACCACCAGTCAAAATCACATTGACTAAAGGGTCTATATCTATATAAGAAGCTTTAGCGTTATTTGTTATAATATTTACTCTCTTATTTTTAAGATATTTTAAAACTCCGAGAGCCGTTGATGATGAATTTATAAAAATATCATCATTTTCTTTTATAAAATCTGCACATTTTTTTGCTATTTTTTCTTTATTATTTTCAATAGTTAGATTTTTGCAGCTGTTTGATTCGTTATATTCTGCTCCTCCATAAAATCTTTCTATTTTTCCTATTGATTGAAGATAATCCAAATCTCTTCTTATTGTTATTTCTGATACTTTAAAAATATCAACAAGTTCATTTGTTTTTGCTTGTTTATTATCTTTTATAAATTTTAATATATTATTTCTTCTGTTATTTACGATTGTTTTTTTAATTTTCATAGCTACCTCTCTTTAAATGATAACCTATACTTACAAAAAAATCAAAAGAATCGATTAATTTAATTAAAATTTTTAAAAAAACCTTTCTAAATTATAAAAAAATCAAATAACGAAAGAAACAATCGTAAAATATATGAGAAAATCCGTTTTTTATGCTTGACCGTTCAAAATAATTATTATATTATAATATCAAAGAAAAAAAGAAAATAGAAAAATTTGGAGGTAGTATGAGCAAAGTTGACGAAATCACAAGAGAAAATTGGATTTTAAATGCTTTTCCAGAATGGGGAACGTGGCTAAATGAAGAAATTGATGAAGAAGTCGTAGAAAAAGGCACATTTGCTATGTGGTGGATAGGATGTACTGGTATTTGGTTTAAAACTGAAAATAATACTAACATAGCTGTTGACCTTTGGTTTGGTAATGGAAAGAGAACAAAAAAAGTTAAAGAGATGCAACCATATCATCAAATGAGAAATATGACTGGTGGAAAAGCTCTTCAACCAAATTTAAGAGCAAATCCAATTGTCTTTGATCCTTTTGCTGTTAAAAATGTTGATGCAGTTTTATCAACTCACTATCATAATGATCATATTGATCCTTTCTTTGCTGCAGCAGTTTTAAAAAATTGTCCAGAAGATGTTCCATTTATAGGTCCTGAAGAATCTGTAAAAAAATGGTTATCTTATGGAGTTCCGGAAGAAAGATGCAAAATGGTTAAACCAGGAGATGAAATTAAAATTAAAGATACTACTATAGTTGTATTAGATAGTTTTGATAGAACTTGTTTAGTTACTACTGAAGTAGGAGAAGATATTGAAGGTGTTTGTCCTACAAATATGGACCAAAAGGCTGTAAATTATTTAATAAAAATGCCAGCTGGTAGCGTATATCATACAGGAGATTCTCATTTTTCAATTGGTTTTGCAGAAGTTGGAAAAAAATATGATGTAGATATTGCCTTTGGTTCTTATGGAGATAATCCTGTTGGAAATCAAGATAAGATGACTTCAATTGATATTTTGAGAATGGCAGAATCAGTAGGATGTGAAGTTGTAATTCCTATTCATTATGATGTTTGGACTAACTTCAAAGCTGATCCTAAAGAAATAAAATATTTATGGCAATATAGAAAAGATAGGTCAAAATATAAATTCCATCCATATATTTGGGATGTAGGTGGCAAATACGTATGGCCTAAGATGAAAGATGAATTAGAATTTAGATATAGACCTGGATTTGAAGATGCATTTGATAATGAAAGGAATGTTCCTTTTAAATCTATTTTGTAAAATAAAAAGTGCTGTCAAATATTTGGCAGCGCCTACATATAAGTGAGGATAATAATGATTAGTGAAATTATTGAAAAGGGTTTATTTGATTTTTATGATAAAATCGATACCTGGCAAGATGCTATTATAAAATCTTGTAATAAGCTAGTGGAAAAGGATATTGTGGATGATTCGTATGCTAAACAAGTTATAGAAACAGTTGAAAAATATGGGCCATACATAGTTTTAATTCCTGGAGTTGCCATGCCACATTGTCAAGAATGTGCTGATGGAGTAAAAGATACTGCTGTAGCTTTTATGAAAGTAGAAAATCCAGTTGTATTTGATGAAAATGATAGGGATAAGGATGCGAAAATATTTTTTACAATAGCAAGTGAAAATAATGAAAAACATTTGGAAAATATAGCGCGACTTTCTGATATTTTGTGTGATGAAGAAATAGTAGAAGCTTTTAATCAAGCTAAGAACGTAGATGATTTAATAAAAATTTCAAAAAAATATAATATTTAGGAGAAAAATATGGATATAATTTTAAGTATTTTAAATGGATTTGTAAAAAATATTCTCACAAAACCAGCGTTTTTTATAGGATTTTTGGTTTTAATTGGTTATTTGTTAGATGGAAAAAAATGGTATGAAGCTTTAGCTGGTTTTATCAAAGCTACTGTAGGATATATGATTTTGATGGTAGGTTCTGGTGGACTTGTTTCAACTTTTAGACCAATTCTTACAGGACTAAAAGATAGATTTAATATTTCTGCAACTGTAATAGATCCTTATTTTGGACAAAACGCAGTTACTGAAGGTATGGAACACTTGGGTAAATCATTTTCTCAAGTAATGATTTTGTTATTGGTTGCCTTTATTGTAAATATTATTTTGGTAAGATTAAAAAATATTACAAAAATGAGAGCTGTTTTTACAACAGGACACGTACAAATGCAACAAGCTGCTACAGCTTTTTGGTTAATAGTTTTTTGTTTTCCAAAGTTAGGACAAACTCCTATACTTGTTATAATGGCAATTCTTTTAGGACTTTATTGGGCTGTTGGTAGTAACTTAACTGTTGAAGATACACAACGCTTAACTGATGGTGCTGGTTTTTGTATAGCTCACCAACAAATGTTTGGTATTAGACTTGCTTGCTGGTTAAGTGATAAATTATTTGCTAATAAAAAAGATCAAAGTAAAGACATAGATGATATTGAACTTCCAGGATTTTTGTCAATTTTTAATGAAAATATGGTAGCAACAGCTATACTAATGACTTTATTTTTTGGAATAATTCAAGGTGTTTTGGGAAAAGAATATTTAGTAGCTCAAGAAGCTTTAACAATGGAAGATAATTTCTTCTTCTATATACTTCAATCATCATTTAGTTTTGCTGTAAATTTAGCAATTTTACAATTAGGAGTTAGAACTTTCGTTGGAGAGTTGACTGCATCATTTGATGGAATTCAAAACAAACTTTTACCAGGAGCTCTTCCAGGAATAGACTGTGCTGCAGTTTTCGGATTTGGTGCAGCAAATGCTGTTACAATTGGATTTATGTTTGGTGCTTTAGGTCAATTTTTAGCAATAGCAATCCTATTTTTACTAAAATCTCCTACATTAATAATTGCAGGATTTGTACCTTTATTTTTTGATAATGCCGTAATTGGGGTATATGCTAATAATAGAGGAGGATATAAAGCAGCTTTCTTGATGCCATTTATATCTGGATTAATTCAAGTATTTGGTTCTGCTTTTATAGCAACATATACAGGACTTGCTCAATATGGTGGATACTTAGGAATGTTCGACTGGGCAACAGTATGGCCAGCATTTACAGTATTGATTAATAATATCCAATATGTTGGTGTAGCAGTAGTAGCAATTTTCTTGATAGTTATACCTCAAATTCAATACAAAAAGAACAAAAAAGGTTATTTCATGATAACTGAAGATTATGAAAAGTACAAAGAAACAATTGAAAACAAATAGGAGGAAAAAATGAAAGTAATAGTAGCGTGTGCAAATGGAGCTGGAACTTCTTTAATGATGATGAATAAGATTAAACAAGCATTTAAAGAATTGGATTATAAAGGAAAACTTGATATATCTCATTGCTCTTTGTCAGAAGGAAAATCTACAGGTAGAAATGCCGATGTTATATTCTGTGCTATTAATTTTACCAAAGATTTTGATGCATTAAAATCAAAAGGCGTTGAAATAATTGGAATGAAAAATATTCTTTCTAAAGATGAAGCTATTGAAAAGATTAAAGAACATAATCTTTTAGAAAAATAAGTTGGTTAAAATGTTAGAAGATATAAAAGAAAGGGTCTACAAGGCAAATTTATTATTGCCAAAATATGATCTAGTTAAATTTACTTGGGGAAATGTTTCAGAAATCACGGCTGATAGAAAATATGTCGTAATAAAACCATCAGGTGTTGATTATGATAGCATGAAAGCAAGTGATATGGTTGTTGTTGATCTTGATGGAAATATCGTAGAAGGTAAATTAAAACCTTCTAGCGATACTCCAACACATCTTGAACTTTACAAAAAATACAAAGATATTTGTGGTATAACTCATACTCACTCAAAATGGGCAACAATTATGTCACAAGCAAAGCTTGACATAAAAGCTATGGGAACAACTCATGCAGATTATTTTTATGGAAGTATTCCTGTAACAAGAGATATGAAAAAAGAAGAAATCGAAAATGACTACGAAAAAAATACTGGTCTTGTAATAATAGAATGTTTTGAAGAAAAAAATATCTCTCCAAAAGATGTGCCAGCTGTGTTGGTAGCAAATCATGGCCCATTTGTATTTGGAAAAGATGCAAATGATTCAGTGTTTCATTCAGTAGTTTTAGAAGAAGTTGCCTTTATGAATTGGCACTTAGTTTCTCTTGGAAAAAATGAATCTATGAGTGATGATCTTCTTAATAAACATTACCTAAGAAAACATGGAAAAGATGCTTATTATGGACAAAATTAATCTTGGAATATATGAAAAGGCTCTGCCAAATAGATTAGATATAAATGAAAAATTAAAACTTGCAAAAGAGATTGGATTTAATCAATTAGAAATTAGCATAGATGAATCTGAAGAAAAATTAAAAAGGCTTACAAATGGTTTTTCCAAAAAACTTCTCAAGGCACAAATTGATAATGACATGAGAGTAAGGACAATGTGTTTGTCAGGACATAGAAAGTATCCTTTTGGTTCAAATGACGAGAAAATCAGAAAAAAAAGCCTTGACATTATGCAAAAAGCTTTAGAATTTGCTGATATTAATTCTATAAAAATAATTCAACTTGCAGGTTATGATGTTTATTATGAAAAATCAAATGAAAAAACAAAAAAATATTTTATAGAAAATTTATTTAAAGCGGTGGACTTTGCATCAAAATATGGAGTTATACTTGCTTTTGAAACCATGGAAACAGAATTTATGGATACTGTAGAAAAAGCTATGGAATATGTTAATCTTGTTGATAGCCCATATCTTGGAATATATCCAGATATTGGCAACTTAAAAAACGCATCTGTAAAATATAATAAGGATGTAATTGAAGACATAAAAAAAGGCAAGGGACATATTTTTGCAGCACACCTTAAAGAAACAAATCCTGGAATTTATAGGGATATGCAATTTGGATCTGGTGGTCATACAGAATATGAAAGATGTATAAAAGAGCTAAAAGGTCAAAAAGTTCAAATATATACTGGCGAATTTTGGGATCATGGAGAAGAAAATTATAAGGAAATAATAAAAAATTCTTACGAATTTTTAAGTGAAAAACTAAAATAAGGAGAAAGTTATGGCAAAACCAAAACTACAAATAGCGCTTGATAGTCAATCTTTAAGTGAAGCTCTAGTTACAGTTAGAGAAGTTGGAGATGTAGTAGATATTTTAGAAGTTGGAACTGTACTTTGCTTGCAAGATGGTATGGAACCTGTAAGAGCAATAAGAGCTTTATATCCAGAAAAAACAATTCTTGCAGATACAAAATGTGCAGATGCTGGAAAAACTGTTGCTAAAAATTGCAAGGATGCAGGAGCTGATTGGATGACTGTTATCTGTTGTGCAACAATACAAACAATGCAAGCTGCTAATAAAGAAATAGACGAGCTCCAAGTAGAATTATATGGAGATTGGACATTCGATCAAGCAAAAGATTGGAAAAATATTGGTATAGAACAAGTTGTTTATCATCAATCAAGAGATGCTCTTCTTAGTGGACAAAGCTGATAAAATAAACGAAATATTTTAATTGTTAGAAGAAAGTTAGGAGTTAAAATGAAATTTTTCTTAGACACAGCAAATATTGAAGAAATAAAAAGAGTAAATGACCTTGGACTTTGCGATGGAGTAACCACAAATCCATCTATAATAAAAAAAGAAGGAAAAGATTTTGAAGAGGTTGTAAAAGAAATTTGTAGGCTTGTAGATGGCCCTGTATCAGCAGAAGTGACAAGCTATGATTGCGATGGGATGGTTGAACAAGCGAGAGTTTTATCAAAATGGGCAGAAAATATTGTTGTAAAAATTCCTATGACAGAAGAAGGATTGAAAGCAATAAATATCTTGTCAAAAGAAAAAATAAAAACTAACTGTACACTAATATTTTCTGTATCTCAAGGATTGATGGCTATGAAAGCTGGTGCAACATATATTTCTCCATTTATGGGAAGAATAGATGATATGGGAGAATCCGGAGCAAAATTAGTAAGTGAATTAAGAGATGTTATAGATATTTACGGATATGATTCAAAAATAATCGCAGCAAGTATAAGACATATTGGTCATTTAGAAGAAGCTGCTTTAGCAGGAGCTCACATAGCAACAATCCCAGGAACTTTATTTGAAAAACTATGGTCTCATCCATTAACAGATGCAGGCATAGAATCATTTAAAAAAGATTGGGAAGCTTTCGAAAATCGTTAATTTAAAAATGGCTTTGCACAATGTTTAAAATATTTTGCAAAGCCTTTTTCTTATTCAAAAATAAAATTTACAAATAAAAATATATAAGGAGAATCAATGTTTACAAAAAATGATCAACTAGCAGTTAATGCAATAAGATGTTTGTCCCTTGCTCAAATAGAAAAAGCAAATAGCGGCCATCCAGGACTTCCTATGGGAGCAAGTCCTATGGCTTATGTTTTATTTAATAAAATTTTAAAAACTAATCCAAAAAATGAAAATTGGTTTGATAGAGATAGGTTTGTTTTGTCAGCAGGTCATGGCTCTGCAATGCTTTATTCACTTTTGCACTTGTCAGGATATGATTTATCAATTGAAAATTTAAAACAATTTAGACAAAAAGGATCAAAAACTCCAGGCCATCCAGAATATTCTCACACCAAAGGAGTAGAGGTTACAACAGGGCCTCTTGGTCAAGGCATAGGTCAAGCTGTAGGTCTTGCTATTGCAGAAAAACATATGGAAGGTCTTTACAATAAAGATGATTTAAAAATTATTGACCATTATACTTATGCACTTTGTGGAGATGGAGATCTTATGGAGGGGATTTCTTATGAGGCGATGAGCCTTGCAGGACATCTTAACCTAAATAAATTAATCGTTTTATATGATTCAAATGACATTTGTTTAGATGGTAATCTTTCATCATCATTTTCTGAAAATGTTGAAAAAAGAGTTAAGGCACAAAAATGGAATTATTTAAAAGTAGAAGATGGAAATAATCTTGAAGAAATTTATAAGGCTATAAAAAAAGCAAAAGAAAATCAAAATGGCCCAAGCTTAATTGAGGTAAAAACTATTATAGGATATGGTTCAAAAAATCAAGGAACAAATAAGGTTCATGGTGCTCCGATAGGAGAAGATGATTTTTCTTTGGCCAAAAAAAATTATGGCTGGGAATTTGAAGATTTTGAAGTGCCAGATGAAGTTTATAAAACTTTTGAAGATGGCGTTTTAAAAAATGGAGAAGAAGAAAATAAAAAATGGGATGAAATTCTTAAAAATTACCAAGAAAAATATCCAGAAGATTATAAGGAATTAATGGTAGGAATTAATAGAAAACTTCCTAAAGATTTTATGAAAGATGTAAAAAAATATGATTCATCAATGAAAGATGAGAAAAGTTTTAGCGATGAAAATTCTTGTGGAAGAAATATTTTTTATGGAGTTCGTGAATTTGCTATGGCAGCAATTGGAAATGGAATTATTGCTCATGGCGGAAGTTTTCATCATGTGTCAACTTTCTTTGTTTTTGCAGATTATTTGAAAGCTGCAATCAGGTTATCAGCTTTATCTGGCCATGCTTTAACTTATGTTTTTACACACGATTCAATTGCTGTTGGAGAAGATGGGCCAACTCACGAACCGATTGAACAATTAGCAATGCTAAGATCAATTCCAAATACTATTGTTCTAAGACCAGCAGATGCAAATGAAACAAGACTTGCATGGAAAATTGCCTTAGAAAGCCAAAATACACCAGTAATACTTTCTTTGACAAGACAAAATCTTCCAAATTTAAAACAAACAGAAAATTTAGAAGATATTAATAAGGGAGCTTATGTAATAAAAGATTGCGAAAATCCAGAATTAATCTTAATAGCTACAGGCTCAGAAATTTCCCTTGCCCTAGAAGTTTCAAATAAATTTGAAGAAGAAAATAAAAAAGTAAGAGTTGTATCCATGCCATCAATGGAATTGTTTAGGATGCAAGATGATTCATACAAAAATAAAATTTTACCAAAAGAATTAAAAAAAGTTTCAATAGAAATGGCATCAACATTTGGCTGGAGCGAATTTACTGGAGATGATGGATTAAATATTGGCATAGATAGGTTTGGAATTTCTGGCAAAGGAGAAGAAGTTCAAGAAGAATTAGGATTTTGTGTAGAAAAAATTAAAGAAAAAATTACAAATAAATTTTTCAAATAAAAAAATAAAAAATATATAAATGTAAAGAAACTCATATTAATAATATTATTGATATGAGTTTTTTATATTCTTCTTATTTTAATTTTCTAATGGGTAAAATTATAATGAAAATAAAAAAAGGAAGTAAAAATGGAATTAACAGAAAAATTTGAAAAAGACAATTGTAAAAATCCTAGAGAATATTCACTAATACATAAGGAAATTCCCATAAAATTATCAAGCGATATGTGGGCTGCCCTTGCGTATTTGTTGTGGTATGTGCCAGATATTTCATCAATCCAATCAAAATCAAATGAATTGATTTCAAATAAGGAATATGATTATTATACTTTTGTAGAAATTATGACTTATATGGATTTAAGAGATGAGGATTGTTTGTTTACAAATGAAATTGACGAAAAAATTGCATCTGAATATAAAAAAAGAATTTGTACAAATTCTCAAAAATTAATTTTGAGTCAATCTGATGGGGAAACAAAAACTGAATCCTTGTTAAGACATATTAGAAATGCAATAGCACACGGCTCTTTTAATATTGTTGATGATTTGATGGTTGGTTTTGATGAAAAAATAATTGGCAAAGATGAGGCGAAAACTACAGCAATTTTTAAAATAAAACCAAAAAATCTTTTGAATGCCTTAAAAATGTTAAATGAAGATTTGACAAATCAAAAATTAATTTCAAAAGCTTTAAAAAATACTTCTTATTGGGTTGAGCCTTATCAAGAAGGCTTTGAAAGAAGCAATAAATTTGATTTATATGCCAAGAAAAATGAAAGAAGATACGCGATTGAGATTAGAAATTATAAATCTCAAAGAGATATTGATAAAGGATTTGCAAGAAAGCTTGCTGATAATTTTGAAAAATTAAAAAATGAAAGAGTAAGACCTGTTCTTGTAATAAATACATCTTTTTTGCAAGAAGAATCAAAAAACGAATTGATTGCAGCTGATGTATTGATTTTGGATGTGAAAAATATTAAAAAAATGTTAAAGGGCAGAGATATGATAAGAGAAATTGAAGAGGCTCAAAGCCTATACAAATATAAAAAATAAAAATAAATGTTAAATTTTTATATATAAATAAATAAAAATTACAAAAATACAATCTAAAATTTTAATTTTATTTACTAATCCTTTAGAAAAATTAATTATTTGGAAATTTGAAATTGATTCTTAAAATATTTCCAGTATAATTTAAATGTATAAATTATTTATATTTTATAAAATTTTAAAGGAGGAATTATGACTGAAAATTATAATGAAAATAATAGGAAGAAAAGAACTTCTGAAATGAGAGAGCACAGAAGAGCTAGATACAATGATGATTATTCTAGAGATAATAGTATTTCATGGGGTTCAATTATCGCTGGTGCAATTTCATTTGCAGCTGTTTTTACAGTATTAAGTTTACTTGTTGGAGCTTTAGGTCTTGGAATTTTTTCACCAAATAATGAAAATCCAATTCAATCTATGGGAATTGGGGTAGGAATTGCTACAATAATTATTTTGATAATTTCTTTTGCAATTTCTGGATTTATTTCTGGAGCTTTTTCAAAAGGACAATCTTTACTTCATGGATTTATGAGCTGGGCTTTATCAATAATGTTATTATTTGGTTTGGTAACTAGCATTTTATCATCTGCTTTTGGACTTGCAACTTCTGCTGCAAAATCTGTAGCTAACACTGCAGGAAATGTTGCAGGAAGCGTAGCAAGCACAGCAGCTGATGGGGCAGGAAATGTTCTATCAAGTGTTGGAGATTCAATTTCTGAAGTTGATACAAAAGAGCTTGAAAAAAATATAGAAGATGCTTTAAAAGAAACTGATGTTAAAGAACTTCAACCTGGATATTTAAAATCTCAACTTGATGAATCAAAAGACGAAATTGCAGAAGCTGGAAAAGAACTTGTAACAAATCCAGAAAACTCTGATCAAATAATTGATGATTTAGCAAAATCTTTAGAGAAAAAGGCTAAAAATATTACTGATTCTGTTGATAAAAAAACAATCCAAGAAGAAGTTTACAAAAATTCAGATCTTTCTGAAAAAGAAAGTGAAGAAGCTGTAAATAATATTTATGATGGAATGGATAAAGCATCAAAAGAAGCAAGCAAACAAATTGAAAATGCAAAAGATTCTTTAGAAAAAGCCAAAAAAGATGTAGATAAAACAGTTGAAAAAGCAAAAGATGGGGCAGAATCTGCAACAAATAAAGCATCAGCTGGAGCTGTTTTTGTATTTTTATTCTTAATTGTTGGACTTGCAATTGAAGTTTATACAGCAAAAATTGGAGAACAATACGTAAATAATCTTTAAAGATAAATTCAAAAAATCCTAAAGGAAATTTCCTTTAGGATTTTTTTGTACGCTTAAATAATTTGAATATCCATAATATAGAAAAAACCACCTACTAAGCAGGTGGAAAAATTAAGTTTTTATTATTTTATCATAGATAAAACTTGCTTGTAAGGATTTTGTGCATTTATAATTTGGCTATATTTTAAATATTTATCATCTTCATCTAAACTTTTTGCACAATCAATGGAAACTAAAATTCCGGAATGATCTAATTTTATAATTTCAGTTCTCATGTGATAAATTATATCGCTTTTGGACTTATCTCCTTCAAATCCATTTTTTACAACATAAGCATCTGAAGTGTTTTTTAAAATATTTGCAAATCTAATGGCGTCATTTTTTGTATTATCATTTGTCAATATATATATTTTTTTGTCTGGCAAATCTGGATCTTTTTTGATTTCAGTTTTTATTTGATCATAATACATAAAATCATTTTTATTTATGCCTTGTGATTTTTCAGGGAATTTTATTGATTGATTTTTCATAAATGAAGAGTAAGTGTTGACCTTATCCTTGTTATTTTTCATGTAGGATAGACTTTGTTTTAATAAATTTCCTCTATAAAATACAACTTTTTCGTATGAATAATCTTTATGAATTAGCAAAGGAAGAATTTCGTTTGCATATTTGTCATCAATTGATTCGTTGTTTGATAAGTTAATAAAAATATTTTTAATTTCTTGATTATTTTGTAATATTTTTTTCAAATTTTCCTTGTCTTTTTCCAAATCATTTGAATTAAAACTTGGCATATTTATCTCTAAAATATTTTTATTTTCCTTAATTTCTATTTTTTCTAAATCATCTTTTCTTCCAAGAAGTCTTTTGTACCTATTTACAACTTGAGCATCCCCTAAAATTTTTCCCCTAGGAGAGTCTTTATTTTCTTTGTAATATCCAAATATGCTTCTATAAGTTTTAATATCAATTACATTTGTTCTATTATCATCAAGGATTGAAAGATATGATTGAATTGCATCAAAAAATTCTTGGTCTGATTTTGAATTTTTAATTCTTTTTTTGTAAGCGTCGGTTTGATTCATTAGAGATTTAAAATTTTCTTTGTTTTCCTTATCAATAGCATAATTTCTGCTTACATAATAAGTAAGTTTATTAAAATCTGCAATTTTTTCTGCACTTGTAAGGGTTCTTTCTTCAGTATTTCCAATAAAAATTTCTTTTTGTACAGAATTCATTACATTATCTCTAAATTTTGGATATTTATAAGTTTCAAACTTATTTTTTGAAGAAAAAATAGCTTTAACAACAAAAAATATTAAAAAAATCAAGATAAGAAGAAGGGCAAGCCTTCTTCTCATATATTTTCTTTTTTTTGCTTTTAATCTTTTTTTTGATCTTTTATTAATATTTGTATTTTTTGATTTAATTTTTATATCTTTTTTTCTTACTTTTTTTTTCGTATGTCTTGATGCGGACTGATCTTTTTTATTTCTTTTATTATTTTTACTTTTCATAATTCACCTGTATTTAATATATCAAAAAATAATTTATATACAAAATTTTTTGGAAAATAAAAAATTATTTAGGGAAAATAACTGAAAAAGTTGAGCCTTTTCCTAGTTTTGATTTTAATTTTATTTTTCCTCCAAGACTTTCAACGAAATTTTTTGTAATAGAAAGACCTAGACCATGTCCGTTTGTTTTTGTGTTTCTTGCATCATCAATTCTATAAAATCTCTCAAAAATAACTTCTTTTTTCTCATCAGATATTCCAACACCATTATCCTTTATATCAATGTAAATATTATTTTTATCTTCATAAAGGCTTACTCTAATCAAGCCATCTTCTTTTATAGCTTTTATAGCATTTGAAATTAAATTTTGAATTATTTGGCTTATCTTATCCTTATCAGAATAAATCAAAACTCCATCTTTTATTTCTTCAATCAAAGAAATATCAAGTTTTGTAAGTCTTGGCTTTATAGTATCAAGAATAAGTTTGATGTGTTGAGATAAGTCGAATTCTTTTTTATTTATTTTTAAATATTCAGAATTATCATTGAAAGATTTATTTAAATTTACAACAAGCCCTTCAAGTCTTTGAGTTTCCTCCAACAAAGACGAAAGAGTTTGCTCATCAACATCAATAACTCCATCTTTTATCGCTTCTATATAAAGTTGTAGATTTGTAATTGGAGTTCTAAGTTCATGAGAAATATCTTGAGCGTATTGCTTTCTTACATATTTTTGATTTTTTAAATTCCTTGAAAGATACCTTATATTATTTTGTAAATTTTCTAGCTCAATAATTTTGCTTTCCTTTAAATTTATATCATAATCGCCATCTTTAATTTTTAAAGTTGCATCAGAAATTTGCTTTATAGGATTGGTTATATTTGTAGAAAGCACTAAGGCAATAATTATCCCAATAGTAAGAGAGATGACAATGGCAATTATGATTGAATTTCTAAAATTATTTAAAAGTTCATTAGCTGCCATTTCGCCCGTGTCATAAGTTATAATTAATTGACCCCTATAATCATTGAGATTAGGATTTATAATATCGTAACTTTTTGTAGTGGTAAGAGGATTTTCATTGTCATTTCTTCCCTTAAAACGCATTACTGGCTCATTGTTTTTATCTAAAATTTCAATATCAATATTTAAAGCCTTAGAATATTTGCCAAGTCTTTCTTTCATAGTATAAACATCATTATCAGTCAAAAGACTTTCAAATTGCTTTTTAATATTCAAAGGCATATTATCCTCAGTGGTTGCAAGGAAATTTTTTGTATAGATACTTAATAAATAAGAAATTGCAATAGAAAAAACTAAGATGCAGGCAAAAATTCCTCCAACAAAGTTTCTAATTATTTTATTTCGAAGAGACGTCATCGACACCACCAGATTTGTAACCCATACCATAAATTGTTTTTATATAGTCAGGTTTTTTTGGATTATCTTCAATTTTTTGTCTGATATTTTTAATGTGAGTATCAATAGCTCTGTCGTAGGCGTCATAGTCAAAACCAAAAGTGATTTCTATAATTTCTTCTCTAGTAAAAATCTTATTAGGATTTGAAAATAGAGTTTTAATTATTTGGAATTCATTTTTTGTAAGGAAAATTTCTTCTCCATCTTTGAAAAATCTATTATATTCAAGATCCATTTCAAGTCTGCCATCAATTGTTTTTATAATGTCAGCTCTTGGAATATTATATTTTTCAATTCTTCTAAGAACAGTTTTGATTCTTTGCATAAGTTCCTTTGGAGAAAATGGTTTAGTAACATAATCATCAGCGCCAAGTTTTAAACCATTTATAATATTTTCCTCACTTACTTTGGCAGTAACCATGATAACAGGAACATTAGATTTGTTTCTAATCTCTTTAATAAGATCTTCGCCAGAAATTTTTGGAATCATCAAATCAAGCAAGATCAAATCAATTTGTTCATTTTCAAAAAAATCTAAACCTTCCTTGCCATCAAAAGCTTGAAAGACATTGTAGCCTTCTTTTTCAAGATAAGATTTAATAATTTTTGAAATACCTTGTTCATCTTCAATAATTAAAATATTTATATCATTCATCTGTTTCACCTCTGTTTTATTATACCTTATTAAAATTGTTAAAATTAATATATCCTATTAATTAGTTTATATTATGTGAAAAATTTAAAAAAATGATAGATTTTAAATAAGCTGGGTATAAATAATATGTAAGATAATTACAAAAATTAAAAAATATATGAAGGAGAGAAATATGATTAGTTCAATTATAATAGGCGCATTGTGCGGATGGATTGCAAGTATGATAATGAAAACAGATGCTCAAATGGGAGCTATAGCAAATATAGTAGTAGGAGTTATCGGAGGAGCAATTGGCTCTTGGATACTTGGAATGGTAAACATAAGCGTATCAGGATTTGTAGGAAGTTTAATTTCAGGAATCCTAGGTTCTGTAATTTTAATTTATATTTATAATTTAATAACAAAGAAAAAATAAATTAAAAAATTTTAAAGACTGGTTTAGCCAGTCTTTTTTTGTAAACATTTTAAAAAATTTTAAATTGCTATCAAATATCAGGAGGGTTTGCTATAATATAATTATGGATGTAAATGAAAAATATATAAAAATCGCAAAAGAAATTTTAGAAAAAGGCTATGACGAAGAAGAATTAAACAAAGAGGTAAGACCTGTTTGGGATGATGGAGAAAGTGCTTACACAAAATATTTGCCCCAACAAGTCGTAAGATATGAGAAAGGAGAATTGCCTCTAATAAGTTTAAGAAAAATTGCTTGGAAATCAGCTATAAAAGAAATTTTGTGGATTTATCAAGATAGGTCAAATGATGTAAATTTATTAAAAGAAAAATACAAAGTAAATTATTGGGATTCATGGAAAAATGAAGATGGCAATCTAGGAACAGCCTATGGCTATCAAATAAATAAAAAATTCAAATCACCAGAAACAGGACAAATGACAAATCAAATCGAACGTTTAATAGACCAAATAAAAAATAATCCTCTAAACAGAAGATTAATTATGAATTTGATTGATGTAGACGATATGGCAGATATGACTTTGATACCATGTGCATTTTTGACAATGTGGACAGTAAGCGGAGAATATTTAAACCTTACTTTGGTACAAAGAAGCGGAGATTTTTTGGCAGCCGCAGCACCAGGAGGAATAAATGCTTTCCAATATTACGTTTTATTAAGAATGGTTGCCCAAGTTACAGGATATAAGGCAGGAGATTTTGTTCACTTTATTCAAAATTACCACATTTACAAAAAACACATACCAAGCGTTAAAAAAATATTAGAAATAAAAGTCGATGAAAAAAGTAAGCCAAGGCTTGAAATAAATCCAGATATAAAAGAATTTAAAGACTTTACAATAGATGATTTTAAATTAATAGACTATTATCCAGACCAAACAAAATACGACATAGATATTGCTTTGTAGCTTGTTGCAAAGAAATATTTTTTAAGTATAGTCAATCGGTATGGAGGAATTATGGAAAAAATAACTATAATTGGATCAGGAGGTTCTGGAAAATCAACTCTTGCCAAACAGCTAGGAGAAAAGCTTAATATAGAAGTTTTTTACTTAAATAAAATATGGTGGATAAATGATAAAGACCACATTAGCGATGATGAATTTTTAAAAATTCAAAAAAATATAATAGAAAACAAAAAATCATTTATTTTTGACGGCTACTATCCAGACACTTTGGATTTAAGATTAAAAGCTAGTGATACGATTATTTTTTTAGATTTTCCACCAGTAACAAATTTAAAAAGATCAGTAAAAAGATCACTAACAGAAAAAAATAATGAAGACGATCCAAGCCTAGATAGGACTGAAAAATTAAATAAAGATTATATCTCTTGGCTATTAAATTTTGATAAAAACGAAAGAGATAAAATCCTAGAAAAATTAAATAAGTTAAAATTAGAAAAAAAGATTGTAATAATAGACAATGACAATAAAAAAGATTTGTTTTTACAATCTATTGCATAAAAAAAGAGCTTTAAGCTCTTTTTTTAATGTAAATTATTTTTATACTATTGACCATTATTTGTATTGTTTTTATTATTTTTATTATTTTTATTTTCTTTATTATCTTTAGATTTTTCATCCTTATCTTTTTTATTCTTTTCATCAGAATTGTCGTCTGATTTTGGCTTTTCAGCTCCTAAAGGAGAATACATATAAGGAATATTATATTTCCAATCTTCTGGTATTATTCCATTCCATTTGTTAGGGTCATAAGATTTTTTTCTATCAACAAAGGCTCTAGTTGCTTGTAAGGATTTAGGGGTTTTATTTGTTGCAAGTAAATTGTTTCTTTTATCAACTGTAATCCAAACGTGCATATCATCTTCATCTTTTGGAAGATTGTCTTTTGTAAATATTTCATCTTTGACAGTGCCTCTAGGATCTGAATAAGATGCATAGGTTGGAAGTTTTCCGCTTATTGTATCAACTTTTGCATGGATTATTCCTTCTGGCTCTTCGAATTTTGCAGTTTCATATTCTTCTAAAAGATTTCTATTAACTACATTCCACATACTAGCTGCTCTATTATATGAATAGCCATTTAAAGATAAATTTTGATCGTCAGACCCCATCCAAACTCCAACTGTATAATAAGGACTATATCCTACACACCAAAAATCAACACTATCATCACTAGTACCAGTTTTGGTAGCATAATCAGTACCATCTAAGTAGATAGTCTGGTAACTTTCTCCAGTTGATTGTAAAGCAGATGTTATTTGATAAGCAGTTTCTGGACTAGTAACTTTATTTTTATGGACTTTATTTGAGTCAAAAATTACTTTATTTCTATTATCTTCAATTTTAGAAAAAGTAAGAGGTTCTATATATTCTCCGCCATTTGCAAGAGCTGCGTATGCTGCAGTCATATCTAAAACTGATAGACCTCTTGTCATTGCTCCAAGTCCTAACGCTGCTAAATTTTCATCGTTATGAGCACTATCTTCTTCCTTAGTAATAAAATTATCCTTTTTATCTTTTTTTATTAGACCAAAGTTTTCGAGATATTCTTTTGATTTATCTATTCCTATATCTTTAAGGGTTCTAACTGCGTTGGTATTAATTGAATATACCAAAGAATCTCTTAAACTTACAATACCTTTGTAATATTTATATACGTTTTCTGGCCAAATTTCTCCTTGTTCATTTCTCATAAATGGAACATCATCAATTCCAGTTGCCAAATTATATCCGTTGTCTAAAGCAGGGGTATAGGTTGCTAGAGGTTTAATTGAGGAGCCAGGTTGTCTTGGCTGATCTATGGCTCTATTTAGAGTTTTAAGACCTTTTTGATCACGTCCACCAACAACAGCTTTTACTTCTCCATTTTTATGGTCAATTACAACAGTGGATGATTGTGGTTGAATAACTCCTTCAAGATCAATATCATAATAAGACTTATTAAGAGAATAAGATCCTGATTCGTTTTTTGTAATTAAATCTTTGTGTGCTTTTAAATATTTTGATGTAATTATAATTGAGCCATCATTTCCTTTTTTGACATTTTCATTTGAAGTTAATTGTATTAAGCCCGTTTTATGAGTTCTTAGATTTGAATTTTTTTCATCTAATGTATAAAATTTTTTCAAAATCATATTAGTTTGGTCTAGACGAACTTTGTTTGAATTTATTATGAAATTTTCATTTTCATCAAAGTAGGCTTCATCAGCTGACAAAGTAAAATCATTGTTATCATTAATCACATTTGATTTTGCATAGTATAAAACTTCCCCTTGTTCGTTAATAATATTTCCAAAATTATCATATAGTAGAGAAAGTAATGGGGCATTATACCAGCCTTGAGTGTTTCCCATTATATATTCTGAAAAATCATCATAAATATTTTCAAGTTGTTCTTGCATTTTTGTATCTATAGTAGTTGTGATTTTTAAACCACCATAATACAACTTGTTATAAGCTTGTTTTTCATCAATATCATAAAGTTCTTGTAGTTTTTCTACTACTTGTTTTTCTAAAAGTGTATTAAAATAAGAAGCCATTAATGGTTTTTTGTCTTTCGGTGGCTTAATATTGCTAGCTACATCTTCGTTTAAAGCTTGTTGATATTCTTTTTGAGAAATATATCCTTCTTCTTTCATTTTTAAAAGAACATCTTTTTGTCTTTCAAATGGTTTTGGATTATAAATAGCTGAATATTTTTGTCCATCTATTGAAAATTCTCCTAAAACTCTTTGGTTTGTAACTTCAGATGTTGGGATTGATTTAAATAAAGCAAATTCTGTAGGGGATTGAACGATTCCTGCAATAGCTGCGCATTCGGCAAGTGTTAATTCTCCTACGTCTTTTGAAAAATATGTTTGAGCTGCAGCTTGAACTCCATAGACATTTTGTCCTAGAAAAACTCTATTCATATAAGCTTCGAGTATTTCATCTTTGTTTAAATTTTTTTCAATTTCTAGGGCAAGAAATATTTCCTTAATTTTTCTTTCATAAGTTTGGTCGTTTGAAAGATAAGTATTTCTTGCAAGCTGTTGAGTTAGAGTTGATCCACCTCTTACTATTGATCCGCTTTTTATATTTTGAAAAGCAGAACCAATTATTGACACTGGATCAATTCCGCCGTGTTTGTAAAATCTTCTGTCTTCAACTGCTACAAAAGCATTTTTCATATTTTCAGGAATTTTATCGTAATCAACAATTTCCCTATTTTCGCTAGTCCTAATAGAATCAATTTCATTTCCATCTTTATCAACTATAGTTGAATTTTCACTCATTTCATATTTTATATTATCGGGATTAACTTTTGGAGATTTTTTCATAACCTCAATTATTCCTCCGCCAACTAATCCTGCAAATATAGTTGCTAATATGCCTAAGGCAAAAAACGCTATAAGTAAAACTTTTAAAACTATAGAGGAAATTTTTTTATTCATTTTGACCTCCTTGCTTAAAGTCTTTATTTTTTTATTTCAAATTAATCATAAATTTAAACTTACTATTATTTTATCATTTTTTAAAAATTTAATCTATTTTATTCAAATAAATATTGGAGATTATTTTTAGATTCTTTAATTTGATTCAATAAATTGTATAATCTTAATAGAAAGGAAGTTTATGCAAGAAGTTATACAAGTAAATGTTTTTGAAAAAAATGAAAATCCAAATAAAGAATTTGAGCTTGAATCATTAATTAACACAGCAGGCGGAAAATCTGTTGCGAAAATTAGTCAAGTAATTGCAAAAGTTAATCCTGCCTACTACATAGGTTCTGGAAAAGTTTCTGAAATTGAAGATATAGCAAAAAAATTAGATGTAAAAACTGTAGTTTTTGATGTGGAGCTTTCGGCATCTCAACTTAGAAATCTTGAAGAGAAAATGAAACTTCACGTCGTTGATTGGACAACTTTAATTTTGGATATTTTTGCCCAAAGAGCAAATACAAAAGAAGCAAAATTAAAAATTAAACTTGCTCAATTAAAATATCAGTTGCCAAGAATTAATAAATGGTTTGCTTATCTTTCTCGTCAATCAGGTGGAATTGGAACAAGAGGGCCGGGCGAAACTATGCTTGAAACTGATAAGAGAGCTATAGTTCGTGATATAAGAAGTCTTGAAGAAAAACTAAAAGATTTGGAAAAAACAAAAAGTGTAAATAGAAAATCAAGAGATAAGATTTTAAATATTTCACTTTTGGGCTACACCAACGCAGGAAAATCTACAATATTAAATAATATGCTAAAAATTTTTGGTAAAGAAAAATATGTATATTCTGATGATTTGTTGTTTGCAACTTTGGACACATCAACAAGAAGATTAGATTTTTCAAATACCAAGGTTACCTTAACTGATACGGTAGGATTTATTGATAATTTGTCAAAAGAATTAAATGATTCTTTTCTTACAACACTTGAGGAAATAAAATTTTCAGATATGCTTTTAGTTGTCATAGATTCATCATACGATATTGAAACTCAGTTAAAAACTATAGATAAGGCTTTAGATGATATTGATGTTGGAAATAAAAAAATTCTTTATGTTTTTAATAAAATAGACAAAATAGAAAATGTTACTCTTCTTTTAGGATATAAGAGAAAAGAAGAAAAAATTTATATTTCAGCAAAAAATCAAGATGATATTATAAAATTGAAAGAAAAAATTGTTGAAGTTATAAAAGATGATTATATAAAAGTAAAAATGAAAATACCATACGAAGATGGGAAAATTTTAGATTATATAATGACAAATTACGACATTGACAATAAAGATTATGATGAGAGTTCATCTATATTAGAGTTTGATATTTCAAAGAAAGACTACAATAAATATGAAAGATATATCGAGAAAAATTAGCGAAAATTATAAAACCATTAAGGGCGAAATTAATGATGAATTTGAAATAGAAAAATCAATTTTTATCACGAATATGAAATATGTGGAAAGTGAAAAAGAAGCCCTTTCTTTTATTGAAAAAATCAAAGAAAAATACAAGGATGCCAACCACAATTGCCATGCTTATATAATAAATGAAAAACCAGAAATAAAAAGATATTCTGATGATGGAGAGCCACAAGGCTCAGCAGGTCTTCCCATGCTTTCAGTTTTGGAAAAAGAAAATCTTTTTAATGTAGTTGCAATTGTAACTAGGTATTTTGGTGGCAAAAAACTTGGAAAAGGCGGTCTAGTAAGAGCCTACACAAGAGGAGTTTCAGATTGTCTTGATGGAAATATTACTTGTAGAAAAATTTTTGTAGAAAGTAAAATAATTTTCGATTATAATTTACTAGGAATAATAGAAAACTTCCTAAATGAAGAAAAATATATTATTATAGAAAAGGACTTTCTTGAAAATGTTAGAATAAATTTATATATTAAAAAGGAAGATATTGAAAAATTTGAAAAAAAACTTATTGATATGACTTCATCAAATATAAAAATAGAAAAAATTGATGAAATAATGTTATACGAAGATTAAAAATAGGAGGAAATATGTCAGGACATAATAAGTGGAGCAAAATTAAAAATAAAAAAGGTAGTGAAGACGCAAGACGTGGAAAAATTTTTACAAAACTTGGTAGAAATATTTCAGTTGCAGTAAGAGAAGGAGGAGATAATCCAGAATATAATCCAGCTTTAAAAGCAGCAATCGACAAGGCAAAAGCAGAAAATATGCCAAATGATAATATAGAAAGAGCAATAAAAAAAGCAAGCGGCGACACAAGCGGAGCAAATTTTGAAAGAATAATTTACGAAGGCTATGCCAAAGATGGAGTAGCTGTAATTGTAGATTGTCTTACAGACAATAAAAATAGAACAGCTCCAGATATTAGACACATTTTTGATAAAAACGGTGGAAATCTTGGAACAGATGGTTCAGTTATGTTTATGTTTAACAGAAAAGGACTTATTGAAATCGAAAAAGATGAAATTGATTTTGATGAATTGATGTTAGAAGTTATTGATTTTGGAGCAGAAGATGTAACAGACGAAGGAGACGTTTATCAAATAATAACAAGCGTTGAAGATTTTCAAACAGTTCTTGATGGAATAAAAAAAGAAAATTATAAACTTGCAAAGGCAGATATTTCATATATAGCAGATAATTTGATTGATGCACAAGAATCAAATAATAAACAAATAATGAAATTAATCGATGCCCTTGAAGATAACGATGACGTTCAAGAAGTTTATACAAATTGGAATGTGCCAGATAATATAGAAGAATAATATGTTAAATTTTAATATAGATAGAGTAGCATTTTCTCTTTTTGGAATTGATATATATTGGTATGCAATATTAATTATTACCGGAGTTTTAATTGGAGCAAAATTTGCCCAAAAAGAATTTGTAAAAAGAGGATTTAAAGAAGATTTTATTTACGACTTACTTTTTGTGATTTTGCCACTTGCAATTATTGGAGCAAGAGCTTGGTATGTGATTTTTGAATGGGATATGTATAAAAATAATCCAATTCAAATTTTAAATTTCAGAGCAGGAGGACTTGCTATCCACGGAGGAATTTTATTTGCAATAATTGGTATTTATTTTTATGCCAAGAAAAAAGAAATTCCTTTGATAGATATTTTAGATGTAATGGCACCATCTTTAGCCTTTGGTCAAGCTATCGGAAGGTGGGGTAATTTTGTAAATGGAGAAGCACATGGGACTGCTACAAATTTGCCATGGGCAATAATAGTTGATGGAGTAAAAGTTCATCCTACATTTTTGTATGAATCAATTGGAGATTTTTTAATATTTTTATTTTTAATAAATTATAGGAAAAAAAATCCAAAAAAAGGAATTCAAACAGCAATATATTTTATCGCTTACGGAATTTTGAGATTTTTTGTAGAAGGACTTAGAACAGATTCTCTAATGATAGGGCCAATAAGAATGGCACAACTTACAAGTGTGATTTATTTAATAGTAGGCTTGTGTTTATTTTTTAAATATAAAAATATAAATTTAAAACCATATAGAAAAAACTAAACAGCTTCGGCTGTTTTTTTATTTTGAAATTTTTATTTTGGGAATTCAAACCACTTTTTTTAAAAAATTCAAAAAAAATTTAAAATTTCAAAAAAATTTTCAAAAAATAAATTTTTTAATCCTTTACAATTTACAGATTTTGGTATAAAATATATGTGAAGTGGAAATAAGTGGTAGAAGGTGGGTCATGTTTTTAGGAGAATTCATTCACAAATTAGATTCTAAAAATAGAATAATGATGCCAAGTGAATTTAGAGATGAACTTGGTAATGAATTTTATGTAACCAAGGGCCCAGAACGCTCATTAGTTTTATATACTATTGAGGAATTTGAAAAACGTGCCAAAAAGTACGAAGAATTATCCTACCAAAACAAAAACAACAGGGCGATAAAAAGATTGTTTTTTTCTTCCACTATCAAGGCTTATTTGGATAAACAAGGGCGAGTTTTATTAAATAAGCAATTACGCGACTATGCTAATTTAGGCAAAGAGGCTATTATAATCGGGAATAATTCAAACATAGAAATATGGGATTTGAATAATTGGAATGATTATATTGGTGATGTTGAAGTGAACTTATCAGAAATTATGGATCAGTAATATGGAATTTTCTCACAAATCAGTTTTATTAAATGAAACTATTGAAAACTTAAATATAAAAGAAGATGGAATATATGCTGACTTAACTTTGGGTAAGGGAGGCCATTCTAAAGAAATTTTAAAAAAATTATCACCAAAGGGTCTTTTGATTGGCTTAGATCAAGATAAGGATGCTATCAAAGCAGCTAGAGAAAATTTGAAAGATTTTTCTAATGTCTTATATTTTAATGAGAATTTTGAAAATATTGAAAATGTTCTTGATGAAGCTGGTTTTAATAGGATAGATGGCGCTTTGATGGATATTGGCGTAAGTTCTTACCAAATTGACAATGGAGATCGAGGTTTTTCTTATATGAAAGAAGGTCCGTTGGATATGAGGATGAATAAAGATAATGAGTTAACAGCAAAACAAATTGTCAATGATTACTCTTTGGATGAGCTTTGGAAAATTTTTTCTGAATATGGAGAGGAAAGATATTCCAAAACAATTGCTAAAGCAATAGTAGATTACAGAAAAATGCACGAAATTAATACAACTTTACAACTCCGAAATATTGTTATGAAATCTGTAAATACTAGCGAAGCTCATCCTGAAAAAAGAGTATTCCAAGCTTTAAGAATTGAAGTTAATAGAGAACTTGAAGTTTTGGAAAATACTTTAGAAAAAATAGTTGATCGTCTAAACAAAAATGGAAGATTATGTGTAATAACTTTTCATTCTTTGGAAGACAGGATCGTTAAAAATAAATTTAAAGAGATGAGTAAAAAATGTATTTGTCCACCTGATTTTCCTGTTTGTGTTTGCAATCATGAAAAAAAGGTTAAATTAATTAGCAAAAAACCTATTTTGCCAAGTAAAGATGAATTGAAAAATAATAATAGGTCTCATAGTGCTAAGCTTAGAGTTTGTGAGAGGATTTGATATGTCAAGCGCTTTGAAAAAAAGAAAAATAAATAAAAATTTAAATAAAAAATTAAAGCTAAGTTTGCACGATCAAACTTCTTATGATATTAAGTTTAGATATAATAAACTTCAAAAAAAAGATAGGAAGTTTAAGAGAAATATATTAGCTTTATTATTTTTATCTTTTATTTTTATGGGTTTTATTTCTTTACATAATTATATTAAATTGAATAATAGAATAAAAGAGTATAATAAATTACAAAGTCAATATACATCTTATCAATTAACAAGAGATAGATTAAATAGTGATCTTGAAGATTCGGTTAGTTTGAAAGAAATTCAAAGATATGCGATGGAAAATCTTGGTATGATTTATGAAAATGAAGGTAATGTTGTATATCTTAATATTGATAGGTAGGAGAGATGAAAAATACGATTTTAATTATTTTAATAAGTTTAATATTAACTTTGATTTTGGGAAAAATTATAATTCCTATTTTAAGATCAAGTCATATTGGACAAAACATTAGACAAGAAGGACCAAAAAGTCATTATGGAAAAGCAGGTACGCCAACTATGGGTGGTATTATATTTTTAATATCAGCACTTGTTTTGACATTGATATTTGTTCCTTTTTCTATGAAAACTTTTATATTATTGTTAGCAACTTTTGGATTTGGAGCTATAGGTTTTATTGATGATTTTAGAAAATTAATTTTGAAAAGATCATTAGGATTAACTGCTAAGCAAAAAATAATTCTTCAAGTTGCTTTATCATTTTTAATTGCAATTTTATGTTTTATTTTCCAAAATGATACAATAACAAAATTGTGGATTCCTTTTACAGATATTAGATTAAATGTTTCAATTTTGGGAATTCCTATAATGATGTTTATTATGATTGGAACTTCAAATGCTGTAAATTTAACTGATGGACTAGATGGTTTATCTAGTCAAGTTTCTATTCCAGTATTTTTAACATTTATAATTTTAAGTCAAAATATAGAAGACGAATTGTTTGCAAGTATTATGCTTGGTTCTGTTTTGGGATTTTTATTTTATAACTCAAATCCAGCAAGTGTATTTATGGGGGATACAGGTTCTATGGCAATCGGTGGAGCTGTAGTTGGACTTGCCATAAATATGGGAATGACTTTATTTTTAATTATACTTGGGGGAGTTTATGTGGCTGAGGCTTTAAGTGTAATAATTCAAGTTGCCTCATACAAATTTAGAAATAAAAAGAGAATATTTTTGATGACTCCAATCCACCATCATTATGAATTGAAAGGATACAAAGAACCAAAAATAGTTACTGGTTTTACAATAGTATCAGTAATTTTATCTTTGATTACTTTACTGGCAGTATTATGAAAAAAGTTTTAGTTTACGGTTTAGGAATTACAGGCATATCTACAGTAAAAACTTTGGACAAGTTAGGTTATGAAGTTTTTACTTACGATAAAAATAAAAATACTGATGAAAGATTAGAGGGCTATAATTATAGCCCTATTTCTGATGTTAAAATTGAAGAAAAATATGATTTTGTAGTAAAATCTCCAGGAATTAGACCAGACGATGATATTATAAAAATTTTAGAAAAAAATAATGAGATAATTACTGATATTGAATTGTCATATAGACTTTTTAAAGATAAAAAAAATATAGCAATAACAGGAACAAATGGCAAAACAACAACTACATCACTTATTAGCCATATTTTAAATCAAAGTGGTAAAAAAGCTATTGGAGTCGGAAATATTGGCGAAGGCATTTTGTGGCAAATGTATAAGAATGATGAGATTTTTGTTGAAGAAATTTCTTCATTTCAACTTCACAATACCAAATTTTTTAAGCCACATATAGCTGGGATTTTAAATATTACGCCGGATCACATAGATTGGCACGGATCTTTTGAAAATTATATAGAAGATAAGTTAAAAATTGCTATAAATCAAGATGCTAAAGACTATCTTATAATAAATCATGATGATGAAATTTTAAGGAAAAATAAAAATAAATTTAAATCAAAAATTTATGAATTTTCTATAAAAGAAGAAGTTCAAAAAGGAATATATTTGAAAGATGACTCTCTTTATTTAAAAGATGAAAAAGAAATTTATTTATTAAAAAGAGAT
>QWCE01001310.1_pt1 | contig 38786 bp, 29 predicted proteins | sample 1972531 | NCBI WGS metagenome assembly QWCE01 (sample SAMN09866716, study PRJNA288562) | Human gut metagenome isolate term4_stool, whole genome shotgun sequencing... | reverse complement strand
ACAATAACGTAAATATCGGTTGCAAGGATATAACACTTATCATAAGCAGGTACTTCAGAACCGCCGGTACTTGGCGAGGTGTTTTCGAGCCTAGTACCGTTGCGAGTGATGAGTAGCGAGAGCGTGCCTGCGATGATATGTTATATTCTTGCAACCGATTTACAACCTAACATTTCGTGTGTCCGTCTTCACTTACGCTGTGCAAGGGTGTAAATACTCCTGTAGTGCCGGAATAGAGTGTCGTCCATCCCGCAGTCCAAGATCGTAAACCTCCTGCAGCTTATCGGCATCTTTCTCAATCCGCTTGATCCTAATTGGTGAAGATGGACGTATCACAAACACTTTACCCTGTTTTTCCAGCCAACGCAAATGTGCCACACTGGCATTATATGCCTCATATCTATGATCTAACGTCTGACGGAATTCCGGATATTGACGATACTGAATTGCTGTTGGTAATTTTGAGGAAGGTTTCTTCCGATAACTAAAATCTCTCGTTAAAACAACTATGATACGATCGTATCCTAACTCCATCATTTTCTCATAAGGGATACTGTCGGCAATACCACCATCTAAGTACGGAACACCATCTAAATAAACCGGTTTGGATACCAATGGCATGGATGCCGACGCACGAAGTACCTCCATCTGTTCAAACACACTGTGAATCTGTATATACTCCGGTTTTCCGGTCTGCATGTTCGTTACCACCGCATAAAATGGTATCCCCGATTTTTTGAACGTCTCATCATCAAACACATCTAATTCGTACGGAACCTTATAATAAGCAAAATCTGTGTTTACAATATTACCTGTCGTAAGAAGAGAATGGATTCCCATATAACGCTTATCTCCATTAAACCTCTTATTATATCGGATAGATCGTCCCCGTTGCTTTGACAGGTAATTCACTCCAAATAAAACACCTGCAGACACGCCAATAACTCCATCTGCCTGAATCCCTTCATCTAACATAATATCTAATATTCCGGCTGTATACATACCACGCATGGCACCGCCTTCTAACACTAAACCTACTTTCATTTTAACACCACCAAATATACAAAATACGCCACATACGCTAACAGCATTAACGCACCCCCAACTCTGCCAAGCTTGCGATCCCGGAATACACAAAGCCATAACAAAATTCCTGCTGCTAAACTGATCAGACAATCAATCAAAAATCCCGCCTGAAATACAACCGGAGTGATCAAGGCTGTAGTTCCTACAACAAATAATATATTAAAAATATTACTTCCTACAATATTACCGATTGCAATATCCGCCTTTCCTTTTCTCGCTGCCGACACAGAAGTTACCAATTCCGGTAAAGAAGTTCCCAGTGCCACGATCGTAAGCCCTATAAATCTCTGGCTAAGTCCCGCTGCCTTTGCAATCTCTGTTGCAGCATCTACCGTCACATCACTCCCCCAAACAACTAAAATCAATCCGGCTATGACAAATAATATCAGCATCCAAACCGGTCGTTTCTGTATCTCTTCTGACTCCTCCTTATTATTCTTTGCCATAATAAAAAGATACGTCAAATAGATAAGAAATGCAATCCATAAAATTACCCCTTCCCAGAAAGTAATATGCCCACTGGTATATCCGAAAAAGGCTAATAACACTGTGATCACCAGCATAAATGGAATCTCGTATTGCACAGTTGATTTCTGTACAGAAACCGCAACGATCACAGCGGTAATTCCTAAAATAATTAACACATTCAGTATATTACTTCCTACAATATTACCGATCGTAATATCCGCATTTCCCTTTAATGCCGCCGTAATACTAACTGCTGCCTCCGGAGCACTCGTTCCCATTGCCACAATCGTAAGGCCGATCACAAGCTGTGGAATTCCAAACTTATCGGCGATTCCCGCTGCTCCATCCACAAACACATCAGCCCCCTTTACCAGCATAAAAAATCCAACCGTTAACAACACCAATTGCAACACTAATTCCATAAATTAGAATCCTCCTTTTGATAGATAAAAAATAGGTGTTCCTGAAATATGTTTCTTATAAACATAACGTAAGAACGAGACTATTATTGCACACAAAAAGTACAATAATAGTCTCGTTCTTATCTCAGTATGCATCCCGGCTTATTCAGCGTGATGACGTTATGCATAACACTCCTATGGAATGTGAACTACTCCCTAATATTTGTTCTAGCCTATCACAAATTTGTCTTTTCGTCAATTCCATTCTGATAAAAATGCACCAATAATCATCATTTATACAAATAGACATTACGAAAATTGAATCTCAGCAATGAACTGATCCTCTTCACACCGTAATAATAAATGATACCCACTCTCCTCTACGATATGTTTCACAATGGCAAGTCCCATTCCGCTTCCCCTTTTCCCATTCCGGCTATTATCCCCTTTCACAAAAGGTTTCACAAGTTCCTCAACAGAAACATCTAATCCGGCTGCCATTACATTAGATATACACATAGAATGCTCTGTCAACCGCACTTGTATTACAGTTTCTTCCTTTGCATACTTGATCGCATTACTAAGCAGATTTTCCATTGCCTGCTTCATAACTTCTACATCTGCCTTAATAACTGCTTCCCCTTCAATCTGCATCTGTAGTCTGGCTTCATCTAATAGTCCTCTGTATTTTTCCATACATTTTTTGGTAACCGTATACATCGATACTTCCTCTTTCACCAGAATACGTGGTACCGTCTCGACTCTTGCAAGTTCTAATATATTACCAACCATCTCATTCATATATTGTGCATTTTCTAAAATAGCCTTACAATAATACTCTGCCTTTTCTGTATGAACCTTATTCACCAGATTCTCAGCATATCCAGATATTGCAGTAAGCGGTGTTTTCAGATCATGCGCCATAGCATTTGTCGTTTCCCGCCGATACACATCCATATCATACTGACTCTTCCGCACCATATAGGTATAATATGCGGATACCAGAGAACCTAACACGACAACCACCAACAGCAAACCATATACCAGCACAATCCATTTACCATAATCCGAAAACAAACTATAATGTGCTGCTATAACAATCTTCGCTTGTATTGCACCACCTATATTTCTTGATTGAGTCATAATATAATCTGTGCCGCCCAATATCTTACCAGATAATTGTGTATCATCATCCCACAATCCTTCCCCTATCCGAATCTTTTCACCAGCCCAGATATCGTGTTCCGTATAATTCCGCAGTAATTGATCTGCCACTGCATCCTGTTCATCCCCACTAAAACGCAATGGTCCTAACAAATGATATCCTTCTTCTTCCACCTTAATGTAATCATACCCCGACGTATCTTTTGGTGTAAAATCATATTCCTTTACAACCGTATAATCTTCCTCTCCATTTTCATTCCACTTACGAAGTTCTACTTTACCCGGAATATATGTTCCACCCTTAATATATATATCCTCTATATAGATTTCTGACTGATATCCCTGAAGTCCTTTTTTCTTTCCGAAACGATCCGAACTTAAATCTAATGACTGATCATACTCTGTAAATACAGGCTTTAATATTTCATTCGGGCACTCATAAATGCGGCTTTTCTCTTCACCGTTGTTTCGCCCTAATACAATATAACTTACTTCTTCTTTCTGTGCATATGCCTGCTGCCGGTCACCGCGATACAACTGTATGGAACATCCACCATTAGCTTCCGGAGAGCCACCCATCTGCATATCCATAACCCAATGTATCGCTGTTCTCCACAACTCCTGCATTTGCCCGGCTCTCAAATTATCCATGGCATATATATCATTGTGCCAGTTCTCGATCCGATTAACAATCGCATTGCACTTCATCTCATAGTCTTTTGCGACATAATTCCGATAGAAATGAACTGCAATTCCCGTTCCTAACAATCCTAGTATGATAGCACAACCTGACAGGATGAACATTCTCTCGCACCATATCCGAAAAAAACGTGGCTGTATTACCTTGTGTTTTCCTCTCTTCATTCTATTCACTCCTCTATCTTATAGCCTTTTGTAATTACTGTCCTAATCTGACCGCCTGCCTGCCCTAATGCCTTTCTGAGTTTCTTCACATGATTATCCACCACTCTCTCATTTCCATCATAATCATATCCCCAGATCCGAAGCAATAGTGTATCCCGTTCTACGACCAGATTCTTATGTTCCATCAGATATTTCAAGATCATATATTCCTTCGGTGGCAATTCCACATTCTCTCCATCTACCCTTACCTCAAAGCTGGCCGGATTCAATGTAATATTGCCACAGGTCAGCATCAAACTTCCTACCATACCCTTCGCTCTCTTGATCATAGCCTTTACCTTTGCATACAGCTCTGCTAAAGAAAATGGTTTTACAATATAATCGTCGCACCCTAGATCATATCCATACAATATATCCTCTTCTCTTCCTCTTGCAGTCAGGAATATAATTGGACAGATACTGTTTCTCCGTATCATCCGGCACAATGAAAAACCATCCATTCCCGGCAACATGATATCTAACAATACGAGATCATACTCCCTCTCATATATGTAGTCCATTCCCTCCTCGCCATCTTTGGCCATATCCAATATGAATTTCTCATCTTTTTTTGCAGAAAAATAATCACCTATGATCTCCCGGATCTGAGCATCGTCCTCCACTAACAATATATGATATTCCATGTATTTCCTCCTTTCTGAATTCATTGTACATGAGCAGTATATCTTTTCTATATCCTTATAATAATCCGACCCATAATTTTTGTCTTATATACAAACTATCAATAAAATAAAAAATCCCCATCTACACAATCTACATCGCATAAAAGGGGATTTATTTACTATTAAGATTCTATTTTTCCTGAAATGGTTCATTTAACATATCACAACCGGGCAATACAAAACGTCCATTCTCTATAATCGCTACTTCTGTGCCGTCTTCATGTACACTGACGATCTTGAATATCTCATCATAAGGAATGGTAATATCTGTATGACAGTTAAAATATGCTGCATTCATATCCGTGTCCCGAAGCAGAGAACACTCATTATCCTTGGCAACGATCTCCTTACCATCCGGATTATATAACCGGACTTCCTCACTGTGACTATAGCAGGTATCCCCCACCGCAAAATGCGGTCCCATCTTCTCCACGATCAGAATCGGCAATTTGTAGACAATATCATATGCATTTGCCATCACATATGCTGTCGTATTCGTCCCGATTGCAAACTCACCAATTGGCAGAGTCTCACGGTTAAATAGAACATTTTCTTTAATATATGCCTTATTCTCCTCCTCTGTCTCAAAATTGTCACATGTATAATTTGTAATCTTTCCATCCTCAAAGGTTAACATAATATTTTTGTAATTCAGATCATTTAAATATACCTCAGAAACATTCAAAACACCATGTGTACCTGTTAGTTTGGGTGAAGTAAATACCTCTCCTACCGGAATATTCACATCAGCAGTACAGTTCTCAAAGTTTGTCTCCTTATCCGGATCCTGTCTTTCATGCATCATAACTGTCATATCTGTCCGATTATTGCCTGCACCAAGTACCCTCACATACACGGCCTTATCCAATTCATCAATAAGGATCTGCTGCACCTTCTTATAAGCCTCATTGTCTAATGTATTCACTTTAACAATTGCTTGAAAGATCTCTTCAAAATTCTCACCAATCTCCGGCAGCGGGTAGGCAATGATCGTAAAACTATAGTCACTTTGTGGAATATATTCATTCACAATCTTTGAACTTTCGGTTGTCATAGAAACTGAAAGTTTCTGTTGTTTTTCTGAAAAAGCAAGCACCTCTTTCTTATTCTGTGGTTCAAATGGCTTCTCACCAAACACCTCAATCACCGCCGGCCCCGCATATTCCTTTGCCAATTGTTTCCGGTTCTCATACGCACTATGCAAAACAGCAATCTTTCGTTCTACAAATGCCTTATCCAAAAATAACATCTCATCCATCCGATGATCGTAATCATATTGCTTATTCGCTGCTGTTGCTGTATATCCCGGACGTAACGTAAGCCGCCGGTTCACCCGTGCAACCGGTGCACGATAGATAACAGGCGTTAAGCCCATCTTTTCAAACTGACCGATTGCCGCTCGTATCATCCGTTCCTGTCCGATTGCATACCGGATATTCACAGTCTTTTTCTTAGACAGATCGATCCCTGCAATCCGAAAGCCTTCTTCATAACCATGTGTATACGTATATGCCATTGCATCAATCTCCTCCTGTGGCATACGGTTCAGGAATTGTGCTAATTTCCGCTCATTATCTGTAATGTACTCCCCATACCGGAACAGGTAGCGCAGATCATTCAGATCACTTTTCATTATAATATCCGTTGCAAAGGAAAGTTCCGGATCTAATATCTCCCTGGTACGATAATCCACAGTATGATCGGCATAATCACTCACAAAATAATAGATAATATCACGAATTTCTTTCGCCTGTGGCGTTCCTTCCTCAAATAAACAAAGAACTTCTACTAATAATTCCAGATGAATTGTCAGATCGAATAAACGATGCTCCACAATATAGATAATTCCGCCTCGTAATTCTGTGTATAGAAATGAAAGTAATGGACCGTACTCCTGCCCTAGCTGTGCAACTGCATATGCTGGATTCGCATAACTTGTTTCATATGCATCCGGTAAAATATCAGCATACAATCCATGATTATATTCTGAAATTATCTCTACATCCTGTGTCCACAACATTCCTGTCTCGATCTGATACTTCCAATCCAGCAACACTTCCACAAAATCAACCATCTTTTTAAAATAATCTAAAAAAGGATCCTGTATCCCGGTTTCCAGTGTAAATGCATCAATCCGTTCACATGCTAATACAAACCGTTCCTGTACGTTTTCATTTTCCCTCTGAAACAATTCTTTATATTCCATTCTTTTTCTTTTCCTTTCCTATCGCATCGCACTTATATTACTGATTATTATTACTATATTACCCATCCAACAACATATAATACGATGGCTAAAAGGATTGGAATCATATTACATATTCCTGCAACCCTTTTCATTAGCATACCACCATCCTGGGATTTCCATGCGGCAACCGTAAACACACTTCCTGTAACAGCAAGTAATAATGCACCAATTCCTAACAGACCAACCACAGCCGGTCCCTTTCCATCATACAGATATGACATGACAACCGCCCCGATCAGGCAGATCATTGACATCCCTGCTAACACACAGGCAATCACTGCATCCACGCTGACATTCTTCACACTATAAGCACTTTCTTTCAGCATTTTGCTCACTCCTTCTATTAATCAGTAAAAGAATATAATATATCCAAAAACCCAACAAACCGCCAAGCGTGTTCAATATCAGATCATCCACATCAAACACACCTACCCTGGCAACTAATTGCAATAATTCAACACTCAGACTGAATAAAAAAGTATAGCCTACCGCCTGATACCATCTTGTCTTCTGATTCACCACCCATCGTATCAACGCACCGAACGGCATAAATGCTACTACATTCCCTGCCAGATTAATTATAGAATAGTAAGCCCCTATCGTCTGCCAGTATACAACAAACCTCTTAATCTCCTGAAACGGAATTAAATTATACTGCAATGTGCGGTGTCCATCCATTCTTCCAAATCCATCACTCAATAACAAAAAATACACCAGCACAATCATATAAATACCAAAACATATCCGACTGATAATTCGAATAATCTTTCTTTTTCTCATACTCTACCCATCTTTTCTCATTCTCTCTTATCCATAGATTGTACCATAGAAAAAGGGACTGCCGCAATATCCAATGTGACAGTCCCGTGCATTCTCTATTTCTCTGTTGTTGATTCGGTTGCTATTTCTGTTGTCGCTTCCTCAGATGTCTCCTGCATTGTATCTACAGTTTCTACATCCTTGATCGACACCGTATTCGTTACCGACAGTACAACATGATCATCGCCAGCCTGTGCTACATACAGCTCTTCTCCATCTTTCACCTCTTCCATCGGAACCGTGAGAATTCGAGATCCCTGCCAGGTTGTATCCACTGACTTACCATCAATATACACAAGCGAATATAAGTTGAATCCATCTCCATATATCCATAGCTTATCACCCTTGATCTCACAATGATCAACAGATATATCACGGATTCCCATCTTCATATCCGTGGTTGGAAATGGATTATGTCCATCAAATGCATAATCATTACCATATAAAGTATCGTATTCCAATAGCTCCAACTTGTCAAGATATCCCTGTTGGTCATTACTATTCATATACCTCGTATGGAAATTCTGCATGAGACCTCCCTTGATCCCTAATTGGTTGAAAATGTAGGTGCTCGCCTGATAAGCCATAAAATTCTTATGTTCCACCGGCAGATTCATATTGTCCCACATGATCCATTCTGTCTGATATAATGTAATACCATCTAAGTCATCTTCTTCCAAATTCAGACTTGGTAAATGATCGCCATACATAAATACTACCGTCGGCTCATCTAAACGCTCTAACTTTTCGATCAGATCTCCAACCATCATATCAGTCTCACGGCACATATTAATATAATATTCCCATGCCGCTTCCTTTTCCGTATCTCCCTGATACTTACCACCAAAATAACAGGTAAGTCCTGTCATTGTATCTGTATGCTTCTTAGGATATCTTCCATGTCCCTGTACTGTAATGGTTGTAATATAATCTCTGCCCTCTGTCTGCATCATACGCTGTATCATGAGATCATCTAAGATATTATCCTTTGCCCATCCGCGTGGTGTCTTATTCAGACCATACATATGCTCCATACCTGTAAAATTATCAAATCCAAGATTAGCATAATCGATATATCTGGAATAGAACGTCGCATCATTATTATGAAATCCCGCCGTTGCATAACCTAAACGTTTCAGATCATATGCCATAGAGTCACACGTTGTGCTACGCATAACCGTCTTAAATGGATACTCACCCGCTCCAAAAAACTGTGTACTCATACCGGTCTGTACTTCAAACTCTGTATTGGCTGTTCCCGCCCCTACCGCCGGAACAGTAAATAATCCCGTAGAATACTTTTCCTTCAATGCAGTCAAAGTTGGCATTGGATCCTCTGATGGATAGAAATCTTTCATATATTTGGTATCAAAAATAGATTCCAACTGAATAATAATAATGTTCGGATTCTCTTTTGTTGCTTTCTCATTTGTATAGTACGTAACAGTTCCTGCGTCACTACGTTCCGTTGTCACGGTTGTATTTGTTTCCGTTGTTGATTCTGCAGACACATTCTGCTCTGTACTGTTCTCTGATGTCGTAGCACTACCTTCGGAATCCTCCTGTGTATCTGCTTCCGTATCATTTTCTGTTGTAGAATGGTCTACCACATCAAGATCTGTACCGGTTACCGTGGTGTTCTCTGTCTGATCTGCAGTCTTTGCTTCCTCTGATGCCTGTTCTGCCTCTTCCTTTGTATCAAAAATCACATCTGACTTATCATAATCCAATGCGTCCGTAATTGCCTTCACGGTTGCCTCACTGTAATCTTTTGGCTTACTGATACCAACATCAATAATACTATTCGAGAAACAATAAGCAAATCCATAATCATTATATGCATATGCCAGATTTCCAAAATTGTCAGATACCGTCTGTGTATCCACTGCTACCTTGGTCAATGTCCAGATCATCACAAAACTCATACATACATATGCAGATGCCCGGAATGGTCTTCTCTTACTCTTTGACTTCGGCAACCGAATATACAAATATACCAATAATGCCAATAACAGAATAATGCCGATCACACTAAGTACCATCTGCCATTTTGCCATATATTTATCCAACATGGTCATAACATTACGGATCATCAGCACATCAATTGCAGAAAACGGCGTCGTTCTGAAACACAATACAATCCAATTGGCAAATGCAGAAATTACCCACATCGCACACACAAACACCGTTGCAAACACCTTTCTCTTGGCAAACAACACAAGTGACAACGTGACAAAGATAATAAATGCGTTATATAAAAACACTAATGGTGATTTACCAATGAATATAAATGCCTTCAAAAACGAATGTCTGCTTAATACTTCTAAGAAAAAATTCAATACACAGGCCAATAGTAAATAGGAAACAAAAGGAATCTTGCACACCCGGATCACCGCCTGCATTCCCTTTGTTGCTGCAAAACGACGAAACGGCTTAGCCACCGTATTACCTACCTGCTTTGCTTTCTGTTTCAACACTCCCAATCCATGTTTCATTTTATTCCATATATCTTTCATTTTTCTCTTCTTCCTTACCTTTTCACGAACAATGCTTTCGGTATCCCTCCGAAAGCACTGTGTTCAAACTATTTCCTATGCTAATATACCATGGTTTTTTAAAAAAGCAAGTCTATTCACAATTTTTTAAGAATTGACTAAGAAACTTTGTACTGACTATTGTAAAGTTCAGCATAAAATCCACCTTTTTTCAGCAAATTGTCATGATTTCCCTGTTCAATAATGTCGCCATCCTTCATAACCAATATCACATCAGCCTCTTTGATCGTAGATAACCGGTGTGCCACCACAAAACTGGTCCGTCCTTTCATCAATTTGGCAAATGCATTCTGTACCTTGATCTCTGTACGGGTATCAATCGAAGAAGTTGCTTCATCTAAGATCAGCATCGGTGGAACTTCTAACATAACCCTTGCAATACAAAGCAACTGTTTCTGTCCTTGCGACAGATTACCTCCATCTTCTCCGATCACAGTATCATATCCATTTGGCATACGTTTGATAAAACTATGTGCATGACATGCCTTAGCGGCTTCTATAACCTCTTCTCTTGTTGCCTCCGGTTTCCCATACGCGATGTTTTCTGCAATCGTTCCTGACTTTAACCAAGTTTCCTGTAACACCATACCATAATTTCCCCGAAGGCTGTCTCTGGTAATCTTATAGATACTGGTTCCATTTAACGCAATGCTTCCTGCATCTATATCATAAAAGCGCATTAGCAGATTGATCAAAGTTGACTTTCCACATCCCGTTGGACCGACAATTGCAACTCTCTGTCCCTTCTTCACTTTCAAATTCAGATCTTTAATAAGCGGCTTTTCTTTATCATAAGCAAATGCTACATGCTCTAAAGTAATATTGCTGTCTTCTTCTGCTTCTTTCCTGGTGAGTACTTTACAATCATCCGCATCCGGTTGTTCTACCGGTTCATCCAGCAATTCAAATACTCTCGCTGCACAGGCAACGGCATTCTGCACCTCTGTTACTACACCCGAAATCTCATTAAACGGCTTTGTGTACTGGTTGGAATAACTTAGGAAACACGAAAGCTGACCTACTGTAATTCCGCCGTTCACTGCAACAAATGCACCGACAATACCAACTCCTGCATATACCAGCCCATTGACAAAACGGGTAGAAGGATTCGTAATAGATGAAAAGAAAATAGCACGCAGACTATATCCTGATAATTCCTCGTTAATCGCATCAAATCTTCTCATTGCATCATCTTCATAACCAAATGCCTGCACGATCTTCTGATTTCCGATCATCTCATCTACTAACGCAGTCATGTCTCCACGGCTTTCCGACTGCAGCCGGAACATATGATAGGTCTTCCTTGCAATAAAGCTAGCTACAAACAACGAAACCGGTGTGATCAGCACGACCACGATCGTAATCTTAATATTAACAGAAAGCATAAACAGCAATGTACCTAAGATTGTGATCACTCCTGTAAACAATTGGGTAAATCCCATCAACAGACCTTCCGAAAATTGATCCACATCATTGATCACACGGGATACTACTTCTCCATACTGTCTATTATCAATGTATTTTAACGGGAAATGATTTATGCGTTCAAACACTCCCGTCCGGATATCTTTTACTACCTGATACGTAATCTTATTATTACACAAACTCATCAACCACTGTGAAACTGCCGTTATTACAATTACAGTAGCAAATCGGATCAATAACGGCTTTAATCCCTCAAAATCCACCTGTCCCTTATCTATGATCAGGTCGATCGCATTACCTGTTACAATCGGTGCGTATAACGTGGTTACTACCGTAACAAAGGCAAAGAACAGCGACAACCATACAAAATGCTGATAAGGCTTAATAAAAGAAAGAACTCTCTTTACCGTATTCATCTGACTTTCTTTGGACATTTCACTTTTATTTGCCATCTTCTGTTCCCTCCTTTGCCGCATTATCATCCTGTGAATGTACAATCTCCCGATATACCTCACACGACTTCATTAATTCCTCATGCGTGCCAATGCCTGCCATAGCACCATCATCTAATACAATGATCTGATCTGCCTGTTTGATGGTGGATGCTCTCTGTGACACGATAAATACTGTCATGCCCTTGGTTTCTTCCCTGATTGCCTTGCGGAGTCTCGCATCCGTCGCAAAATCAAGTGCAGAAGCCGAATCATCCAAGATCAGAATCTCCGGTTCTTTTACCAATGCTCTTGCAATTGTCAGGCGCTGCCGCTGACCACCTGACAGATTCTTTCCCCCTTGTAAAATCATTTCATTTAGCCCATTCTTCTTACTTGCAATCACATCCGTTCCCTGTGCAATCGCAATCGCCCGGTTCATCTCTTTCTCCGTCGCATCCTCTTTTCCCCATCGCATATTATCTGCTATTGTTCCATTAAATAGAACCGCCTTTTGTGGCACTACTCCAATCCGATTCCGAAGCTGATGGAACGAATAGGATCTGACATCAACTTTATCAACTAACACAGAACCTTCCGTTACATCATAGAATCTTGGAATCAGGTTCACCAGGGTAGACTTACCGCATCCGGTACCTCCGATAATTCCAATCGTCTGCCCCTTCTTTGCCGTAAAATTAATATCTTTCAATGCCGGCTCTTTCGCTCCCGCATATGTAAATGTTACATGATCAAATACAACCTTGTCCTCAGACGGAACAAGATCTACACCGGTTGGATGTTCCACAATCGATGGCTGCATAGCGAAGACTTCTCCAACACGTTTAGAACATGCGGCTGCCTTTGTCAGCAATATGATCAAATTTGCAAGCTTTACCAGTTCCACCAGAATCTGCGACATATAATTAACAAGTGCGATCACCTCACCCTGACTTAAGTTTCCAACATTTACCTGCAAGCCACCAATCCATATAATCGCAATAATTGCCGCATTCACAATAATGTATGTTACCGGATTCATTAAGGCTGATATCTTACCAACAAATACCTGCATCTGCATTAAATGATCGCTGCCCTGTTGATAATCTGCTTCCTCATCCTTCTGTCTGCAAAAAGCACGGATCACTCTGCCACCAACCAGATTCTCTCTTGTCATTAAGAGTACTTTATCAAGCGCCTTTTGTACCTTTTGATACAACGGAATCGTATATAACATAATTCCAAATACAACAATCGACAATAACGGGATTGCTAGAACAAACACAAGAGCAGCTTTCACATCTACGGTAAACGCCATGATCATAGCACCCACTACAATAAATGGCGACCGTAAAAAGAGTCGTAAGAACATATTGACACCGGACTGCATCTGGTTAATATCATTTGTCATACGCGTGATCAATGTAGAGGTTCCTGCTGTATCTAACTCCGTATAAGACAGCGCATTAATATGTGCAAACAGATCTTTACGCACACTTTTTCCAAACCCAACGGATGCCTTCGCTGCAAAATACTGTGCCGTAATCGAACATGTCAGTCCGATCACACCCAGCAATACCAGCACTGCACCCATACGCAGGATATATGCGTTATCTGCATTCTTAATACCCGTATCAATAATGTCTGCCATAACAAGCGGTACAAACAATTCAAAGCTTGCCTCTAACATCTTAAATATAGGCGCAATAATACTCTCCTTCTTATATTCCTTGAGATAATTCGTAATCTTATACATGTTCTTTCTTCTCTTTCTTTCTCAAATACCGAATAAATCTGCCAACTTCTATCCATGCCTCTTTTGCTTCCGGATAAAGCAGCAAACCCATCTGAAACACGTGAAACATTCCCGGATACACATGTTCCTTCACAATGACACCCGCAGCTCTTGCATGTTCTGCAACCGTCTTCGTATCACTTAATAACATCTCATATTCTCCCACCTGCATTAACATCGGGGGAAACCCATGATAATCTCCATTCACCGGCGAAATATATGGTATCTCCGGATTACTATCCTTATAGTAGCCATCCTGATATACGAGACTGTCTTTTATACCTCCAAATATCGGATCAATATCAAAATTCTCCTGATAGGACTCTCCGCTTTTCGTCAGATCCGTCCAGGCTGACATTGTAATAATTCCAGCCGGAAGCGGCATATTATGATCCCGCAAATACAAACAAAGTGCCAGTGCCAGACCACCACCGGCAGAATCACCGGCTACAATAATCTTTTCTTTTTCATATCCCTGTCCTATTATCCACTGATATGCGGTCAGTGCATCCTCTAACGCTGCCGGATACGGATGTTCCGGAGCAACCCGGTAATCTACACTTAACACATCATATCCGTTACTTAGTTCATTATAAAGTCCCGCCATATCACGATATGTATTATGCAGTTTCCCATAATATCCACCACCGTGCAATTGCAGGATAATTCCTGTGGCAGAACGTTTTGCTGCCGCTTCTTCCTGACTCTCTTTCCGACTTAACAACTCCATCGTAAACCATTCCATATCCATCTGCTGCAATTGCAAATGTTCGGGACACTCCCACATCTTCTCTCTCTGCGATAATCTCGCCCGCAATTGTCCAGCCTGATTCTTTCCGCCTGGTAGTGGTAAATGATTCGCTACCTTCACCATCTTCCGTGCAGTTCTTCCGCGTATACTGATTCTGTCCTCCATACATCTCTCCTATTCTTGATCACACGTGAAATCTGCGTTTCAATTCCCTTGTAATCTCCCGGTCTCCAAAGATGATCGTACCAAGAAGATATATTCCCGTCACTGCTGTGCATGTAACAGGAAGTACCACATTTGTTATCTTTCCTGAAAAATATAAACTGATAATTGCGACACTGCAGATTGCTATAAGCAGTAATAACAAAGTATAACTATACCAATGCTGCCGGTTGAGCATCATTAAAAAAAATACAACTGCATCCCCGAACAGAATCACTCCCGGAATTGCCCATTTTAATGACCATCCGGTCATTCCGGTAAAATAATCAATCCCAAGCAAGAATACCATTGTCAGAATCAACTGTAAACCAATCTTTGCCGCATATCCGGCATCATGATTGATCCAATATATCATGGACAGATATGTATAGATCATAGCAATCCCACTAATCCCCGACCACCAGAAATGCGGTGTTGCAATACGATTAATAACAATAAGACCAATCTCTCCTACAATAAATAAAAACAAGATCAACCGCATCACAAAATGAAGCCTTTTTGTCCTTTTTCTCACGTCCGGATATGGAGCCCCATGACCAACAACCGGACTTTGCATCTCTTCTTTCGTCAGTTCGTCTAAAACACTATGGCAAAGCGGACATACATCCGTGTCATCATATATAATTACATTACAATTTCTACATATATTCATTCTTCACCCCACCTTGATCATGCATAATATGACCCATTACTTTCTACTGCAACAGACACACCGTCCTTTGCAATTGTCTGAAAGAAACGTTTTTGAATCGAAAGATCTGTTAATATCGAACTAAATGTAAATGTCAATATACCATTGTAAGAACAGATTCCACCTTTCATATGCTGTCCCTTAGACATAGAAAGTGTCACATAAAAATGCTCCACAAACCTCCGGTATGGCTCTTTCAATTCAATATTACCGATATTGGTAACCGTTGCCGATGTTGCCTTCGCCGAAGCTCCATATACCTGTTTCATTACAAAATTCTTAATTACAAGTGGTACTGCCCGCAGAATCCAGTTCTTCTCATTTGACACATTATAAGACATAATATTATTAAGATTCTCCGGTGTGATCTGTTCTTTCAGATTCTGTGCCACAATCTCCAATATCTCAGAAAATGTATAACTCTCCTTCTCCGGCTGAAACGTAGCAAATACCATTGCAAAGAAATTCTTCATCGTATGAGAATCATAATATGGCCGAAGATTCACCGGAACACAACAACGAAACGGTACTTTCGAAGGCTGTTCTCTCATATATTCTTTGTATACTGCATACACAAACGTACCCACCAGATACTGATTGATCGTTACTCCGTATTTCTTGCCTGCACGTTTCAATTCATCAACCGGAAAATATCCATGTACAACACCCATCTCACCCTTCGGGAGCCTCTCTCCATTCAGGGTAAACGCCTTCTCAGACTTGTATACCTTGCTGTGTCCTTTCTTAAAGTTCTTTACATAACTGTCCTCTTTGTCTAAGAATATTCCGGATGAGATCTTATCCTTCTCATCTTTCAGCTCCTCTGGATACCGCAACCGCAAATATTGATACACCAGTTCTTTCAGGAATGTAATTCCCCCTGCGCCATCCGTCAGCGCATGAAATACCTCTAAATTGATCCGGCATTTATAATAAGTTACCCGAAACATATAATGATTATTACGACTCTTGTCAATATACGCACCCGGATGAGAGTATTCCTCCCTCACAATCGGAGCCGGTCTGGTGTTCTCTTCAAAATAATACCAGAATATTCCCATTCGGAGTCTCATTCGAAACACCAAAAATTGTGGCAATATCCGATTCAATGCCTCCTGTAGCAACACCCGGTCTATCTCTTCTGTCAAGGTTACTGAGATACGATATACATTGGTCATATCCTCTGTTGCAATCACCGGAAACAGATTAGCCGTATTATCCAATTTATCCCAGGCAAGCTGTTCTCTTCTTCTCGTCAGCCTGCTATCCTTCTTATCTTCCTTCTTCATTCCAAATCATTCCTTATCTATACTACAACTGTACATTCCACACAACACAGCCCTGTTTCACGGAAATCAATTTTCCCTGAAGCAAAACCGACCTGTCCACTAAATGCTAATTATACTACATTTCAAGCATTTGGTAAACAGGCCGCCTTGTCCGATCCGATATTCTATTTGTTATTGATCTTAGAACGTTTTCTAAGCGTTGGGTCTAATATTTTCTTGCGAATACGAATATGTTCCGGTGTAATCTCCAACAACTCATCCGTATCGATGAACTCTAACGCCTGCTCTAAGCTTAATACTCTTGGCGGTGTCAGCTTCAAAGCATCATCTGCACCGGAAGAACGGGTATTCGTCAAATGTTTTGCCTTGCAGACATTGATCTCAATATCTTCTGCCTTACCGGTCTGTCCAATAACCATACCGGCATATACTTCCTCACCAGGTCCAATGAACAACGTTCCCCGATCCTGTGCATTATATAAACCATACGTAATAGAAGTACCTGATTCAAATGCGATCAGAGAACCCTGATTACGATACATCATATCTCCCTTATACGGACCATATCCATTAAAGATCGTGTTAATAATACCCGTTCCCTTGGTAGATGTCATGAAATCTCCACGGAAACCGATCAAACCACGAGCCGGAATATTAAACTCTAACCGAACCGTTCCATCATGAGCCGGGGTCATTGCCTGCAGCTCGCCTTTCCGTTCATTCAACATACTGATGATTGTACCGGAAAATTCTTCTGGAACATCAATATATGCAATCTCCATCGGCTCTAACTTCTTACCGTTCTCATCAGTGTGGTAAATTACCTCTGCTTTACTAACCGCAAACTCATATCCTTCCCTGCGCATATTCTCAATTAATACAGATAAATGTAACTCACCACGTCCGGATACTTTGTAAGTATCGGTATCATCCGTCTCTTCTACCCTTAAAGACACATCCGTGTTCAACTCACGGAATAATCTGTCTCTCAAATGTCTGGAAGTAACAAACTTTCCTTCCTTGCCTGCAAGCGGAGAATTATTGACAATGAAATTCATGGAGATTGTTGGCTCTGATATCTTTTGGAACGGAATTGGCTGTGGATTATCTACCGAACAGAGTGTATCTCCAATATGCAGATCTGCAATACCGGAAATCGCAACAATCGAACCGATACCGGCTTCATTGACCTCTACCTTGTCAAGACCTTCAAACTCATATAACTTACCAATCTTAACTTTCTTGCACTTATCCGGATCATGTGCATTAACTAACAGCACTTCCTGATTCAGCTTCAAAGTACCATTATCAACTTTACCAACACCAATCCGTCCTACATATTCGTTATAGTCGATCGTAGAGATCAGAATCTGCGTATCTGCATCCGGATCACCCTCCGGTGCAGGGATATAATCAATGATCGTCTCAAATAATGGTGCCATATCCACAGCTTCATCTGCCATATTTCTCTTAGCAACCCCATCCTTTGCAGATGCATATACAAACGGACAATCCAACTGCTCATCCGTCGCTTCTAGATCAAGCAAAAGCTCTAATACTTCTTCTTCTACTTCCTCTACACGTGCTTCCGGCCGATCAATCTTATTCACACATACGATCACATTCAGATTCAGCTCTAATGCTTTCTTCAATACAAACTTGGTCTGTGGCATTGCTCCTTCAAAAGCATCTACCACAAGAATAACTCCATTCACCATCTTAAGAACTCGTTCTACTTCACCACCAAAATCCGCATGCCCCGGAGTATCGATAATATTGATCTTCGTCCCTTTGTAATGAACTGCTGTATTCTTGGAAAGAATCGTAATTCCCCTTTCTCTCTCAATATCATTAGAATCCATAACACGTTCTGCTACTTCCTGATTCTCACGGAATACACCACTTTGTTTCAGAAGTTCATCTACCAATGTTGTTTTACCGTGATCAACATGGGCAATGATCGCAACGTTACGGATATCATCTCTTTTGATCTTCATATTTTCCTCCTAAGCACCTTGTGCTTTCCATCTACAATCGTTATTTTCACACACGAATTCAAGTGTAGCACAAAGAAACAGGGCTTTCAAGAAATTTTCCATAAAAAACAAGCGAAAAAACGCCGATATTTCCTAGCGTTTCTTCGCTTTTCTTGTTAAAAATCACATGTATCCTATATAAGTGTGCCGAATTCTCCAATGACACCACATTGGATGTAATACCCGGTCATTTCTTCTTCGGTGTACTCTTCTTGACTGTGCTTTGCTTGGGTAACGCCTTCGCAACCGGTTTTTTCTCCGCATAATCATAACGGAATACAACAACTGATAATGGTGGAAGATGCATTGTGATCGACTGTTCTCTGTTATTCCACGGCTCATTCTCCGCTTTCAACGGCTTTGGATTCGTGCGGCCTTTACCACCAAACTCTTCTGCATCTGAATTCAATATCTCGGTATACTTGCCCTGACAAGGAACACCTACAATAAATCCATCCCGATCAACCGGTGTAAAATTACATACAAACAACAATTGATCCTTCGCCGTAGATCCCCGGCGAATAAATGACACAATACTGCTTTGTGGGTCATCACAACTGATCCACTCAAATCCCATCTGATCCTGATCGTTATAATAGAATGCATCATATGTATTATATAAATGATTCAGCGCTTTCACATAATTCTGAATACCCTTATGACTTGCTGCATCCTCACCATCTAACAGATACCAGTCCAGACTTCTTACCTCACTCCATTCTCTAAGCTGTGCAAATTCCTGACCCATGAATAATAACTTCTTACCTGGATGTCCATACATGAAACCATAAGCGGTTCGCAGATTCGCAAACTTGTCATCATGCAATCCCGGCATCTTATTGATCATTGAACACTTCAGATGTACCACTTCATCATGCGAGATCACGAGAATAAAGTTCTCTGAATATGCATACATCAAGCTGAATGTTAATCGGTTATGATTGAACTGTCTGAAATATGGGTCTAACTTCATATACTCTAAGAAATCATTCATCCAACCCATATTCCACTTGAACATGAATCCTAATCCGTCCATAGAAACCGGTGCGGTAACCCCTGCCCAGGAAGTAGATTCTTCTGCAATTACAAATACCCCCGGCTCTAACTCCTCAATTGTCTTGTTAAGTTTCATCAGCATCTTGATAGCGTCGTAATTCTCATTACCACCATCTTCATTCGGCAGCCAGTTACCATCCTGCTTACCATAATCAAGATATAGCATAGAAGCTACCGCATCCACACGAAGTGCATCGATATGATATTCCTTTGCCCAGAATACCGCATTGGCGATCAGGAAGTTCGATACCTCATTCCGTCCAAAGTCAAAAATATAAGTTCCCCAATCCGGATGTTCTCCCCTTCTAGAATCCGGATGTTCAAATAATGGCATTCCATCAAACTTACCAAGTCCATGTGCATCTCTTGGGAAATGAGCAGGAACCCAGTCAAGGATTACACTGATTCCATTCTTATGCATATAATCCACAAAATACATAAAATCCTCTGGATCACCATATCGTCTTGTTGGTGCATAGTAATTTGTCACCTGATATCCCCAGGAACCATCAAATGGATACTCCGCAATTCCCATTAACTCAATATGAGTATACCCCATATCCTTCACATAGTCTGCAACCATCGGAGCTAATTCTCGATAAGAAAAGAATCCATTCTCGTCGTCTTCAACTTTCTTCTTCCACGAACCAAGATGCATCTCATATATATTCATTGGTTTACGCATTGCGTCATTTCTTGTAACTGTCTTACGATTCTCCATCCATGTAGAATCTTTCCATCGATACTTTGTAATATCCTTAACTACATTAGCATTGTCCGGACGGAACTGTGCGCAATTACCAAACGGATCCGCTTTATAGATCTCTTCTCCGTACCGTGTCAGAATATTAAACTTATAAACTGCATCCTCACCTACATCCGGAATAAACAATTCATAGATTCCTGAAGATCCGATCAAATGCATCGGATGCAACGCGCCATCCCACATATTAAAGTCTCCAACAACGGATACTCTTCTTGCATGAGGTGCCCATACAGCAAAATAAGTACCTGACACACCATCTAACTTCATTGGGTGTGCGCCTAACTTCTTATATATCTCCCAATGATTACCCTCTGAGAATAAATATACATCCATAGATCCAATCTGATTTTCAAAGCTATATGGATCTGCAGATATAACAGTCGAACCATCCTGATAGTTCGTCACCAGACGATACTTCGATCCCACAAACTTCTTCTTTGGAAGATATAATGCATAGAACCCATTGTCATCCACTTTCTCCATCTCGTATTCCGTCTTACCCGCCGGTGCAATCACCTTACAGTTAACCGAATGCGGCTTATATGCCGTGATCATCTGACCTTCTCCATAATCATGATTACCTAGCAATTGCTTCGGTGCATTACACTTACCCTCCATCAATTCATCATACAAAATCCAATTCATCCACTGTTCAATCTTAACGTTCATAAAAACCTCCCTTTAATCGCATCTTCTCTACGAAATATCATACCACTTTTACCCTTTTCTGTAAATGAATAATCCCACGTTTTTAGACAAATGTCTATCTTTTTTTCTTGTGCCAAAAGGCACTTTATACTATAATTAAAGTAATATTTAATACCAATTTTATCGGAGGGTTACATATGGCGGAACAAAAAAAAGGAAAAACCGGAATCTTTATCATTGAATTAAACGATTCCTACCCTATCTTAGAATGCGACAAGCAATTTCTCACTATGATGCACTACGATATTCAAGATGTTAAAAATCAGCGGCAACAGCTATGCAATATCGTCTTTCCTGAAGATTACGAGGATTTTATCTCGTCTTTAAACACCCAGTTACAACGGTCCAATTTCACAAGTGACCGGATACGTTTTGAGAAACGTAACGGAATGGTGGTCCAGGTTCTCTTGAACGGACAAGTATTTACACTAAATGATGGCAGGGAAGTTTTACAATGTACCTGCACAGATATCTCTTCCCTTGAAACAGCCGCTCTAGTAAGTGAACGTGCCTTATCTGACCTTGAAGTCTTCTCCCAATCTGTTCGCTGCGGTCTTAGCAAACATATCTGTGATAATTCCCTAACCTTAATCTGGGCAAATGATTATTATTTTAATCTGTTCGGCTATACCCGTGAGGAATACGAAAACAATTTTGGAGAAAGCCTGATTCCCCTTATTGCGCAGGAAGATCTACCGCTTGTTGTCAACAGTATTACAACCTTATTAGAGGATCATGAAATTGATGTCACTTTCCGAATTCGTCACAAAACCCGTAATCTCTGCTGGGTGAACATGGTAGCAGCATGTTTAGAACAATCGGATAGCAATGACTTTCCGGTTGCCAACTTTGTATTAAATGATGTAACAAACTTAAAATATGCTGAAATGAAAGCCGAATTAGAAGCAAAGAAATACGAGATTATCTCTGATATTTCAGAAGAAATTCCCTATGAATATGAGATTGACACAGACACCCTGACATACGCTAAAAAATACGAAACTCTCTTCGGCCGCAAAAGCGTCTATCGTCATCCAATGCGCAAGTTCATAGAAGCCGGTTATATTTCTGAAGACACCGTTAAAAACTTTACCGATATCTTTGAAGCTGCCAGACAGGGTGATATTATTCACAATGCTGAATACAAATTAAAAAACCGCTCCGGTAATTTTGAATGGCATTATTCAAATTACACGCTCATCCGTGATGAACATGGCAAACCACTTCGTGCCGTTGGCATCCTTCGTAATATTGATACGCAAAAGAAAGAACAGGAGTCACTTTTAAAACGTGCACAAACTGATGCCATGACCGGTCTGCTCAACAAAGCAACAACCGAAACATACGTTTGCAAGCATTTAAAAGAACTCCAATCTGATGTATACGGTGTTGTTCTCTTAGTCGACATTGATGATTTTAAAAACATTAACGATACCTACGGACATTTGACAGGAGACGAAGTAATCATCGAGATTGCGCATACTCTGATGCGTTATACATTTAACGATGGTTTCGTAGGTCGGATCGGCGGCGATGAATTCTTAGTATTCCTTCCAAACATATTAGATACCACCCTTGCCTGTGAAAAAGCAGAGAAATATGCAAGCGAATTACGTAGAAAATATCCCGGAGATGACGGTAATCCCAAAGTAACATTAAGTATCGGTATTGCTGCAACTGATGTATCAATTCCATACAGTGATCTAATGGATCATGCAGATCAGGCTCTATATCAGGCCAAGGTGAATGGAAAGAATGGATATGTCTTATATAACGATACCATTGAACGCACACGTTACTATAATGCCCGCAGGCAGAATCAGACTAACTACGACTCCATTATTATCAGCAATGTATTAACCATATTAAATGAGAATAATGACGCCTCCACTGCTATCCAAAAGGCAATTAATTATATCGGGGATACACTTAACATTGACCGGATCGCTATTTGGGAATATCAGGAAGATCGCAATTTTGTGAACAAAACTTTTGAGTGGCAGGCATCCAGCTATCCGTATGCAGACGGCAACACCGAGAATCTCTCTTCGATCCAATGGGAAGAAGTGGATACACTAAGCATTACCGGAACCTACCACACCGCCAACACCAGTTCCATCCGGCTTAATAATTTCGGAAAAGGTGCTTTTCGCGGTGTCAATGAATTCACCCAAAGTAAATTCACTTATGAAGGTTTAACGATTGGCTATATCGGATTCTTCAATTATTCCGAAGATGATGTCTGGACCAATGAAACAATCGAAACTTGCAATCTCTTTACCAAAGCCTTACATGCATACATCCAGCTCAGATACTTAGGAATCCGGCTTTAAGCCGTCTGTTGGAATTGTGAATTATAGAGATCTGCATAGAAACCACCTTGCTCCATAAGAGTATCATGATTTCCCTGCTCAATAATATCTCCATCTTTCATAACCAGAATCAGATCTGCATCCCGAATGGTTGACAAACGATGTGCAATTACAAAACTGGTGCGTCCCTTCATAAGGTTATCCATAGCCTTCTGAATACGCACTTCCGTTCTGGTATCAACAGAAGAAGTAGCTTCATCTAAGATCAGTAGTTTCTTATTTGCAAGAATCGCTCGTGCAATGGTCAGCAACTGTTTCTGTCCCTGTGAAACATTCGTTGCTTCTTCATTTAATTCCATATCATATCCACCCGGCAAGGTCTGAATGAAATGATGTGCATGTGCTGCTTTTGCGGCCTCGACAACTTCTTCATCGGTAGCATCTAATCGTCCATACCGGATATTTTCCATGATCGTTCCCTTAAAAAGCCATGTGTCCTGTAATACCATTCCAAAGGCATTGCGCACTTCTTCCTTATCAAAATCTTTGACATTAATTCCATCTATATAGATATCTCCGGAATTCAGATCATAGAATCGCATAAGCAGTTTCACCAAAGTAGTCTTACCTGCACCTGTCGGACCTACAATTGCAATCTTCTGTCCCTTAGATACCTCCGCTGAGAAGTCTTTCAAAATGATCTTGTCCGGATAATATCCAAAGCATACATGTTCAAACTTCACATCACCCTCAATCTCTTCTATATTTCGATCGGTATGATGTTTCGCATGCAACTCCTCCTCTTCCTCTCCCAAGAAAGTAAATACTCTCTCGGCTGCTGCCATTGTCGACTGCAGCATATTAGATACCTGTGCAACCTGCTGGATTGGCTGGGTAAACTGTTTTACATATTGAATAAAGGACTGGATATCACCAACCTCAATCGTTCCTTTAATAGAAAGGTATCCACCTACAATAACCACACCAACATAACCAAGATTACCAACAAATGTCATGATCGGTTGTGCTAATCCCGAGATAAACTGTGACTTCCATGCAGAAGTATATAACTTTCCATTCATCTCATCAAACTCTTCTAATACCTGCTCTTCTCTTGTGAACAATTTCACGACATTATGACCACCAAAGTTCTCTTCAATCTGTCCATTTACATCTCCAAGATAATTCTGCTGTGCCACAAAATATTTCTGGGAATTCTTCACGATCAACATAATACCAAGTGCAGAGATCGGAAGAAGCAACAATGCAATTAACGTCATAAGCGGAGATATACTCAACATCATGATCAGGATTCCGATCAGTGTCGCACTCGATGAGATCAACTGTGTCACAGATTGATTCAAGCCTTGCGTCAATGTATCCACATCATTCGTAATTCTCGATAACACATCGCCAAAGCTATGTTTATCATAATAATTCATTGGAAGCCGGTTGATCTTTTCAGAGATTTCTTTTCGCATCTGAAATGCAATTCTCTGTACTACTTGTGTCATAATGAGCCCTTGCGCATATCCAAACAACATAGACGTCAGATATAAGCCCAACATGATCAAAATAATATGTGCAATCTTATCAAAATCAATACCTGCACCACCTTGAATCTTGCCTATGAGACCATTAAATATCTCCGTAGTCGCTTTACCTAATACCTTCGGTCCTACAATATTAAATACCGTAGAGCCAATTGTAAATAACGCAACTAATATGATTGCAATATGATACTTTGATACATACGCAATTAATTTTCTAAGTGTTCCTTTAAAATCTTTTGCCTTTTCTACCGGGGTTCCCATGCCTCGTCCATGCATACCGCGTCTTCTAGGCATTGATGTTTTATTATCTGCCATGTTTAGCACCCCTTTCCTTCCAGATCTTTCTGTGTTAACTGTGATTGTGCAATCTGTCGATACACCTCATTGTTTGCCAACAGTTCCTCATGTGTTCCGCGACCCACAATCCGACCATCCTCCAATACCAGAATCTGATCTGCATGCATAATCGTGCTGATTCGTTGTGCCACAATAATCACCGTTGCATCTTTGACCTGTGTATTTAATGCTCTTCTAAGGGCGGCATCTGTCTTATAATCCAGTGCCGAAAAACTGTCGTCAAACACATAAATCTTCGGATGTTTGGCAATTGCCCTGGCAATCGCAAGCCGCTGTTTCTGTCCACCTGAAACATTGTTACCACCCTGTGCAACTTCAGAATCATATCGTTTCTCTTTTTCATCAACAAACTCCGTTGCCTGTGCAATTGCCGCTGCCTGTTCTACTTCAGCATCCGTTGCACTTTCGTTTCCAAAACGGATATTCGATGCAATGGTTCCAGAGAAAAGAACTCCCTTCTGTGGCACAAATCCAATCATCTTACGAAGATCTTTCATCTTCATATCCCGGATATCCATACCGTCAATGACAATCTTACCCTCTGATACATCAAATAACCTCGGAATCAGATTCACCAACGTAGACTTACCGCAACCGGTACTTCCGATAATTGCTGTTGTCTGTCCCGCTTTGGCTGTAAAATCAATATCATTTAATGCATATTCTTTCGCATTCGGATACCCAAATGATACATGATCGAATACGATCTCACCCTTACCCTGTGGAGCTTCTTTCGCATCTTCCTTATCTAAAATCAAAGTCTCAGACTGCAACACTTCATCGATACGATCCGCTGCAACGGTTGCTCTTGGCAACATAATAGACACCATAGAGATCATCAGAAAACTCATGATAATATACATCGCATATGTTAAGAAAGCGATCATCTCACCAACCTGAATATCTCCTGCATCAATCTTGCCCGCACCGACCCATACGATCAATACACTCACACCATTCATAATGAACATCATCGTTGGCATCATAAGAGCCATCGTTCCGGATGTGAACATCTGTGTCTTCATCAGGTTGCGACTTGCATCCTCGAATCGTTTCTCCTCGTATTTCTCTCTGCCAAATGCACGAATAACGGAAAGTCCTGTTAATATCTCACGTGATACCAGATTCAAACGATCCACTAATTTCTGCATGATCTTAAACTTCGGCATAGCAACGACCATCAATACAAGAATCAATAACATAACAGCGGCTACCGCTACTACGATCACCCATGCCATAGAAGTTGTAGAATGTAACACCTTCACAACTGCACCAATTCCCATGATCGGTGCAAATGCAACCATCCGGAACAAAATAGTCAACACCATCTGAATCTGCTGTACATCATTCGTACAACGCGTGATCAACGAAGATGTCGAAAACTGATTCATCTCCGCATTTGAAAATCCCATTACCTTAGAGAATACTTTTCCCCGGACATCCTGTGCGGTATAAGCAGCAAGTCTGGCAGACAGGAAACCGACAATAATACTGACTATCATCGCTAAAACCGCAATTCCTAACATACGGACAGCCATCTGTTTCAGATAATCCATCTGATATGCGTCCATATCAATACCAAGTTTATCATATTCCGCAGTTGCAAACTGTACTCCCATTGCTTCTGCCATATAATCCGGATAGTCTTTTAACTTGTCTTTGATTCCTTCTGTCATGGAACGGCGTTGTTCTTCCGGCATTGCTTCTAGAATACTCATAACATCAGCATTTTTTGCATCCATTCCCATCGCCTTCAGCATCTGTCCCTGCATTTGTTTTGCCTCATCACTGTCTGCCGTAAACAAATACACGACCATCTCTGCATCCAACATAGAATCCTCTAAGTTAGTGCGTTCATCCTCTTTTAACGAATTAAGATCAGCCACATATTCTTCTTTCTCATACTTATAATACTGATCTACTGTATTCTTCTGATCATCCGTCAAAAACATACCCAGATTATGATACGTCTCCTCCGACATCTCTTCCGGAATCGGATATTCCACACCCTTATTCTGAATACCAACATCCACAATATCAGATGTATAATCCGGTAATGTCAATTCGCAAAATACTTGTACCACAAGCAATAACAATATAAATATCATGACATACCATAACTTTTTTGCAAATTTTAAAACTTTAAACACGTACTTATCTCCTTTCTGTCATTCCTGTTCTGTCTCCCGCGATTCCAATTCTTCCATGATATCAAACATTCGATTTGAAAGTGTAATCATTTGAAGCATATCTTCTTCTCCCATACGCTCAACAACTTTCTCCATCCACGCATGCTTGCGTTCTTTTTCTTGTTTACATATCATTTTTCCCTGTTCTGTTAAAGTAATATACACATTTCTGCGATCCGTTTCTGAGTTTCTCCTTGTGACCAATCCTTTCTTTTCTAATATACTGATCTTCTTTGATACCGCTGACATCGTCATATGACTAACATCAGCAATTCTCCGCATGGTAATTCCCTCTGGATGCTTTTCTGTCATTACCGCAATTCCCATCAACATATAATATTCCACATTCGCCATATTGCCCTGTTTCTGGAAACGCAATCTGCATTGGTGTACCCGATGCAATAAATGAAACAATTCTGAAATTACTTGATCCATGTGTCTATCTACATTCCTTTCCGATTCTCCCATTTTTCTAAGGTTGTCAATAGTTTCCTTAGGCAAGTATTTATTATATATCTTTCTTCTCACATGTCAACCTTTTTGTATCACAAAAATCATGAACATTTAGTGAAAACAAAAAGAAGCAGGAACTATAACACAAATTATAATTTCTGCTTCTAATATTCATCTGATTGCAAATCAGCTATTCGGCTGTCACCTCAAAATTATGAATCAACTGCCGTATCATCGGGTACAATTCCTTTTTCAACTCCGGCAATTCCACCGGCTGCTTATATAAGATTACATTATGCGCTGTCGAATTAACCAATTCCACGATCATAAACATCAACATTTCCGGATTACGGAATGTATACTTTGAATCTTCAAACAACTGTCTGACAAATAGCACCGCCGTCTCGCCCGACTCCATCGGCATACTTTCTAAAGCATGTGTAAAAATACCCCAGCTTAAATTTTTGGAAATGAATTTCAACAATGTTTTATTGTCATCCAATTGATTCAATATATGATCGACCATGAAGATGATCTGCTCCTCAAAGTCCTTCACACCACTTTCCACCAATGCCACTCTTGCCCGGTCAAAGATCTGTGCTGCCTTCTTGCGAATCAGATAATCCCGCACATCATATTTATCCTTGAAATACAGATAAAATGTACCCTTTGCCAACTCTGCTTTTTTCATAATGTCTGCAATGGAGGTTTCATTGATTCCATTTTGGATAAACAGTGAAAATGCAGAATCTACGATTGCATTCTTTTTTCTCTTTTTATTATCCTCAACTTTTCCCATACAAACCTCCTGTTTCCTGCAAACATATCCTCATTTATTATTTGTTCTTGATCTCCTCTGTCTGGAAAATGAATTTCACACTACCATTCATATCGTCTGAGATACCAGAGAACGTCTTATACTCATCTGCATCGTTTGTGATTGCTTTAAAACGATCCATAACCGTCTTGATCTTACTGTTGTACTCGCTCTGCAACTTGCCGGTTCCTTCGTCCTTGAACTGATTCATACCATCTAATAAGGTAACAGAACCATCCTGTAACTTGTTGACACCTGTCTTTACTTCTTTCGTTGCACCATTTAACTTAGAGGCACCCTTTGACAACTTGGTTGCGCCCTTTGACAATTCTTTTGCAGAAGAAGAAAGTGTCTTCGAATTGCTTGTTAAAGACTTAATTCCTTCTGTTAAAGAAATGCCACTCTTTGATAATTTAGAAGCGCCATCTAACAAAGTCTGGTTTGCATTGCTTAACTGCTTTACACCATCATATATAGACTTAATACCACCGGTTACGGAAGTAAGAGCCGGCTTAATCTGATCACTGGATGCGCTGACTAAAGCATTACCGCCTGCGATTAATTTAGCAAAATCCTCATTAGAACTTAAATCTATTGTTGTATTAGAAACTTTATCGGCAACCCCCGCACCAGTTTGTTTTGCTACTTCCTGATCAACACCACTCTGTATCTTTGCTCCTGCTCCAATTGCCTGATACATTGCCTTTGCAAAACCCGCAGCCTGTTGTTCATTTAACCCTAAAGCCGTTGCCGTATCCGAAATCATCTTTGCCACATCAGAATTATTCTGTGCCTGCTGAATCACTGTATCCGTACGATCAACTGCCATCTGATTATTATAGGTATCTATAATCTGTCCTACCTGCTGTGATATTTCTCCCTTCATCATCGTACCTAACTGGGACGGCAACGCATTTACCGTGCTCACATAAGTAGACAAATTATTATGAAATGTATCATACTGTGTCGGAAAATCCTTAGCTCCATTATACAATGTTGTAACACCTTCATCAATCTTTTGCTCTCCTGCTACATACTGGTTTACACCGGCCGTCAACTGATTGGTTCCTGTTACATACTGATTGGTTCCGTTTGTTAGAGTCGTAACACCATTTGTATACTGTGTTACACCTTTGGATAATTTGCCTGCACCATCGGAAAGATCAGAGGCACCTTTGCTTACTGTATTCACACCACTTGCATAAGTCTTGAAGTTATCCTTTAATGTCGTAAGTCCATCGGAAAGATCAGAAGAACCTGAGATCAACTCATCGGTTGCATCTGCAAGATCATTAACTGCATCCTCAAGATCATTCATATCACTGTCATCATCTAAGTCGATGTCAGAAAATTCACTTGAACTTGCTACCGTATAGATTGAACCCATCTCAAAATCTTTGACCGTTGCTTTGATCGTTACCGTATCTCCTAGCTTTTCGTTCATCTCTTCTTTCATGTCATCTGAAAGATTCAAGCTGTCTGCCAATCCCGGCATACCGTAAGCAACCAGAATCTGATTACTTCCCTCGGATACTAATTTACCCTGACTCACTGTTACCTCTGAGAATGTATCTACCGGGAGGATAACTGCTGAAGCCATCAAAAATGGTGTATTCATCTCAACTTTCTTTCCATCTACCGTATCTTCAAAGGTAGAATTATTCTCATACTGAATTGTCATGGTAAGTTCACCGCTCTTGCCTGCAAGATCTTCTGCTGTGACATCCTTGCCATCTAACTGATAACTGATCTTTACTCCAACCGGTGGCTTCTCATCCGTTGTACCCTGATAATAGATATCCTCATTATCTGCTTTCCATGTAAGCTTGCCCTCACTGCCTTGCTTGAATGTCTCTTCACCCTTTACATTCTTAATATCTTTTAGGTTTGACACATCTTCCACATCACCGGTTCCCGTTACATTCTTTAACCAGTTGGATACCGTCACCTCTTCTACACCACCGGTTGCATCCTGATTCACATATACTGTCTCTTCTTTTTCTACATTGGTAGCTGCATAAGAAACATTACCTGCTGTTGCTGCAAGGCCAAGCACCATAGCCGCACTCATTGTAATTGCACAAGTCTTTTTTAAATATCTCATAACAATTCCTCCTTCTAATCCTTATCTATCATTTCCTACTGATTCTCTTTTGCATGTTTGCCGATTGGAACATGTCGTAACTGCCATGTCGTTTTACAAATGATTGGATCAAATACCCACAACATTGCAGGTAAGATACAAATTACAACTAATACACTGATTACGGCTCCTCTTGCAAGCAATGTACAGATGGAACCGATCATATCAATACTTGAATATAAGGTAATTCCAAATGTTGCTGCAAAGAAGCAGGAACCACTAATGATAATTGACTTAATGGACGCTTTGTGAGCAATGGATATTGCTTCTTTCTTGTCCTTTCCATTCAAACGTTCCTTATGATACCGGCTTGTCATCAGTATCGCATAGTCAACTGTCGCACCAAGCTGAATACTTCCGATTACGATGCTTGCCACGAATACCAGCGAAGTATGTGAATAATACGGAAATGACATATTCAGGAATATCGCAAACTCAATAACCGCAACCAGGATTACCGGAAGGGAAATCGACTTAAATGTGATCATAATGATAATGAAGATTGCAATAATGGACAAATAATTGACATTCTTCAGATCCACATTGGTTACATCCATCAAATCTTTTGTAAGCGGTGCTTCACCAATAACCATTGCACTCTTGTCAACGCCCTTTACAATCTTATTAAGTTCATCAATCTGCTTATTTACCTCATCCGATGCCGTCTTATAATTAGAACATACAAACATTAATTCATAATTATCACTGGAAAGCATCTCTTTCATATCTTTCGGAACCATGGATTCCGGAACACTGGCACCTAATACAGAATTCATTCCGATAACCCATTTCACGCCGTCTACATCTTCCATATCTTTAATTGCCTGTGTCTTTACTTTGGAATCTAAGTTAGACGGAAGCATTACAATATGCATAACATTCATATTGAATTCATCTTCCAACTTCTTATTCGCAACCGTAGATGGAATCGTCTCCGGTAAACCTTTGTCTAAGTTATAATATATAGAAACATGATTATTACCGTATGCTGCCGGAACAATACCGATAATGAAGATCAATAATGCGATCCATTTTCCTTTGATGATCACATCGGATGTCTTATGGAAATTCGGCAACAATTCCTTATGAGACCATCTCTCAATCCATTTATCAAACACAAGAATCAAACATGGTAACAAGGTTACGCATACGATAACGCCGATTACAACACCCTTTGACATTACAATACCGAGATCCCGGCCTAATGCAAAGGTCATGGCACAAAGTGCTGCGAATCCGGCAACCGTTGTCAGAGAACTACCGCATACAGAAACAAATGTATTGGATATCGCATGTGCCATCGCACGTTCCTTATCATCCGGGAACCGCAATTTGTTAGCACGGTAACTTTCCAAAAGGAAAATGGAATAATCCATTGTAACACCTAACTGTAATACCGCTGTCAATGCGGTTGTAATGTAACTCGTCTCACCTAAGAAGTAATTGCTTCCCAAATTATACAATACCGCAAGACCAATACCACCAAGGAATATAAATGGTGTCAAGAATGAATCCATTGTGATCATTAAGACGATCAATGTAAATACTGCTGCAATCACAACATAGATTGGAATCTCAGAAAGTGCCAAATTCTTAATATCCGTAACCAATGCGGTCATACCTGAAATGAAGCACTTCTCATTAACAATCTTACGAAGTTCTGTAACTGCCTGCATGGAGTTATCTGCCGATGTTGTATCATCAAACAATACAATCAGCATTGTGGCATCTCCGTTAAATAACGCCTCCTGAATATCCTTTGGAAGCATCTCCTTCGGAACTGTAATATCCATCAGACTGTCATACCAAATGACATCACTTACATGATCCACTTTCTTAATGTCTTCTTCCAAAGCCGCTACATCTTTCATCTCCATGTTTTCTACGATCACCATGGAGAATGCACCCATTCCAAACTCATCAACCATAATATCCTGCCCGGACACGGTCTCTAATGAATCCGGCAAGTAACTCAGCAAATCATAATTGGTTCTTGTCTTTGCCATTCCAATAACAGATGGAATAATCAGTAAAAGACTAAGTATTATGATAAGTGCTTTGTGCTTTGTAATCCACTTACCTACTGCTATCATCTTTATCTCTCCTTTCAAAAATGACCATTGTTCATTTTCTAAAAGAGAATATACTACAAAACTGACCAACGGTCAACCCTTGAAGATGACATTTTTTCTCATTTCACATTTTCTTCACATTTTTACCCTTGCACAGCGCAAGTGATAGCGGACGCGCATGTTAGGAGTGTATGAACCCGCCTTTTGGGTGGTGTCATGTTGCAGCAGGCACACTTGCGTTACGACTCGCACGCAGCAGACACTAATACTCCTTATAATAAGCGAACTCACGCAAAATAGGATACGGATTTCTAAATGTATCTACGAATTATACGTATATATTTTTAATCCATATCCTATTTTGGTTCGTTCTGCTTATTACTACGTCGCAGCGCTGCTCTCTTTCGTACTAGAGTTCATGCTAATGCATTCACTAAGTACTCAAGGAAGTGCTGGCGTGCTCCACGTACCTGCTTGCAATCATGACAGACCACCCAAAGCCGGGATCTACTTTTTATGTACATGCGCTGTGTACCGTATAACCTTCCTTACTGGCTGTGTTTATCGCCACACCCGAAGCCGTCCTGTCGTTAATGCAGGTGATCTACTGTACTGGCAGAATAGAGGATATAAAGAATAATTTGGTATATCATGCGTATAGTAAAGTCAGCTCATTAGCAAAGCCATTCTTTACTTCTGTGAGTTGACAGATTCATGTAAGTATGAGTCTGTACCGTACTTATTATATGCAAGAATACCGAACACGGATGAGTATACACGCTAATTGCAAGTGTACATAATCCATACCCGGTTTTCTTTGCTTTCTCTTATATCCGGTAATATATCTTCTTCTGTCCTGACATGTAGCCAGACTATTAATATTAACTACACTCAAAGTTCCGGAGCCTGTTAACGCCGGATGCGGCTTCGGGGGGGTGGCGATAAGCATAGCGTAGTAGATTCTGATGTGAACAGCACGAAACACAATAACGTAAATATCGGTTGCAAGGGTATTATTTCTTCTCGTCAACGAGGATTACTCCCGGCTTCGGATTCTCCTTCACCGCTCCTACCACCGGATGCGGCACATACATTTCTTCCAAGTATGCAATATCCTCATCGGTTAATTTTACATTTAATGCACCAACCGCATCATCAAGATAAGCTGTCTTAGTTGCTCCAATGATCGGTGATTCAATTCCCTTTGCCCACTGCCATGCAAGTGCAATCTGCGACATCTTGCACTCATGTTTTTCAGAAAGCTCATGCACGCGTGCTACCACCTGCATATCCTGTTCTTCCATCCGGTCATATTTACCCATTGCCACCCTGTCTGTCTTGCTGCGTAAAGAATCGGTTCTCCACTCCGGACGGCTTAGATGCCCTGCTGCTAATGGACTATATGGCATCAAAGATACACCCATCTGGTTACAGATTGGAATCAATTCACGCTCATCTTCGCGATACAACAGATTATAATGATTCTCCATTGTACTAAATGGTGTCCATCCATGCTCTTTCGCTGCAATCTGCATATTATAGAACTGATAACCATACATGGCAGAAGCACCAATTGCTCTAACCTTTCCAGCCTTAACAAGTGCATCTAAGGCTTCCATCGTCTCTTCGATCGGAGTATCAAAGTCAAAACGGTGTATGATATAGAGATCAAGATAATCGGTTCCTAGCCGCTGCAATGTTCCATCAATCTCTCTTGCAATTGCTTCCTTAGATAAACGTCCATCATTAAAATAAACCTTAGACGCAATGACAACCTTATCTCTTGCGATATTATTACGAATTGCCTTTCCTAAATATTCCTCACTTGTTCCGGCAGAATAACAGTTTGCGGTATCAAAGAAATTGATACCCAGATCCAATGCATGTTTAATCACCTTCTCGCTTTCTGTCTCATCAAGCGTCCAGTCATGCATGGTTCCTGCTTTACCAAAACTCATACATCCGATGCAAATTTTCGATACTTCCAAATCCGTATTTCCTAACTTTGTATATTCCATATAAGATCCTTTTCTTCTATCCTTCTTATCATTTCCTGATCCGTATAACTTATCCACAAAATAAAGAGCTATTACTTTAACTTACCGTATTCCTCATCAGAAACCGGCTCACACCATTCATTAGAGCACTCTTCTCCCGGTACTTCAATTGCTAAATGAGAGAACCACTCATCCGGTGCTGCACCATGCCAATGTTTTACTTCTGCAGGAATATTGATGCAGTCTCCCGGTTTCATCTCAATTGCTTCTTTTCCCTCTTCTTGATAATAACCTCTTCCACCTACGCATACGAGAATCTGACCGCCACCATTTTTCGCATGATGGATATGCCAGTTATTACGGCATCCCGGTTCAAAGGTTACATTGAATACACCAACCTGCTCCTTGGAAACCGGTGCGAGATAACTCTGTCCGATAAAATACTTTGCAAATGCATCATTTGGTTCACCAATTGGAAATACCATAGACTTTGCATGGGCGCGCATTGCTTCATCTTCATAAGGAAGATCTCCCTCATTCTGTGCCCATACTTCTTTGGCAAGATTAAATACTGCCCAGCCTTTTGGCCATCCTACATAAAATGCTGCATGTGTAATAATTGCTGCGATCTCCTTCTGTGTCACACCATGTGTCTTGGCATTCTTCAAATGAAATATAAGAGAAGAATCTGTAATTCCAGATGCCATTAACGCTACCACCGTAATAATACTTCTGGTCTTCACATCAATATCCTGATTATTCCAATTCTCTCCGAAAAGCACATCATCATTGAAATGTGCAAACTGTGGTGCAAATTCTCCAAGTGCATTTCTTCCTGCTGCCTGTACGATCTTTCCCATTGTTACATTCCTCCAATCTTATAATGTGCTTACCCAATCTGTAATCTCCGTCTTTGAAGCATGGTTCAAAAGTCTGCCCTCTACAATCTGTGCGTCTGGTGCAGATGGCTGTAATTCCTTCACGGTATTACCGAATCCGCTTCCACCGGATGTTGCAAACAATACAATCTTCTTTCCCTCAAAATCATGTGCCTCTAAAAATGTATTGATAATGGTAGGTGCTACATACCACCAGATTGGGAAACCTAAAATGATCTCATCATATACGCTGATATCAATCGCATTATCTGCCAATTCCGGACGAATCTTCTTATCACTCATCTCCACACTGCTACGCGACTTCTTATCCATCCAGTTCAGATCTGCTTTGGTGTACGCAACCTTCGGTGTAATCTCATATATGTCACAATCTGCTGCCTCTGCGATCATCTCTGCCACTTTCTGTGTAATACCACTTGCACTAAAATAAGCTACTAATTTCTTACTCATTTGTCATTCCTCCTAATCAAAAATAGATGTGTCAGATAATCTGATTACCTGATACATCCATTTTAATTCTAATATTCGTGTATGTCTAATACCTATATTAAATTGAATCGTATGCCTGATAGGCATTGATTTCTTCTATAAATTTGTTCACTGCCTGCGAATTTGGTATATTTCTCCTCCACGCAATTACCGTATTCACAGTAATTGGTGGATATAATCTCCTTTGCACTAACAGATCTTCTCTCCAATATTTGGCCGCCCCTTCAATCGATACCTGATACCCAAGTCCATTTGCCACCATAATTCCGGCATTTGTCCCTAAATTACTTGTAAATGATATCTGTATTTTATTAAAATCTTTGCCAAACCAATTAGCAAGCTCACTCTGTACCCCGATACGTTCCGGTATAATAAGCGGCTTATCTATAAGATCTTGTTTCTCCACATATTCTTTTTCGGCAAGAGGATCGTCCGGACGCATGCTGACAACCCAATGGTCGCTATCCGGAATTCGAATATATTCCAGTCCTTCCGTATCAACCGGCTCCATATATAATCCAATATCTACCAGTCCTTTTCCCATCATTTCGTAGACAGAATCCGCAGTTGCCGTATGGATGGCAATCTGTACTAACGGATATTTCTCCTTAAACACCTTACATATCTGTGCTAATTTCTCTACTACCGTAAATTCTCCACAACCAATCGTAACAGTTCCCTCAATCAGTTCATCCGCGCCTTTCAATTCCTCTAATGTACGCTCTTCTAAATCCAATATCTCTAACGCTCTTCGCTTAAGCAGAATTCCCTCCTCTGTAAGCGTAACATTCTTTCCTTTCCTAATAAACAACTTGATGCCTAACTCCTCTTCAAATGCAGCAAGTTGTCTGGAAAGTGTTGGCTGTGTAATATGTAATTGTTCTGCCGCTTTCGTAAAGCTCTGTTCTTTCGCTACGGTCAGAAAGTAACGTAACACTCTTAATTCCATTTTTTCTTCCTTTATCCAAAACAGATAAGTTCTCCCTATCTTCAACCATTCATTTGATCCTCTTTCCACAATGCGGACATCTATCCACAATGCGAAATCTTGTATCCAGTAACTTATGACAATACGGGCAGCGTACCTTCATAATAAGCCATATAAACGCTGCTATTATAATAATTAAAGAAATTACAATTAAAACAGGATTATGTCCATTCACAGGATCTTCTTCTGTTGGATAATGAAAGCCCCAACACCATATTACACATCCTATCATGATTCCAATATAACCTAATAGACGATTAATATTTGGATTGTTCACACTATCATCCTCCTATAACTTAAGTTTCATATACTCCTGTTTTGCAAACGACAATCTTGCCAACCCGATCCGAGACGACAAGTCTTTGGTATGAAATGGTTTATCATCCGTCATCATCACCAAGTAAAATCTATTATAATTTTGTTCTAAAATTCCTCTTTGCCTCATAATCTTATAGTAACAATTATCGGGAGGAATTTTATGGGTTCACAGACAAAAATCGTTGTAGTTAAAGCGAAAGAATTAATCTATACCGGCATTTTCCTTGTCCTTGGTATCCTATTTGTCATACTGCTAATCACTATGTTTGGAAAGGACAAAAACAAAGACTCTGCAAGTGCACAAAAATATATCCCAGGTGTATATTCCTCAACCATTACCCTCGGAGAAAATACCCTGAATGTATCTGTAACTGTTGACGAAGATACTATAAGTGGCATATCCATCGAAAATCTCAACGAAACGGTTACCACCATGTATCCTTTGCTAGAGCCTGCCTTAAATGAGATCAACAGTCAGATATCTGTTGTTGACAATGTAGATGATATCACCTATTCCAAAGAGAATCAATACACCTATATCATATTAAATCAAGCTATCAAAAATGCACTAGAGCAGGCTTCCGCCTCCAAATAAACTTATCCCCCTTGCACAGCGTAAGTGAAGGCGGACGCGCATGTTTTAGGTTGTGAACCCGGCTTTAGGGTGGTGTCATGTTGCAGCAGGCACATTCGCATTACGAC
>QWCE01001303.1_pt1 | contig 38944 bp, 36 predicted proteins | sample 1972531 | NCBI WGS metagenome assembly QWCE01 (sample SAMN09866716, study PRJNA288562) | Human gut metagenome isolate term4_stool, whole genome shotgun sequencing... | reverse complement strand
GAAACAGGCGGCCTAAGGGCTAGCCCTTAGGGGATAAAAGAGAGAGAAGTGCAAGGATATGACTGCTCTCTCTGGTCCAACTTTTTGGGGTCACTCTAGGCGGTCCCCCTTATCCGGCGGAATCGGAAATAAGGGGGCCAATTGCCCCCGCCACCTCACCAAGCAAAAGACCCCCAGACCCAACTTGAGCGCATTGCAAATCCGAAGGATTTGCCTAAGCGAAAGTGGGTCTGGGGGTCGTCCCGCCTAAGCGAAAGTGGGTCTGGGGGTCGTCCCGCCTAAGCGAAAGTGGGTCTGGGGGTCGTCCCGCCTAAGCGAAAGTGGGTCTGGGGGTCGTCTTTATTCGTCTTCCAAAGACTTTCCGATGGTATCGCAGTAAATGCAGCGGTAGGTCTTGGTTTCGGGATCGGTTAGGCGGAAGACATGGGGGAGTTCCTGCTCGATGGAGGTGATGCAGCGGGGGTTCTTGCAGTGGAGGATGTTGGTGATTTTCTCCGGGAGTTCGGGGTGGATTTTTTTAACCACGTGGTTGTCTTTGATGATGTTGACGGAGATCTTGGGGTCAAAGTAGCCCAGGAGGGCGAAGTCCAGGTCAAGGGGTTTGGCGACCTTGAGGATGTCCTTCTTGCCCTTCTTCTTGGAATCGGCGTGTTCGATGAGGGCAACCTGGCAGTCCAGTTGGTCCAGGCCCAGGTGATGGTAGAGGATACGGCCCTGGCCGTTGGGGATGTGGTCGATGACGATGCCTTCTTGTAAATCGCCTAAAATCATTGGTGAGCCTCCTTGCTGAGTCCCAGCAGTTTCATAATCAGTGCCATCCGGATGTACTTGCCATTTTGGACCTGGCGGAAGTAGGCCGCCCTGGGGTCCTTATCCACCGCCGTGGAGATCTCATTGACCCGGGGCAGGGGGTGGAGGATCCGCATATCCTCTTTGGCATTTTTCAGCTTATGGGGGGTCAGGATGTAGGAGTCCTTGAGGCGGAGGTAGTCGGCCTCATTGAAGAAGCGCTCCTTCTGGACCCGGGTCATATAGAGGATGTCCAGCTTGGGGATGGCTTCATCCAGGCTGGAAACTTCTTCATAGGGGATTCCCTTGGCATCCAGGATTTCCGTCTTGACGTTTTCCGGAACCTTGAGTTCATCCGGGGAGATGAGGACGAACTTGATGTTGGCGTAGCGGGACATGGCCATGATGAGGGAGTGGACGGTCCGGCCAAACTTGAGGTCGCCGCAGCAACCCACGACCAGGTTGTCCAGCCGGCCCATCTCCAGGGAGATGGTGATCAGGTCGGTCAGGGTCTGAGTGGGGTGGTGGTGGCCGCCATCACCGGCGTTGATGACAGGGATGTCCACGTTATGGGCGGCAACGTAAGGGGCCCCTTCCTTGGGATGGCGCATAGCGATGATGTCGGCGAAGCATTCCACGGTCTTGGCTGTATCCGCCACGGACTCGCCCTTGGCAACGGAGGAGTTTCCGGCCGAAGAGAAGCCCAGGACCTGGCCGCCCATGGACATCATGGCGGAGGTGAAGGAGAGCCGGGTCCGGGTGGAGGGCTCATAGAAGAGGGTGCCCAGGATCTTGTGGGCGCAGACTTCCTGGTAGTCTTGGGGGTGGTCCTTGATGTCCTTGCCCAGCTCGATGAGCTGGTCGATTTCTTCAACGGTCAGGTCGGAGATGGTGATTAAGTCTTTTTTCATGCTTCCTCCTTAGGCGTGGATCCAGGATTCATCCTGGGGGTGGTCACGGAAGGCCATGAGCTTGGCTCGGTCTTCTTCTTCAATATGGCCCGTTTTCAGGGCCGTGTCGACGATGTCATCGAAAGTGGTCAGGGTGTGGACCTCCAGGGGGTGGTTATGGAAGGCCTGAATGGACTTGTCCATGGCGTAGGTGAAGATGGCACAGGCCCCGATGACCTGGGCCCCGGCCTCCTCCAAGGCCTCAACCACATCCAGGAGGGAGCCTCCTGTGGAGATGAGGTCTTCGATGACCACGACCTTGTCACCCTTATTCAGGCGACCCTCGATCCGGTTCTGCCGGCCATGGTCCTTAGACCCGGACCGGACATAGCCCATGGGGAGGTCCAGGCGGTCGGCGACCAGGGCGGCATGGGCAATGCCCGCCGTGGCGGTTCCCATGAGGACCTGGGCTTCGGGGAAGTGGTCCTTGACCAGTTCAGCAAGGCCTTCCTCCACCTGGGCCCGGAAATCCGGGTAGGAGAGGATGAGGCGGTTGTCTGTGTAGATGGGGGATTTGATTCCGGAGGCCCAGGTGAAAGGCTGTCCGGGCCGGAGGAAGACCGCCTGGATATCCAGGAGGCCTTGGGCAATGGTGGATGGTGAGGTCATAGGGATCCTTTCTGCGTTTTGTGGAGTGGCGGTTGGCTTTTACCGGTTATTGGAAGTCCCGTCTGGCCTCCTGGTAGGCAGCCAGGGGGTCCGGGGCCTGGGTGATGGCCCGTCCCATGACAATGTAGGAGGAGGTGAGGTCCTTGGCCCTGGCGGGGGTGGTGACCCGCTTTTGGTCCTGGGTGGCCTGGCCTTGGAAGCGGACGCCCGGGGTGACGGTCAGGAAGTCCAAACCCAGGGCCTCATGGATCATGGGCGACTCCAGGGGGGAGGAGACCACCCCGTCCAGTCCGGCCTCCTTGGCCAGCTTGGCATAGTGGACCACCACATCCTCCAGCTTGCCGGAGATGGCCAGCTCCCGGTTCATGACCTCCTGGGAGGTGGAGGTGAGCTGGGTGACAGCGATGAGGAGGGGACGGGTTTTGCCGGCAGCCCGGCTGGCTTCCTCCAGGCCCCGGAGGCCCGCCTCCATCATGGCCCGACCTCCCTGGGCGTGGAGGTTGACCATATCCACATCGAGCCCGGCCAGGGACCGCATGGCCATTTCGACCGTGTTGGGGATGTCGTGGAGCTTGAGGTCCAGGAAGATCTTATGGCCCCGGTCCTTAATCTCCCGGATGATGGCCGGCCCTTCTTTATAGAAGAGCTCCATACCCACCTTGACGTAGATGGGACGGTCGAAGTGGTCCAGGAAGGCCATGGTTTCTTTCTTGCCCGGAAAATCGAGGGCGACGATGACTTGGCCTTGGTTGATTTTTGTCATACTTGGTCCTTTCCTTTGTGGCTTATGCCGATGATGTCTTGGAGGGAAGAGATGCCGTAGGCGTCCATGACGGCGGGGAGGTCTTGGATGATCCTTGGGCAGACGTAGGGGTCGACCAGATTTTGGGCTCCGATCTGGACAGCGGAGGCCCCGGCCATGACCATCTCCAGGACGTCCTCCGCCTTAGCAATCCCGCCCATTCCGATGATGGGGAGGTCGGTCGCTTTATAGACGTCATAGACCATCCGGAGGGCCAGGGGGAAGATGGCCGGGCCGGAGAGTCCCCCTGTCCGGTTGGCCAGGAGGGGTCTCCGGGTCTTAAGGTCCAGCCGCATGCCCAGGAAGGTGTTGACCAGGGAGAGGCCGTCGGCCCCACCCTCTTCACAGGCTCGGGCGATATCGGCGATGGAGGTGACGTTAGGGGAGAGCTTGACATAGACCGGCTTCTTGCAGGCCGCCTTGACCTCCCGGGTGACCTTCTTGGCCATGTCGGGGTCCAGGCCGAAGGCCATGCCGCCTCCGTGGACGTTGGGGCAGGAGATGTTGATCTCCAGGATGGCTACGTTGTCGGCCTCCTCAATTTTGGAGGCGCAGGTCACATAGTCGTCGATGGAAAAGCCGGAGACGTTGGCGATGACCTTCTTGGAAAAGAAGTCCTTCATTCGGGGGAGGTAGGAGTGGAGGACCAGGTCCACGCCCGGATTTTCCAGACCCACCGCATTGAGCATGCCGGAGGGGGCGTCGGCGATCCGGGGAAGGGGGTTGCCCGGCCGGGCCTCCCGGGTGGTTCCCTTGATGGAGATGGAACCCAGGATGTTGAGGTCATAGAGGTCCTTGAATTCCAGGCCGAAGCCGAAGGTCCCCGATGCGGGGATGATGGGGTTGTCCAGGACCCAGTCGCCAAGCTTGGTTTGGAGGCGGGGGTCGGATTGAATCCTTGCTTTATCCATTACCATAGGACCTCCTCGGCCGGAAAGACCGGCCCATTCTTGCAGACCCGGCGTGGGCCCGACTTGGTTTGGATGGTGCAGCCCATGCAGGCCCCAAATCCGCAGGCCATCCGCTCCTCCATGGAGACTTGACCCTGGATGCCCTTGTCGGCCATCCAGGCGGTCAAGGCCCGGAGCATGGGCCGGGGACCGCAAGTGTAGACATAGGGGGGAGAGTCCGGATCAGTCCGGTCTTCCTCTTGGAAGCGGTCCAGGAGGTCCAGGGCCGTTCCTTCCAGCCCCTGGGACCCATCCATGGTAGCCAGGTGGACCGTCAGACCCAGGTCTCGGAATTCCTCGGCCAGGAAGATCTCTTCCTTTTTGTTGAAGCCCAGAAAAATCTCCGGTTTATGACCCCTCTGGATCAAGTCCTTGGCCAGGTAAAAGAGGGGGGGGATCCCCACCCCGCCCCCGACCAGGAGGGGGGTATGGGGAGCTTCCTCCGGGAAGAAGCCATTGCCCAGGCCGACCATGAGGTCGAGGTCTCCCGAAGTGATTTTTGTCAGGACCCGGGTCCCCTGTCCCAGGATCTTATAGATGAGGCGGATCCGGTCCCCTTGAACGTCACAGAGGGAGATGGGCCGTCGAAGGTAGAAGCCGGGGATCTCCACCTGGACAAATTGGCCGGGCAGGAGGCTTTCTACCCCTTCCCCCTCAAGAACCAGGTTGTAGACATCGGCGGTTAGGTGGCGGTTTTCCAGGATCTTATACCGGCTCATGGGAGACCTCCCTTCCTTCCAGACGGTCCATATCAGCATAGGCCCTTTGACCGGCTACCCAGGTGGCTAGGCAGCGGCCGTAGACGGTCTTGCGGGTGAAGGGCGAGGCCTGGCCCTTGGAGAGGAAGTCCCGGGGGTCAATCCGGTAGGCCTCCTCGAGGTCGAAGAGGGTCAGGTCGGCCGGTCCTCCGTCTTGGATGCCCAGGGCAGGGGCCAGGACGAAGTGGGGGTCGCGGATCCTGTGGAGACCCAGGGTCACCGTGGGCCGGGTGGAAAGGAGGTCAACCAGGTTTTCCAGGCTGGTGATTCCTCCCTTGACCAGGTCGGTGTAGCAGACGGGAAAGGCAGTCTCCAGGCCCACAATTCCGTTTAAGGAGTGGTCCAAGCCACCTGCCTTCTCCTCCTGAGAATGGGGGGCATGGTCGGTGGCGATGGCGGAGAGGGCCCCATCCACCATGGCCTGGCGGAGGGCCTCCCGGTCTTCCTCCGACCGGATGGGGGGATTCATCTTGAATCGGCCGTCCTCCTGAAGGTCCCGATCAGTCAGGGTCAGGTAGTGGGGGGCCGTTTCAAAAGAGGCCTTGACCCCCTTTTCCTTAGCCTCCCGGATGGCTTGGACCGATTCCTTGGTGGAGACGTGGCAGACATGGTAGTGGACCCCGGTTTTTTCCGCCAGGGCCAGGTCCCGTCGGACCTGGACGTATTCCGAGGCCGAAGGGTTCCCCTTGTGGCCATGGACCTTGGCATAGTCCCCGTCATGGATAACCCCGCCGGCGACCAGGTCCCGGTCCTCGGCGTGGGCGACGATGGCCTTGCCCAGGGCCTTGGCCCGGACCATAGCTTCTTCCATGGTTCTTTCCGAATCCACCCCGACCCCATCATCGGTGAAGGCGACCACATAGGGGGCCAGGGCGTCGAAGTCGGACAGGGCCCGGCCCTTTTCTCCTTGGGTGATGGACCCGTAGGGGAGGACATGAACCCGGGCTTTTTCTCGAATGCGGTCCAGCTGGATCTTGAGATGGTCCAGGGAGTCCGGGACGGGATTGAGGTTGGGCATGGTGCAGACCGTGGTGTAGCCCCCATGGGCAGCCGCCATGGACCCGGTCTCGATGGTTTCTTTGTACTCCTGGCCCGGTTCCCGGAAGTGGACGTGGAGGTCGACAAAGCCCGGGAAGATGTGGAGACCCCGGCAGTCCAGGACCGGCCAGGAATCAGACCCTTGGGGGGGATCGGTATAAACCAGGCCATTATGAAGGTAGAGGTCTTTTTCTTGGATTTTTCCCTCCAGGTAGACCCTTCCTCCCTTTAGAACCCGTTGATCACTTGCTTTCATGGTCATCCTCCTTTTCCACCAGAACTACCCGGAAGGCGTCGTCATATTCCGGAACCTGGACCTGGACTTCTTCGGTCCGGGAGGTGGGGACGTTCTTTCCCACGAAATCCGGTCGGATGGGCATCTCCCGGTGGCCCCGGTCGATGAGGGTGGCCAGGCGGATGGCTGCCGGCCGGCCCTCATTAATGACGGCCTCCATAGCCGCCCGGGCGGTCCTTCCCGTGAAGATCACGTCATCAACGATGATGACCAACTGGTTTTCCGTCCCGGCTTCGGGGATGGTGGTCATGGAAACCTCCGGAAGGCCTTCTTCCCCCGTCCGGTCATCCCGGTAGAAGGAGATGTCCAGGTGGCCGGTGGAAACGGGCTTGTCCGTGATCTTTTGGAGGTTTTCCCCGATCCGGTTGGCCAGGCTGATTCCCCGACGAGGGATGCCTAAAACAAGATAGCCCTTGGCCTCCCTCTCCTGCTCATCAATTTCGTGGGCAATCCGGCGGAGGGAGCGCTCGATTGCCGCCTGGTCCATGATTTCCGCCTTGATTTTCATCCTGCCTCCTTTCTTTGGGCATAAAAAACGCCCCCGCGGTTTGACCGCAGGGGCGTGTGTCTCGTCAACGCCGGTGGCCTATTTTGGCCACAATCCACCAACTCGGGTGGTTTCCTCTTTTGGGTCTCTCTGTACCGCATTAAAAGAAATCTTTAATTTTTTCATCCTCTATCCTATGCTTTCTTGGCCTCCCCGTCAAGGACCTATCCTTATTTTTTTAGGAGGGCAGCCGCCAGTCGGAGAAGGTTTTGACCATAGTCTCTCTTTTTGTCATAAACGGCAAGAAGGGGTGGTCTGAAGGCATAGGGAGACCGGTCAGGAAAGGGGATGAGGGAAACGGCCAGGCGGACCGGGTTCCCGTCAACATAGCCCCCGGTCAGGGCCAGGTCCATGGTGAAATGATCTCCCTCCCAAGCCAGGTCTCCGAAGGAGGAATTTTTGAAGCCCTTCACTTCTTGAGACGGGGTCAGGTGGAAGTGGACCCGGGCCCGGTTGGCTGTTTTTTCCAGGCGGACCAGGTCCAGTCGGCAGGGACCTAGGAGGGAGTCTTCCAGGTCCATGCGGAGGGTCCCGGCCATCCGGTCCAAGAGTTTCTTTACATGCCAGGTTCCCACCAAATCATCCCGGTTGTGACCCAGGACCAGGTCTGCTACCTCAGGGTGGGCCATCATTGGGGCGGATTGGGCCACGGCCCTTCCGGAAAGGCGGTCGGTCCGGTGGAAGCCGGTTTTTTTCTCCAGGTCGGCCAGTCGTCCCGGGACCTCATCCAAGAAACGGCGGCGGGACCGGAGCCAGGCATAGAGGTCGAGGGAAGAGGCCGGGTCAAGGGGAGGGAGGCCCACCCTCTTCAAGCCGGCTTCCAGAAAGGGGAGGTCGAAGGCCTGTCCATTGTAGGTCAGGATTCGCCGACCCCGGAGAAGGTCCCGGGTCCGGCCAAGAAGCCCTTCCTGAAGGCGGTCATCCCTCCCCCCGGAGGGGTCATAGACTTGGATGAGGTCGGCCCCCTCCCCCTCTTTGGCAACCAGGAGGCCGACCAGAAAAATGCGGTCCTCCTCCCGGCGAAGCCCCGTCGTTTCAAGATCAAGAAGGCAGGTCCCCGCCTCCAAATCCAGGTCGCTTTCTTCCCGTAATTCTATCACTTCCATTCCGTCCCCCTGTGCTACAATATTTGTATTGAGTATACCAAAAACTTCCAGAAAGGACCCCCAATGATCTATTTCGATAATGCTGCGACCACCCCGGTCCACCCCGAAGTGGCTGAGGTCATCAACCATATCCTCCTCCATGAGTGGGGAAACCCTTCCTCCCTCCACCACATCGGCTTTGAAGCCGAAAAGAGGATGAGGGAAGCCGGCCGGGTCTTGGCCCGAGGCTTGGGGGTGGATCCTTCCTGTCTCATCTTCACCTCATGTGCCTCCGAATCCAACAACACGGCCCTGTGGGGGGCTGTTCGGGGGAAGATCGGGGTCAATGTGGTCATGGCCCAGGCGGAACATTCCTCCGTGGAGAGGACCGGCCTGGCCCTTCGTGAGGCGGGGGTGGAGGTCCGGGTCATCCCCGTCGACCGGGAGGGCTTCGTCGCGCCCGACCAAGTCGCCGGAGCGGTGGATGACAAGACGGCCCTGGTCACTGTCATGCAGGTCAACAATGAGCTGGGGTCGCGGAATGACCTGGCGGCCATCGGCCCCATGGTCAAGGCAAAGAATCCCAAGACGCTTTTCCATGTGGATGGAACCCAGGCCTTCGGCAAGCTCCCGGTCAAGCTGGAGGAATGGAAGGTGGACTCCTACTCCGCCTCAGCCCACAAAATCCACGGGCCCAAGGGGGTCGGTCTCCTTTATGTCCGCCAGGGGGTCAATTATCCCTCCCTGATTGCCGGTGGGGGACAGATGGGGGGCCGCCGGGCGGGGACAGAAAATGTGGCCTATATCTGCGCCATGGCCAAGGCCTATGACTTGGTCCAGGCCCATGTCCGGGACCACAAGGAGGAGATCCTGGCCATCTACCATCGAGCCATGGAAAGGATCCGGGCCCTTGATGGGGTCCGGGTCAATTCTCCGGCCCAACCCCTCAACCCCTATATCATCAACTTCGGCTTGGAGGGAGTTCGGGCGGAGGTCCTTCTTCACATGATGGAGGGGGAGGAGATGTATTTTTCCTCCGGGTCCGCCTGCTCCAAGGGCCAGGCCTCCCCGGTCATTGAGGCTATCGGGGTCCCCGATGCCTATAAAGAAGGGATCCTCCGGATCTCTTTTTCCATGGAAAATAGCCCGGACCAGGTGGATCCTTTTTTCGATGCCCTGGAAAAACACGTCAGAGAAATCAGAAAAGTGACAGGATGGTCAAAGAATGCATAGCGATTGGGTAGTATCGGTCTCCTTTGGCGAGCTCATGCTCAAGGGAAGGAACCGGTCTTATTTTGTGAACAATGCGGTCCGCCACGTCATGCTGGCCGTCAAGCAGATCCCCGTCAAGAGGACCTATTTTCAAATCGGAAAATTTTTCTTGGAGGTGGAGGAAAAGGACCTGGACCGGACAGTGGCCCAGGTAAGGAAGGCCTTCGGCCTAGCTTATGTGACGCCGGCCCGGAAGGTTGCTCCGGATATGGCATCCATTTCCGCTGTCGCTAAGGAAATGGCGGAAGAGAAGATGCAAAGAATTCAGGCGGAGACGGGGAAGGAGACGGTCAGCTTTAAGGTGGCCACCAAGCGGGCGGATAAGAACTTCCCCATAAAATCCCCGGAAATTTCGGCCCAATTGGGCGGTGTTCTTTTGGAAGCCTTCCCCGCCTTGTCGGTCGACGTCCATAACCCGGACTTCATCCTCCATGTGGACATCCGCGACGATGCCTTCGTTTACACGGACCAGGTGGAGGGGATGGGGGGCCTCCCCTGGGGGTCCGGAGGCAAGGGTCTCCTCCTCCTATCCGGGGGAATCGACTCTCCCGTGGCCGGCTTCGAGATTGCCCGCCGGGGGATGGCCCTGGGAGCCATCCACTTCCACTCCTACCCCTTTACTTCTGAGCGGGCCCAGGATAAGGCCCTCCGGTTGGCGGAGAAGATGACGGAGTCGGTGGGCCCGGTCAAGGTCTTCATGGTCAACCTCCTGGACACCTACAAGGCTGTCCGGGAGGAGTGCTCGATGAGGAACACCACCGTCCTCTCCCGCCGGATGATGATGCGGATCGGTGAAGTCCTGGCTGACCGCTATAGCTACGATTGCTTCATCACGGGGGAGAGTTTGGGTCAGGTTGCCTCCCAGACCATCCAGGGGATCACCGTGGTCAATGATGCGGCTGCCCGCCCCATCCTCCGGCCCCTCATCGCTCGGGATAAGAACGACATTATCCGAGTGGCCCGGGACTTGGGAACCTATGAGATTTCCATTGAACCCTTTGACGACTGCTGCTCTATCTTTGCTCCCGATTCGCCCAACACCAAACCCAAGCTGGAGGATATTCTGGAAGAAGAAAAACGGCTGGATATTTCTTCTTTGATTAACCGGGCCATGGAAAGCCTGGAAATCATCGACCTCAGCGAATAGAAAGGACCTGTAATGAAAAAACTGACGAAGGCCGGGATCAGCTTCGGCACTGCCCTGGCCATGGTTGTATCCTATGTATCCTGGCACTCCATCCCCTGGGCCATCTTCCACGGGATCCTGGGATGGGTCTATGTGGTCTACTATGCCCTTCGCTATAGCCTGTAAGGGGAGTGAAAGATGAACCAACTCGGCCGACGACTGGGAAAAATCCTGACCATTCTGGGCATCTTCCTGGGCCTGGTCTTTCTGGTTTTTCTCGTTAACCAGTTTTATCTTCTCTACCAGCTTCTGAAGGGGATCCATCCCTGGGTTGGGGGCCTTTTTGTCGGACTTCTGGCCTTTGCCCTGGCTTACCTCTTGATTCGCCTGGTCCTCCTCTATATTCGAAGCCTTCCGGCCCCCCAGCTCCCTGATTATCCGACTCAGGAGGACTATGACCGCTACTTGGAGGATATGCTGGCCTGCCTGTCCAAGAACCGGCTCCTTTCCCGGGACCTCTTAACCGATGAGAGCCGGTCGAAAGAGGAAAGGGTGACCATCGCCTTGGATAGTTTGGACCGGGAGGGGGAGCCCATCATCCGGAGGCATGCCAATTCCATCTTCCTCTCCACGACCATTTCCCAAAACGGCTCCCTGGATGCCATCATGGTCCTGGTCACTTTGGTCAAGATGGTCTGGCAGCTGGGCCAGGTTTACGGGACCCGACCCTCGCTCAAAAGCCTAGGCAAGCTCTACCTCCAGGTGGCCAGCCTGGTCTTCATGGCCCGGTCTCTGGAGGACAGCGACCTCATCCCTGCCCAGCTTGAACCCATGATCGCGGGCCTGGTCGGGGAGTCCATGGCCTCTGCCATCCCCGGCATGGTCCCCATGTCCAACCTCATCATCTCATCGGTCATGGAGGGGGCCATCAACGCCTTCCTGACCCTCCGGGTGGGCTTCATCGCCCAGGCCTACCTGGGCATGGAGAGCCCCAAGCCCAAGAACGTCATCCAGCGACAGGCCTCCCTCCAGGCGGTAAAGGAGCTGGGCATCATTATCAAAGACTCCGGCAAATCCGTAGTAACTGCCTTCATGGACCGGGTGAAACGAACCGCCCGGGATACGGCGAAAAGTTGGTTTTAGAAAGAATAAAGGAGAAACGTATGAATTTACAGGAAAAAATGAGAATTATCGAGGACTTCCCAACCAAGGGAATCTCCTATAAGGACATCACTACGATCCTATCGGACAAGGAAGCCTTCCAGGAGGCCATCCACCAGCTCCAGGCTCCGCTTAAGGACCTGGATTACGACTACATTATGGGGATTGAAGCCCGGGGCTTCATCATGGGGGCCGCCCTGGCCTATGCGGAAGACAAGGGCTTCCTCATGGCGAGAAAGGCCGGCAAGCTCCCCGGCCACACCGTCTCCTATTCCTATGACTTGGAATACGGCAAGGCCACCATCGAACTGGATATGGATTCCGTACCCGAAGGAGCCCGGGTCGTCGTCCTGGATGACCTTCTGGCAACCGGGGGGACAGCCAAGGCCTGCGCAAAGCTCATCGAAAAAGCAGGCGGTCAGGTGGCCCTGGCCCTCTTCCTCACTGAACTGACCGACCTTCCGGGTCGGGAGACCCTGGAAAAAGAAGGCTATAAGGTGGTTTCCCTCTTACAATGGGACCACTGATCTTCATAAAGGACGCTTAGGATTCATTAACAAATCATTTAAGGAAGGGGGAGGAATGGCTAGGGAACTTCGAACATTTAAGCCCGAGGACTACCGCAGAGCGGAAAGGCGGGTGACGGCAAAAGACTTGGAGAGAAATATGGCGGCAATTAAGGATTTTGCCGAGATTTCCTTTCCGGGAGAAAATCTTTTGGCCAAGAACAAGTCCTATCTCGAGGAGAAGGACTACCTGCACTTTGCTTATGCTGCGGTTTCCTGGAAAATCAAGGGCATCATCCTCTTCTGGTCCGTGGGGACCCTTCTGTTGGGTCTGGTTCTTGTTTTTCTCGGCATCTTCGACCCTGTCAAAGCTTGGGAAGAGATTTTTCTGGGCCTGGTTCTCCTGGGCTTTGGCGGTATCTTCGCCTCCTATTTTTTCTGGACCCTGCCTCGCCGGACGGCCAGCTCCTACCGCAGGGATGACCTCCGTCACATGGGCCAGGAAGGGGAGGAACCCTTCCGGATCTTCTACTTCTTTGAAACCGGCGTCGTCACCGGAACGAGCGACGGCCGACACAACAAAGTCCTTTATAGTGAAACCTATCAGATTTATGAGACAGACCGCCTCTTTTCCTTCTCCTTCCGTCCGGAAGCAGGCTACGTGATGAGGAAGGACAGCTTCCTTGAGGGTGGTGTTGATGCTTTCATTGACCGGATGAAAAAGTGGACCAAGGTTAACCAAAAAAAGTACCGAAAAGAAGGCGGGAACAGCCGCCAGCGCTTCTGGTTCGGCGACTCGCCGGAAGAGGATAATAAAGAAAAGAAGTAATGGAAAAGGAGCTCGGATACCTGAGCTCCTTTGCTTTGTCCTTGAAAGGGTTTTGAATTATTTACCTTGATAGATGGGCTCTAGCTTGAAGATCTGTTCCCGGTGGTCGAAACCGTACTTGCGGACCACAAAGGTAACCAGGGCGGTGACAACGAAGCCGATGGCATAGGAGATCATATAGGATTCAGGCTGGTTCAGGAGACGTGCTTCCAGGCCAAGTCCGATGGGGGCGTGGCAGATATAGGAAGTGACGATAAAGGTATAGAAGATGAGCGGTACGAGTGTGATGAAGTAGTTCTTTCTGTGAACAATCAGGTAGACCGTGGACATGGCCAGTGCGAAGCAGGCCACGAACTGGTTGGAGAAGCCGAAGTAGCGCCAGAGCAGGTTGAAACCACCGGCGTTGAGCTTGGCGAAGGCCAGGATGGCAACGGCTGGGATGAAGATGAAAATGGAAGTCATCAGCCGGTTCTTCTGGGGCTTCTGGTCAATATGGAATTGTTCAGCGACCATCAGACGGACGGACCGGAAAGCGGTATCGCCGGAGGTGATGGGCAGGACGATGACACCTAAGATGGCAAGTATACCGCCGAAAGATCCCAGGAATTCTTTGGAGATGACGGAGACCATGCCGGTGGCGTTGACATCGTTGATCAGGTTGGGCTGACGGTTGTAGAGCACCATGGCACCAGCCGCCCAGGACATGGCGATGAAGCCTTCGAGGACCATCATCATGTAGAAGGTGGTGCGGCCTTCCCGTTCGGAAGCAACGGTGCGGGAGACCAGGGTCGATTGGGATCCGTGGAAGCCGGACAGAATACCGCAGGCGACAGTGATGAAGAAGACGGGGATAAAGGGGGCGTTTCCGGCGGGCTTGAACTGCCACTGGTCGGCCTCCCAAACGTTGAGCAGGTTCTTTCCGCCGTCCATCATGACGCCGATGAAAACACCAACCGCCGAAATCAGCAGGATACAACCGAAAATGGGGTAGATCCGACCGATGATGGTGTTGATGGGGAAGAGGGTCGCTAATAAGTAATAGGAAAAAATAACCGCATAAACGATCCAGATAACCGCTTGATCCGGGCTGGCATCCATCCCCAGAATCGGACCAACAATGAGGTCACCGGGGGTGTAGACAAAGACGACGCCGGTCAGAATCATGAGGACCATAAGAACAACCAGATAGACCTTGTGGGCACCCGGGCCCAGGTATTTTGAAACCAGTCCCGGCATCTGTTTACCTTCGTTGCGCATGGAAATCATGCCGTTGAAGTAATCGTGGGTCGATCCGGCAATGACATTTCCGATAGGAATGGCAATAAAAGCAAGAGGGCCAAAGAGAATGCCCTGGATGGGGCCGAGAACCGGGCCGGTTCCGGCAATGTTGAGCAGTTCGATCAGTGAGTTCTTCCATTCGGGCATTACTACATAATCGACTCCGTCAGCCATGGTAACCGCCGGTGTTGGCCGGTCGTCCGGGGCGAAAGTCTTTTCGACCATGCGGGAGTAGATAAAGCCGCCGGCGAAAAGCATGATAATGCCGATTGCAAATGTAATCATGTTTTCTCCCTTCTTCGTAAAAACGAATTGTGAACTCAAAATAAAATGTCAGTTTCCTCCTTTCATGGACAGAGCTTATCCACCCTTACTATATCAGATTCGCCGACTCGGGAAAAGCTTTTTATTAATGGAAATAGAGCTAAAATTCCCAATAATGTGGGATTGTTTAGTAAAGAATTTTTGGTAGCCCTCAAATATTGAACAGAAAAAAACTGTCCGGTCTTTCGTCGGGACAGTTTTTTCACTTATTGAGTTTCTGGATCTTCTATTGGGCTTTGATCCGGCCTATTTCAGGCAAGCCTTAGCGGCTTCCAGAGCCTTATCGAAGTCAGGGAAATTGGTGTTCTGTTCCACATACTCCACATATTGAACCTTGTTGTCCCGGTCGATGACGAAGATGGACCGGTTGATGAGCTTGAGCTCATCGATGAGGGCGCCATAGTTCTCGGCGAAGGACCGGTCCTGGTAGTCCGAGGCCATGACGGAGTTTTCAATATCGTGGGAAGAGCAGAAACGCTGGGCGGCAAAGGGGAGGTCCATGGAGATGGTCATGAGGCGGACCTCATCGCCCATTTTTTCCACTTCTTCGTTGAAGCGCATAGTCTGGAGTTCGCAGACCTGGGTGTCCAGGGAGGGGACGGCGGAGAAGATCTTGACCTTGCCGTCGAAGTTTTTCAGGCTGACGGGGTTGAGTTCCTTGTCAACGGCGTTGAAGTCGGGGGCCTGGTCACCCACCTTGATTTCTGTCCCTAAGAGGGTCAGTTCGCTGTCGCCCATTTTGAATCCGGTTCTTTTATTCATTTCGTGCTCCTTTCAAGCATTTTTCCTTGATTTCGTATCGTAAATTCTGGTCTGGACGTGTATAATAAGACGTCACTTTAAACTATACCCAATGTTCGACATTCAATAAATCAATTGCTCTAAAAAGCTACTACATTCGGGAACCCGACCAGGCAGCTTTCCAGCCGGAAGAGAGGAAAGGAGAAACACATGGAGCAAATACATTTGGTGGGCGTGTCTAAGTCCTTCGGTGATGACCTCATCCTTGACCACTTAGACCTAACGATTATCGAGGATGAATTCCTCACCTTGCTTGGCCCTTCGGGCTGCGGGAAAACAACTACCCTCCGGATCATCGGAGGCTTCACCCAGCCGGATGAGGGGAAGGTCTATTTCCACGGAAAAGACATCACCGACCTTCCTGCCCATCTCCGAGAGGTCAACACGGTTTTCCAGCAATATTCTCTTTTCCCCCACCTCAACGTGGAGGACAATGTGGCCTTCGGCCTTACCCTGAAACAAGTTCCCAAAAAAGAAATCAAGACCCGAGTGGATGACATCCTGGGCTTATTAAACTTATCCGGCTTCCAGAAGCGGACCATCGACCAGCTCTCGGGCGGCCAGCAGCAGCGGGTGGCCATCGCTCGGGCCCTGGTCAATGAGCCGGAGGTCCTTCTTTTGGATGAGCCCCTGGCGGCCTTGGATGCCAAGCTCCGGAAGGGGATGCAGATCGAACTCAAGAGGATCCAGCGGGAAACCGGGGTTACTTTTATTTTCGTCACCCACGACCAGGAAGAAGCCCTGACTATGTCCGACCGGATCGTCGTCATGAACCAGGGCCATATCCAGCAGATCGGGCGCCCCATCGACATCTACAATGAGCCGGTCAACCGCTTTGTGGCCGACTTTATCGGGGAATCCAACATCGTCGAGGGAGTTATGGAGGCGGGGGATAAGGTGACCTTCTCCGGCCACACCTTCACCTGCTTGGATGAAGCTTTCCCGGCAGGGGAGAGGGTGGATGTGGTCATCCGTCCGGAAGATGTGGAGCTGGTTCCCGTGGAAAAGGGCATGCTCCAAGGCCAGGTCCTGACCTCCCTCTTCAAGGGAGTCCACTACGAAATGCAGCTCCAGGTCGGGAACGAAGTCTACCTGGCCCAATCCACCAGGACCGCCCCCGTGGGGTCTATGGTCGGCATCTACATCGACCCCGAAAACATCCAAAATATGCATAAAACGACCCGGGCGGAGGTCCACTCATGAGGGGCTACCGGCGCTTGACCAGCCCCTACCTCCTCTGGGCCCTTATTTTTGTCCTGGTCCCCCTGGTCATGACTTTTTACTATGCCTTCAGCCTGGATGGGTCCTTCAGCCTGGTCAACTTCCAGCGTTTCTTTACCGGACCGGCCCTGGTCACCCTGGTCAAGTCCCTCCGGGTGGCCTTCCTCTCCACCCTGATCTGCCTGGCCCTGGGCTATCCCATGGCCTATTTCATCGCCCAAACATCCATCCGCTTCCGGCCCATGGCCATGACCTTGATTATTATTCCCATGTGGATGAACTTCCTCCTCCGGACCTACTCCTGGATGACCCTGCTTTCCCGGAAGGGAATCATCTCCACCATCCTGGTCTCCCTGGGGATGGGGCCGGTTGACCTCCTCTATACGGAGTACGCCGTCATCCTGGGCATGGTCTATAACTTCCTCCCCTTCATGGTCCTCCCCATCTACACTTCTCTTTCCAAGATGGACCGGTCCTTGGTGGAGGCAGCCAACGACCTGGGGGCAAACCGACTCCAGACCTTCCGCCGGGTCACCTTCCCCCTCTCCATGCCCGGGGTCTTCTCCGGCATCTCCATGGTCTTCATCCCCGCCATCTCCACCTTTGAAATCTCCACCCTCCTTGGCGGGAATAAGACCAATTTGATCGGAAACGTGATCGAACAGCAATTTACCGTGACGGGGAATTGGAATTACGGCTTTTCCATGTCCGTCATCCTCATGGTCTTCCTGGTCCTCTCCCTCCTCTTTACTAAGGAGGAAGAAGAGGAAATCACCAGGAAGAGATCGGGGAAGGGAGGAAAGTCATGAACAAGCACCTGAGACGGGTCTACATGGCCCTGATTTATCTCTTTCTCTATGCCCCCATCCTGGTCCTCATGGTCTTTTCCTTTAATGCGGGGAAGAACCGGGGGAGGTGGGAGGGCTTCTCCTTGAAGTGGTACCAAAGCCTCATGGGGAATGAGGCCATCCTCCTGGCCCTCCGGAATACCCTCCTGGTGGCCCTCCTGGCCACTCTCTTCGCCACCTTAATCGGCAGCCTGGGCGCATTAGCCATCTACTATTACCGGAAGAGGGCCAAGCGGGCCCTCACGGTGATTAACCAGATCATCGTCATCAATCCCGACATCGTGACCGCGGTGGGCTTCATGGCCCTCTATGCCTTGTTCCGCCTGCCCTCAGGCTTTGCCACCCTCCTCCTCTCCCATGTGGGCTTCTGCGTCCCCTATGTGGTCCTTTCCGTCCTTCCCCGTCTGGTCACCATGCCCAAGGCGCTTCCGGAAGCAGCGATGGACTTAGGGGCCACCCCCTTCCAGACCCTCCGTTACGTGGTCCTCCCCTACATGAAGCCGGGGATTGTTTCCGGCGCCCTCATGGCCTTCACCATCTCCATCGACGACTTCGCCATTTCCTTCTTTACCACCGGAAACGGGGTAGATACCATCTCCACCCTGGTCTATTCCATGGCCCGGCGGGGGATCAACCCGGAGATTAACGCCATGTCCACCCTCCTCTTCCTGGCCATGCTTCTCCTTCTTTTGAGCGTGAACAAGAAGTCTCTGCAAGCCCTGGAAGGAGGAATCTGATATGGTTCGTTTGTTTAAAAAGAAAGCCATCCTTTCCCTGGCTCTTCTCTTGACCCTGGTTTTCCTTCTCCCTCTTTTAACCGGATGCCAGAAAACCAGAACAAAGACCGGAAATGTGGTGAATATTTATAACTGGGGAGAGTACATTGACCCCAGCCTGGTCAAACAATTCGAGGAGGAAACCGGGATCAAGGTGGTCTACTCCACCTTTGCGACCAATGAGGACCTCTTTGTCAAGATCCAATCCGGCGGTGCAAACTACGACCTCATCTGCCCCTCCGACTATATGCTGGACAAGATGAAGAAGGCCGGGCTCTTGGAAAAGATCGACTACGACAAGATTCCCAACATGGAATACATCGACAAGGAATTCCTCTACCAGGCCTATGATCCGACCCAGGAATACTCGGTTCCCTACTTTTGGGGGACGGTCGGCATCGTCTATAATAAGACCATGGTCCATGAGGAGGTGGATTCCTGGGACATCCTCTGGAAGGAGGACTACCGCCGAAACATCCTCATGATGGATTCCACCCGGGACTCTTTCGCCATCGGCCTCATCCGCCGGGGTTATTCCCTGAACTCCGAGAGGGAGGAGGAGTTGGCCGAGGCCCAGAAAGACCTCATCACCCAACGCCCCCTGGTCTATGCCTACCTGGTGGACCAGATCAAGGATATTATGATCAACGACGAGTGCGCCCTGGCTGTCATGTTTTCGGGGGACGCGGTTGAAGCCCTGGAGAGGAATGAGAACCTGGCCTATGTCATCCCCAAAGAGGGAACCAACATCTGGTTTGATGCCTGGGCCATCCCCAAGGGGGCGGCCAACAAGGAAAATGCCGAGGCCTTTATCAACTTCATGTCCCGGCCCGACATCATGGCCATCAATGCCGAATATATCGGCTACTCCCTGCCCTCTACGGCCGGAAAGGAGGCCCTTCCGGAGGAAATTCGGGAGGATCCTGTGGCCTATCCCGACCTAAGCTTGGTGGACCGGCTGGAAGCCTTCAAGGATATGGGGGATTTCACCAAGGTCTACAATGAACTATGGCAGGATGTGAAGAACCAATAGCAAAGGATTGTCATGAATTACGTGGAATGGATTCGACAAGTGGATGAGGGGACAAGGGCACCGACCTACCTGGTCCGGGTGACCGAGCCCTTCCTTTGGGATTCCATGAAAGAGGTCATTCAAAAAGACCTTTTGGGAGGGAACTTCCTGGATTTTAATTACCAGGAAGTGGCCTTTGAAGACCTCTCCGGCGAGTCCTTCCTGACGGCGACGGAGACCCTGCCTTTTATGGGGGACCGGCGGGCTATTGTCATTGAAAATGTCCCCCTTCAGAGGGATGAGGTAAAGAAGAATGAGGCCCTTCTTGAGATTCTCGCCGGCTACCTGAAAGAACCCAACCGGTCCACCATCCTCTTCCTCCACTTTTTGGGCCAGGCCCCCTTTAAGGGGAAGGTCTTCAAAGCGATGGCCCCTTATCTTCAAACCGTGGACCTCTACCGCCTGGACCGCCGGTCCTTGGAATCCTTCATCCATAAGAGGATGGGAGCCAAGGGGGTCCGGGCGGACAAGGCCCTGCCCGCCTTCCTGGCCGACCGGTCAGGCTATCTGGATTATCAGTCGGAGACCACCCTCTTTTCTGTGGCCAACATGGTCGATGTTGCTTTAGGAATGAGCCGGGAGGGACGACTTTCCCTGGAAGAGGCCAAGGCTGCCTTGGCCGATCCCCTGGAGGAATCCATCTTTGCCCTCATGGATGCCTTTGGGGGTCGCAAGCGGTCCGACTGCCTCTCCATCTTCCAGGACTTCCGAAAGATTTCCATGGAAGCCGGCATGGTTTTCAACATGACCGTCCGTCAAGTCCGAAATCTGATCGGGGTCAAGCTCCTCAAGGCCCGGAGAATTTCCCTGGGGGAGGGAACCCGGCGTTTGGGCCTGTCCTCCTTTGAATACCGCAAGCTTTTGGGCTTTGTGGACAAGTATTCTCTGGAGGAACTCTATGCCCTCCACCGGAAGCTCTTTGAAATGGATGTGGCAATGAAGTCCAAGTCCTATGACCTCCTGGATGGGATGGAGCGGTTTTTTGCCTCAATTTAGGGAGAAAGTATGAGAGAGAATGAGAAAGTCAAATATACGATTTGGGAGAACGTGACCTTCATGATAGGCACGGCTTGGAAAAGCCAAAAACGTGTCCTCTTCATCTGCCTGGCTGTGGTCGGTGTTTCTCTAGCCCTTAACCTGGTTCAACTCTTTATTGCACCGGAGATCTTGGCACAGGTGGAGAAAGAGGCTTCTGTTCAAGAGCTTTTCCTTACCATCTGCCTATTTACCGGTGGTCTTTTTCTTTTCCAGGCCTTGAATGCCTACCTTGCCACCATCCGGATGCCGGGGGAAATTGATGTTCGCACAGCCATCATTCGTCAATTAACGAGAAAGAATCTGGACACCTCCTATCCCAATATTCATGACCCTGCAATTTTGAAACTGGAGGCCCAAGCCAAGCGGGCGACCAATGGGAATAGCGATGCCGCTGAGCATATTTGGCGGACCATCACGGATCTTCTGACAAACGTGGCAGGGTTTATCGTCTATCTTTTTTTGCTCTCGAATATCAATCCTCTCCTCCTTTTGTTGGTTATGGGGACGGCTATAGGAGGATTTTTTATTTCCCATTATATTTATGAATGGGAATACCGCCACAAGGAAGAAAGAGAAGTTTACGACAAAGAGATCAATTACTTTTTAGTAAAGCCACGTGAGTTGGCCTTGGCCAAGGAGATCCGGATTTTTGGCCTGGCTCCTTGGTTAAGGGAACTGAGGATGAAATCCATGAAGGCCCTATCCGCCTTCCTCGTTCGGAGGGAGAAGGCCTATCTTTGGGCTAACGTGGTGGATGTGGCCCTCAGCTTCCTCCGGAATGGGGCAATCTATGCCTATTTGATCAAGCAGACCTTGGACCTGGGCTGGCCCGCATCCAAGTTCCTACTATTGTTTTCTGCAGTGGGCGGGTTTACGGCATGGATTACGGGAATTTTGACCCAATTCAACCAGCTCCATAAAGAGAGTCTCGCCCTTTCCCGAATCCAGGAATACCTCCACTTACCGGAGCCTTTTTCCTTTGAGGAAGGGCTTCCTTTGCCTTTGGCCTATGACTATGAGTTAACTTTCGAGGATGTCTCCTTTGCCTATCCGGGAAGCGATAAGAAAATTTTGGACCATATCAACCTGACGATCCATCCCGGTGAAAGATTGGCTGTGGTAGGCCTGAATGGGGCGGGGAAGACGACAATGGTCATGCTTTTTTGCGGTTTCTATGACCCCACGGAGGGGCGGGTCCTCTTGAATGGTCAAGATATTCGTGCCTTCAACCGTAGGGAATACTATGCCCTTATTTCCGGCGTCTTCCAGGTTTTTTCCATTCTTGATACCACGATTGCCGAATGTGTTGCTCAGACAGCGGATTTTGATCGAGAAAAGGTCCTCCGTTGTTTGGACCAAGCAGGCTTAAAGGAAACCATAGATAGACTCCCCAAGGGGATGGACACCCATCTTGGCCGGGAAGTGTATTTGGACGGGATTGTCCTTTCCGGCGGTCAAACTCAGAGATTGATGCTGGCTCGGGCTCTTTATAAAGATGGCCCCATTCTTGTTTTGGATGAACCCACAGCAGCTCTGGATCCGCTTGCGGAAAGCGAAATTTATCGAAAGTATGAGGGGATGACGGCAGGTAAGACCTCCCTTTTTATCTCCCACCGCTTGGCTTCCACCCGCTTCTGTGACCGCATTCTTTTTATTGCAGACGGTAGCATTCTTGAAGAGGGAAAACATGAGGACCTGGTCGCTAAAGGTGGTCCTTATGCGGATCTTTTTGAGGTTCAAAGCCGCTATTACCGGGAAGGAGGGGAGAAGAATGGAAAAGAAAAGTAGCACAATTGGCTTCCGGGAAACCTTGGCCATCCATCGGAGAGCGGTGGCCGACATGAACCGACTTTCTCCGGCCTGCTTTGTCCCTTTCATCCTTTCCGCCGGAGTAAAAGCCATTTCTCCCTATGTCTCCATCTGGCTCTCCGCCCGGCTCATCAATGAGCTGGCTTCCCTTCGCCGTCCTGAAGTCCTAGGCAGGTGGGTCTTCCTCATCCTGGTCATTACCATCGTTACTGACCTCCTTCAGGCGGTTTTGGACCGGTGGAAAAATGTGAAAGATGAACTCTTTTATAACCGGTATGAGTCCCTCTATACGGATAAATTTATTGAGATGGATTATGCGGACTGCGATAAACAGGAAGTCCGGGACCTCTTCACCCAAATTCAGCAAAGTACCAATTGGGGAGGGTGGGGTTTCGATTATTTAACCATGTATTTTTCCCAAGCGGTTGAAGGCCTTTTTGGGATCTTTTCAGCCTTTGCTTTGACGGTCAGCCTGTTTACCCAAATGGTTCCTCCATCGGGGGGAGATTTGACCCTACTCAACCACCCGATCTTCATCGTCACGGTCCTCCTTTTCATTCTTGGAGTGACTTTTCTGGGGCCGGCCCTGGGGAAGAAGGCCAATTCCGTTTGGAGTGATCTGGCAGAGGAATCGCGTTTTGGAAACCGACTATTTAGCCACTTTGGTTTTGTTAAGCTAGGAAATAAAGAAAAAGACATGGACCGGCGGATCTATTGCCAGGGAGATTTGATGGCCCATTATATTGATACCGTCAATATCTTTGGCGTGGGTTCACACTTTGACCGACTGCTAACCACGACAGTCGGGCTGAGGACGGCTTTCGCTGCAGGTCTATCTGCCCTTTTATCCGGTGGAATTTATCTTTTTGTCTGCTTAAAAGCCTTGGGTGGTGCCTTTGGGATCGGAAGCGTCACCCAATACGTACGGGCTGTCACATCCTTTTCAGGAAATGCCGCCATGGTCTTGGAAACGGTGAACCATATGCAGACCAATGCGGAATTCCTGACCTCCATTTATCAATTTTTGGACATTCCCAATGCCATGGGGAAGGGAGAGCGAAGCCTCAACAAGGGAAGAGTCCTCCGGTATGACGTGGAATTTAGGGATGTCTCTTTCAAGTATCCGGGTTCCGATCTTTGGGCACTTCGCCATATCAATTTTCATTTTCAGCAGGGGCGTCGTCTGGCGATTGTGGGTGAAAATGGAAGTGGGAAAACCACTTTTATCAAGCTCCTTTGCCACCTCTATGATCCCCAGGAGGGGCAAATCCTTCTTAATGGGGTTGACATCCGGAATTACAACCATGATGAATACATGGCATTCTTTGCCGTCGTCTTCCAGGATTTTCAGCTCTTGGCACAAGCTTTGGGAGATAACGTAGCGGGTCGCAGTGACTATGACCGGGAGAAAGCCCGAGAAGCCCTGGTAGAAGCCGGATTTGGGGAGAGATTGCTGCGGATGGAAGAGGGACTGGATACCATGCTTTATAAGGATCTCTCGGAAAAAGGGGTGGACTTGTCGGGTGGAGAAGCGCAGAAGATTGCTATTGCCCGAGCCTTATATAAGGATGCCCCCTTTATTGTCTTGGATGAGCCCACGGCAGCCTTGGATCCTATAGCTGAGGCGGAAATATATAGTAAATTTGACCAAGTCGCTCAAGATAAAACAACAATCTTTATTTCGCACCGTCTGTCCTCTTGTAAATTTTGTGATGAAATTGCAGTATTTCATGAGGGGAGAATTATTCAGCAAGGAAGCCACAAAGACCTTCTTGCTGGTGGAATAGGAAAATACCATGATCTTTGGATGGCTCAGGCCCAGTATTATACAAAATAAAGTTGAAGGCCAGGAAATCGACAAACTAGGGCATGAGGATATTCTTTCCAAGGATTGAAGATCATGAGAGCATTTTCACCGGTTTGCTTCCCTTAAAGATTTGTCAAAGAGGTAAAAATAATGTAAGATAGGTAGGACGAATTCCGATAGGGCGAGTGGATTATTTCCGATGATCCATGGTCCCTGTTGGAAACGTTGTCTTACCAATAGTTATGCAGTAAGCATCGCTATATTCTAAGGAGGAATGAATGAAAACAAGTAAAAAATTACTCACGATTCTCGTTGCCTTTGCAATGGTGATCACCTTTGCTGCTTGTGGCAACAAAACCCCCGCTGAGAGCTCCGAAGCTCCTGCTAGCGAAAGCCAGCCAGAATCTTCTGAAAAACCGGCTGAAGCTGGAAAAAGCTATGACATCGGTGTCGCGATTTACCAGTACAACGATAACTTCATGACCCAGTACCGTGAAGAACTGGCCAAGTACTTCAAGGAACTCGGGGAAAAGAATGGCGTGACCTACAACGTCGAATTCCAGGATGGAAAAAACGACCAGGCCACCCAGACCGAACAGCTCAACAACTTCATTGCTCAGGGCAAGGACTTGATCATTGCCAACCTCGTCGACCCGACCGGTGCTGACCAGGTGATCAATTCCGCTAAACAGGCCAACATCCCTGTCGTCCTGATCAACCGTGAAGCAAATACCGAAACCATGGAAATCTGGCCCGGAAAGACCACCTACGTTGGTGTTGACGCTCGTCAGTCCGGAATCTACCAGGGTGAAATCATTGCCGCTCTGGAGAACAAGGGTGACATCAATGGCGACGGCAAAGTCAACTATGTCATGATTATGGGCGATGCCGGAAACGTTGATGCTGAACAGAGAACCAAGTACTCCGTGGAAACCCTCCAGAAGACCATCCCCGCTGAATCCCTGGGCGAACCCCAGAGAGGAAACTGGGACCAGGCCAAGGGTCAGGAAATTGCCGCCAACGCCCTTTCCCAGTATGGTAAAGACGTTGAAGTCATCTTCTGTAACAACGACGGAATGGCTCTGGGTGCCAAGCAGGCTATTGATGGAGCCGGCCGTAAAGTCAACGAAGACATCTACCTGGTCGGCGTTGATGCTCTTCCTGAAGTCATCGAACTCCTGGGCAAGGGCGAATTCACCGGTACCGTTTTGAATGACTACTTCAACCAGGCCCACACCGCCGCTGAAGTTGCCATCAAACTCTTAGACGGTAACGACGTTTCTTCTTATTACTGGCATGACTACGTCAAGGTATTGAAGCCTGAAGACGCTGAGCTCAAGCGCCTGGATTACAAAGAAGAATCTGTTGAAGAATATAACAAGCGTATCGAAGAGCAGTATGGTGATTCTGCCAAATAAGTAATTCAATAGGGAATAAGGCACCGCTCCCTTGAGCGGTGCCTTTTTTCCATATATTGCCGGTTTTCTTAATTTTTTCTCTCTTAAAACCGGACTTTACTTCGGAAGTTGTACAAGATTCTTCGCAGACCTAGAAAGGGCCCATCTATGAATGACATCATTCTAGAAATGAAACATATTTACAAGGCCTTTCCCGGTGTTCAAGCCCTTGATGATGCAAATTTAACCTTGAGAAAGGGGACGGTCCATGCATTGATGGGGGAGAACGGTGCCGGGAAATCCACCTTGATGAAGTGCCTATTTGGTATTTATAAAAAGGACAGCGGAGATATTCTCTACCAGGGAAAAAGTGTTAACTTTACGACGTCCAAGGAAGCCATTGACGCCGGTATCTCCATGATCCACCAGGAACTCCAACCTATCCCCATGATGACCATTGCAGAGAACCTCTTCCTTGGAGACTATCCGACCAAAAGAGGTTTCGTGGACCATGCAACCATGAACAAGGAGACGGCGGGCTATTTGGAGGCCGTTGGGCTTCAGGTTCCCCCCACCACCCTTTTGGCCAACCTTACCATCTCCCAGCAACAATCAGTGGAAATTGCCAAGGCCATTTCCCACCATGCCAATATCGTCATTATGGACGAGCCGACCTCTTCTTTGACCATGAACGAGGTTGACACCTTATTCGGTATTATTCGAAATTTATGTAAGCAAGGAATCGGAATTATTTATATCTCCCACAAGATGGATGAGATCAAAGAGATTGCAGATGATGTCACCATCATGCGGGACGGGAAATACGTTGGCACCTTCGATGCCAAGAAAATTTCCAACCAGGAAATCGTACGCCACATGGTCGGCCGGGAGCTGACCAACCAGTATCCGGACCATGTGGATGAGTCCAAAGACGACATCGCCTTGGAAGTAAATAACTTCACTTCACCCACCTCCCATTCCTTTGTTGACTGCTCCTTCAAGTTAAAGAAGGGGGAGGTTCTGGGCGTAGCCGGCTTGGTCGGCGCCCAGCGGTCCGAACTCATGGAATCCATTTTCGGCCTCCGCCTCCATGAACCCGGAGGAGAGCTTTTTGTCAATGGAAAAAAGGTGGAGATCAATTCTCCCAAAGAAGCCATTAAGAACGGCCTGGCCCTGGTGACAGAGGACCGAAGAGGATCCGGGATTTTCGGCGTCCTGGGCGTAGGGGATAACATCACCATCTCCTCCTTGTCCCGTTACAAAAAGTCGACCGGGCTCCTAAATACCGCTAAGATGGCTGAGGTGGTCGAGAAGGGGATTGACGCCCTTCGAATCAAGACCCCTTCCGCTGCTACTCATATCAATAACCTATCCGGCGGCAACCAGCAAAAAGTCATTCTCTCCCGCTGGCTGGCCACCGATCCGGATATCTATATCCTGGATGAGCCGACACGAGGCATCGACGTCGGTGCAAAATACGAAATTTATGAGATCATCGATAACCTGTCCAAGGAGGGAAAATCCGTCATCATGATTTCCTCGGAGATGGGAGAAATTATCGGGATGTCTGACCGGATCATGGTTATGTGTGAGGGTCGTATTTCCGGCTATCTCACGGCTGAAGAGGCAACCCAGGAAAAAGTGATGGACTTGGCCACCCGGTTCATGACGAAGAATGTTGTAGAAGGAGAATCTCATGAGTGAAAAGATAAAAAAACCGGCTGACATTCGCAAGACCTCGGTGAAGGATTGGCTGATTGAGAATGCCTTAATTGTCGTCATCTTCGCTATGGTGATTTACACATCATTTTCTGCCGATAACTTTGTCAGCTTTATTAACCTGAAGAATATCCTGGCCAATGTTTCCGTCCGCTTTGTGATTGCTCTTGGTGTTTCCGGTTGCTTGATCACACGAGGGACAGACCTTTCTGCAGGCCGTGTTGTAGGTTTAACTTCAGTGCTCACTGCTCTTATGCTCCAACGTCCGGAAGCTCCCGGCGTTCTTTATGAAGGGATTGCCGGATCGCCCATTCCCGTCGCCTTTTTAGCTGCCTTGGCCCTAGGTGCCCTGGTTGGCCTGCTGAACGGCTGCGTTGTCGCCTTCCTGCATGTTCCGCCCTTTATCGCCACCCTGGGTACCCAGATTGCCATCTATGGAACCAACATGATCCTCTCCCAGAACAAACCCATCGGGTCACTCAATAACACCTTCACCGGCTTCGGTGCTCAGGGCTTGACCATTGGCGGTTTGATTATTCCCTGGGTTTTCTTTGTTGCCCTTCTCGTTGGCGTAGTCATGTATGTGATCTACAACTACACCACCTACGGAAAGAATATGTATGCCATCGGCGGCAATGAGATTGCAGCGGAAGTCTCCGGCGTGAATACTCAGCGGTCCAAGCTGAAAATTTATACCATTGCCGGTCTCCTCTACGGTCTGGCCGGATTCCTTCTGACTGCTAAAACCGGGTCAGCAGCCGTTTCCGCCGGAACCGGTTACGAGCTGGAAGCCATTGCAGCAGCCACCATCGGCGGCGTTTCCACCGCCGGCGGCGTAGGAACGGTCCCCGGCGTCCTCCTGGGCGTCCTGGTTTTCGAACTTTTGAAGACCTGCCTCCAGTTCCTGGGCATCACTCCGGAAATGACCAATATCTTCCAGGGTGCCGTCATCGTCATCGCTGTTGCCCTCGATATCCGCAAGACCATGCGGAAGAGATAGTCTTTGAGGCGTTTTTATGGACGGTAAAAAGGAAAGAATGACCAATGAACAATCAAGGGTTCAGGAGGGGGCTTATCCCCCCCTTGAACCTTTTCTTTTGGAGAATGAGGATCTCCGTTTAGTTCTCCTCCCGAATCGGGGCTTTAAGTTGGCCTCCCTTTTCGACAAGGTTAAGGAGGTGGAGTGCCTCTACCAGCCTTCGGCTTTCGAAGAGGGGGACTGGGGCCGGCCCGAGAAGCTGGGGGAAATTTACCGACCAAGAAAAATAGGGGATGATTTTTCCCACCACGATCGGTCGGGTTTGGATGACTGCATCCCGACAGTTGACCCCTGCCGCCTCCAGGACCCTCCCTTGGAGACCTTTGACCATGGAGAGGTTTGGTCCCAGGCCTGGCAGGTGGTTGAGGCTGGAAAAGGGGAGGTCACCTGCCGGGTTGACCTGGCTTCCATGCCCCTGACTCTGGAAAGAATGGTTTCCCTCCAAGGGAGGGGAGTCCGCCTGGATTACCGCCTGACCAACCATGGGGACCGGGCCTATCCCTGGATTTGGACCCTCCATGGCCTCCTCCGCTTTTCTCGGGATGGGGTCCTGGTCCTTCCGGAGCCCTTCTCCGTAAAGAATGTCCAGAATGAGGAAGTTTGGGACTTTGACCCCCGGATCTTATCCTGTCTTCGGGATAACCACACCTATAAGTTCTACTATGAGGGCAAGGCCCCCAAGGGGCCAACCGGGGTTCTTTATCCGGAGGTCGGCCTGGCTGTCCAACTCCACTATGACCAGGACCTCTTTCCCTACCTGGGCGTCTGGATCACCACCGGGGGCTATATGGGGGAGAAAAACCTGGCCATCGAGCCCTCCAATGGTTACTATGACCGGCTGGACCGGGCACTGGAAAATGGGACCGGGGACTGGCTGGAGGCCGGCCGGGAAATGACCTGGCAGGTGGAACTGACGATACAAGATCTGGATGAGGATCCGGCGGGCCGGGGTGACCAAAAAGAAGGGAGTCTTTATGACCAAAGCAAGAGAAAATAAAGGGCAAATTCTTGACCGACTGAGCCGGGTCATGGATCAAAAGATGGGGCCGGGACCGGAGGGAAAATTTTTCTTTGCCCCCTCCCGGATCAACCTGATTGGGGAGCACATCGACTACAATGGGGGCCAGGTCTTTCCCTGTGCCATTACCATAGGAACCTACGGTCTGGCTAGGCCCAACGACCTGGGCAAGCTTCGCCTGGGCTCCCTCAACCTCAAAACCTTCGGAGAGGTCGCCTATCCCCTTCCGGATTATGACAACCAAAGGGGCTGGATCAACTACCCCATCGGGGTCTTCCGCTATTTGGAGGACCTGGGCTACGGTCAGGGGAAAAAAGGTCAGGGACTGGATATCCTCATCTATGGGAATATCCCCAACGGAGCCGGCCTTTCTTCTTCCTCCTCCATTGAGCTCCTCTTCGCCGTCATTTTCGACCACTTCCTGGCAGGAGGTAAGGTGGACCGGATGGATATGGTTCGCTCGGGTGTCTGGTGTGAGAATGAATTCTTCGGCCTCCACACGGGGATCATGGACCAGTATGTCATCGGCTTCGGCAAGAAGGACTACGCTATGGTCCTGGACACTTCCGTCCCCAGCCATACTTACGTCCCCTTTGAACTCAAGGGAGCAAGAATTGTGATCATGAATACCCGGAAGCCCAGGGCCCTCAAGGATTCCAAGTACAACGAGAGGCGGTCCGAGTGTGAAAAGGCCCTGGACATCCTCAGGAAGGACAGGGACATCCGCCATCTCTGCGACCTGGGGAAGGAGGACCTCCCTCTCCTGGCGAAGATCCGGGACACCACCCTGAGGAAGCGGGCCAAGTATGTGGTGGAGGAGAACATCCGGGTCAAGGAAGCCGTTCAGGCCTTGAAGGACCAAGACCTGGTCAAGTTGGGCCGGATCCTCAGGGCCGGCAACAAGGCCCTCCGCGAGGAATATGAGGTGACCGGACCGGAGTTGGATGCTATCACCGGAGCGGCCAATGCCCACCCGGACTGCTATGGGGCCCGGATGACGGGGGCCGGCTTCGGCGGCTGTGCCATCGCCATCGTCAAGGAAGGGGCTATCGAGGACTTCAAAGCTCGGGTCGGGTCGGTCTATAAGAAAGAAACCGGCCGAGAGGGCGAATTCATCATCTCGGAGGTTGGGGATGGAGCCCGGCTGATCGAGGAATAAAAAAAGAGGGAAGCGAACATGGAGTTCGCTTCCCCTTTTTTTGGCTTTGTTTATGCTTCGTCTTCTTTCGCCCGAAAAACCCGGAGGTAATGGGGAAGAAGGGTGATATTCAAAGGATAGGAGCCTCCCTTGTCGCCATCAACCAGGATGACAGAGGTCTCATGTCCTTCCGCAACGGAGATCCTGGCTTCCTGAAGGCTTCGGTGAATCAGGTTTTCCGGCGTCTCCTTCAAGTTGTCCCCTGAAAGGAGTTTGGGAATGAGTTTGATTTTATCGAAAGCGGATGAGGCTTTGAGAGCGAGGAGGTTGAGCTTCCCATCTTCCAGATCGGCATCCGGAAAGAGATTTTGTACGCGAACGAGTGCGTTACCCAAGGCAATAATAATCAGGGAATAGTTGTCAGAGAGGTCCTCTCCATCAACCTGGAGGGTGAAAGGGACGGTTTCCTGGTCCCCCAGGGAATCCAGGGCTCTTTTTATATAGGCCAGGTTCCCCTCTTTTTCCTTCTCATCGCCGGAAGTTTCTGCGATATTTTCAAAGAGGGGGCCCATATTGACCGAGGTGATAAAGTAATCCTCGTTCACCTTTCCTAGATCGATGGTGGCCGGTTCAATGTTTTTGAACTGGTCAATCGCTTCTTCATAGTTATTGGAAAAGCCCAGCATACCGGCAAGATTGTTCGTGGTCCCCATGGGAACCACCCCGATGATGGGCCGGTATTCATGGGGAGCGACCGCACAGACCCCATCATGGATGGTCCCATCCCCACCCATGAGGAAGAGGGCATCGTACTTTTCTCGGACGGCTTCTTCGGAGAAACGCCCGACATCCTCTTCTTTTTTGGTTTCCTTGATGGTAATTTCTTCAAAGCGATCTCGAAGGATGTCCTGAAGTTTTTGTGCAAATTCATCCGCTTGGTCCTCCCCGGAATGAGGATTAACCACAATCAATGCTTTTTTCATAGATTCTCCTTTTTTGAATGAACTATTGGTCTTGGGCGAGGTCTTTTTTCAAGAGGCCCAGGAGGAGGCAGGCGACGGCGGAGCCGGCGACCAGGGCGATAAGGTAGCCTAAGGGGTTGTCAATGACTCCAATGACCCAGATTCCTCCATGGGGAGCCCGGATGGAGCAACCAAAAATCATGGAGAGCATCCCGGCCACAGCGGAACCGGCTACGGAAGCCGGAATGACCCGGAGGGGGTCAGCGGCGGCAAAGGGGATGGCTCCCTCGGTGATGAAGGACAGGCCCATGATGATATTGGAAGGGATGGACTGTTTATCCCGAGCCGTATATTTATTCTTAAAGAGGATCATGGAAAGGGCCAGGGCGATGGGGGGGACCATCCCGCCCACCATGACGGCAGCCATGACAGGGGAGGATCCCTGAGCTAAGGAGGCCGTGCCGAAGACATAGGCCGCCTTGTTGATGGGGCCGCCCATGTCGATGGACATCATCCCTCCCAGGAGGAGTCCGAGGAGGATTTTGGAGGACCCGCCCAGATTGTTGAGCCAGTCGCTGATGGCCAGGTTGACCTGGGCCAGGGGCGGGTTGAGGAGGAAGATCATGATGGCGGACATGGCCAGGATGCCGAGAACGGGGAAGAGGAGCATGGGCTTGATCCCGTCCATGGTCTTGGGGATGGGGGCGGTCAGCTTGCGGAGGACCAGGATGATGCCACCGGCCAGGAAACCGGCCAAGAGGGCACCCAGGAAGCCGGCCCCTCCGGTATTGGCCAGGTAGCCGCCTACGAAGCCCACAGCCAGAGCCGGACGGTCGGCAATGGACATGGCGATGAAGCCCGCCAGTATGGGGAGCATGAAGCCGAAGGCAGCTGACCCGGTCTGGTTGAAGAAGGCGGCCAGAGGGGTGTTGGTCCCGAAGGAGGCCGGGTCAATGGAAAAGTCATCCAGGAGGAAGGAGATGGCCAGGAGGATCCCGCCTCCAACGACGAAGGGGAGCATGTGGGAAACCCCGTTCATGAGGTGCTTGTAGAAGGCGCTCATCATCGAGGAGGATTCCCGGTCGGAAGTTTCCATGGAAGCACCCTCACCCTTGGCCTTGTAGAGGGGGGTCTGTTCGGAAAGGACCCGGTTGATCAGTTCTTCCGGCTTGTTGATTCCGTTGGCCACCTTGGTTTCAACCAAGGGTTTGCCGTCGAAGCGGTCCTTTTCCACCGAGACGTCGGCGGCCACAATGACCCCCCTTGCGCCGGCAATATCCTCAGGAGTCAAGGCGTTTTCAATCCCCGTCGATCCGTGGGTTTCGATTTTCATGGTCAGGCCCATCTCCTTGGCCTTGTTCATGAGCCCTTCCTTGGCCATGAAGGTGTGGGCGATCCCTGTTGGGCAGCCGGTTACCCCGACCAGGTCATAGGCGGACTTTGTTGTCGAATCCGGACCGGCAGGGGTCGGTTCATCAGTCGGCTTGCTTTCTTCCTGGCCGAAGCGGGCCTTCTCCGTTTCCTCAATCACGGCCAGGAAGGCCTGGGGATCCGAGGCCTCCAGGAGATTCTTTTTAAAGTCGGGGTCCATCATCATGGTGGAGAGGCGGGAGAGGAGTTTTAGATGGTCGTCGTTGGAGTTTTCGGGGACTCCGATGAGGAAGAAGAGCTTGGTATCCTCCCCATCCAGGGAGTCAAAGTCCATCCCCTCGGGGACCGTCATGGCGGCCAGGCCGGGCTCCTTCATTCCGGAGGACTTGGCATGGGGGATGGCGATCTCTTCACCCACGCCGGTGGTCCCGGAAGCCTCTCGTTTGAGGACGTCAGCCAGGTAGTCTTCTTTGTTCCTTACTTTTCCGGATTTTTCCATCAATCCGACCAGGCTTTCGATGGCATCCTGTTTGTCGGAAGGCTTACGGTCCAGGCCGATGGAGCGAGGATCCAAGAGATCAATAATTCTCATCGTTCATTTCTCCTTTCACTTTTTCGTAAAGGGCAAAGACATCATCTTTTTGGGCCAGGCCCCGCGAGAAGGCGGACTGGGACCCGCAAGCGACAGAGAAAGCAAAGGCGTCCAGGGGAGCAAAGTCCTCGCATGAGGCATAGACAAAACCCGCCACCATGGAATCGCCGGATCCTACGGTATCAATAACTTTTCCTTTAGGAGCCGGGAGATAGAGGTCCTGGCCATCCGAGGAGAGGAAGTAGGCCCCCTCTCCGCCCAGGGAGATGATAATATTTTGGGCCCCCATTTTCTGAAGTTCCCGGCTGCCAGCCTTGATCTGGTCCAGGCCAACCACCTCATGGCCCAGGAGTTCTTCCAGTTCCCGCCGGTTGGGCTTGACCAGGAAGGGCCTGTAGGAGAGGGTGGAAGTCAGGCTTTCCCCGGTCGCATCCACAACAACCTCCACCCCTCTTCCGGCCAAGCTTTCCATGATTTTTTGGTAAAAGTCTTTGCCCAGGCTGGCAGGGATGGAGCCCGAAAGGAAGAGAAAGTCCCCGGACTTCACCCGGTCCAAACGGTCATAGAGAGCCTGGACTTCTTCCGGATCGATTTCCGGCCCCAAGCCGTTGATCTCGGTTTCTTCTCCCGCCTTGATTTTCAGGTTGATCCGGGTAAAGCCCCGGTTGACTTCAATGAAGTCAGTATTGATGTCCATTTCTTTCCGAAGAACCCGATCAATTTCTCTCCCGGAAAAGCCGGCGATATAGCCAAGGGCCAGGGATTCCATACCCAGGTTGTGGAGGAGACGGGAAACGTTGATTCCCTTTCCTCCCGGCAGGTAGTAGGCCCGGTCCATCCGGTTGGTCTCCCCTAAATTGATGTGGGGGATTTGGACAACCAGGTCAATGGCCGGGTTTAGAGTAAGCGTGTAGATCATAGGCCTTCCCCTTTCTTTTTCGGTTCTATTTCTTCTTCTGGACCTCCATAAAGGCCTCATAGGCATCCCGGTCCAGGATCCAGTCGAACTCACCGACAAACTCCCGGATTCCCCGCTCCCCGGTGAATTGCTTCTTGAAGCGGTAGAGGCCATCATCCTCATCCAAGGACCAGACCCCGGTCATGTCATATTCCTTATAACCGGCCAGAGTCGCATCCTCGATAGCCTTCCAGTTCATGGCGGTGGAGGCGTTGAGGTTCCGCTTCTCATTGGTCGAGGCCGCATAGAGGTAGAGGGACTTGTCGTTGTAGTTGATGACGATACAGGAGGCCAGGTGGTCCCCTTCATGGCTGGCTTCATAGAGATAGGTATTCTCATAGGCCTCGAAGAGGCGGTGGTAGTAGTCCTTGGGCCGGTAGCCGATTTCCTGGCGCTCGGCCATGATGCCGGTCATCTCATAGAAGCGGTCAAAGACCTCATCAAATCCCGGGTCATCCTTCTGATAAATCGCGATCTCCACCCCCTTTTTAAATGCCCGGCGGATCTTGGACCGGAAGCGACCCTCGAAGGTCATGATAAGATCTTCGGGATCCTGGTCCAGGTAGACCACCATGTTGAGTCGGGGGTTGGAGAAGGAGTGGATGGGGCAGGACCGGGACCGGACGAGGAAACCTGCGTCTTCATAAAGCTTGATCAATTCCTCATCATAGCGGGCCTCCGGGTCCAACCGGAGGAGGAAGCTCTTCCTCTCCTCCAGGACAGGCCGGGCCTCTTCCACTAATCGCTTGACCAGGTCGATATCATAGACATCACAGACCGGCCCCCTGACAGCATAGGAGAAGGAACCCTCAGGGTTATGGACCGAGATGATGGAGAGGGCAGCGATGATTTCACCCTCCTCCTCGATCGTGACATAGTCCGGGGTCCAGTTTTCCTTGACATGGGCCCAGTGGATGGACTGGTAAAGGACCCCGTGGGGGGAGTGGGCAATGAAATCTTCGTACCGGGCCATGGCCCGGGGATCGGTCTGGTCAATAATGGGCATTTCGTCTCCTTTTCTATCGAAGCAAGCAAAAGTTACTTGATTATCTTGGGGAACAACTTACTTCTTATTATACTATGACAAGCTTTTAAAGTGGAATTTGCCGGTGAGATGGGGTCACTTCAAGGCTTTCAGTGGTGGATCCTTCATGGTATACTTGAGAAAAACAACATTTATATAAGTTTGGAGGTATGACATCATGAGAAGAGGACGACTGTTTTTTATACTGATTGCGATGATGGCCATCTTCGCTTTTCCCTTATGGGGAGGGGCAAGGGCAGAGGGGGAGCCGGCTCCCTCTTCATCAAATGACCTAAGCGGCATTATTGCAGATATCCAAATGCTAACCGGTAACCAGGACCGGTTTGGAAAAGAGGCGATCGCGTATTCCGATTCTACGCTTAAGATTAAGCTTTCCTATCAAAAAAAGCCCGGACTGACCATTCAGAAAGGCGATACCTTAAGCATTAAGCTGGTCCCTGAGGATCCCGGCAAGTCCTTTCTTCATATGGAGTATACCACCTCGATCCTCAATGAATTGATCGACAAGAACCAAAATCCACCAATTAAGGTTGCTGATCTGGACATGACAGGGAGAAGGGGAGTTGATTTTACTTTCACCGGGGAGGCAGAGGAGTTTGAAGCGTCTCTAGACTTGCCGTTTGAGATTATGAATCCAAGGGTCACAAAATACTTTAAAGATCACCCTGGAGAGCAAGAAGTCACCTTTAAGTACAAATTACAGGTCAACAACAAAGACACCGACAAAACGGTGGAATATACCATTAAGAAAGCAGCGCCGCAGGATGCCAAACAGAAATTTGAAAAAACAAAAGGAGCCTATAACCAGGAAGGCCAATTAGGAGATGGGAATTTTATATTTAACATAAGGATTGATACCGAGCTTCGATCCCCAAATGAATATGTCATCTATGATACCCCTGATATCAACTTAGGCTTTGATGGGGATTTACGGATTTATGATGGAGAAAATCCTAAAGATTTAACGACTGCCATTTTCCGCAATGAGAATACGGACCCCAACAAGGAATTTACTTGGGTTAAGGAGAATGAAAACGGAACAATTGTTAAAGTTTATGACGTTTACTTTTTGACGAAAGAACCTCTTGTTGAAAACGACATCCGTATTTCATCTTGGGAGGAAAAGACCTTGGAATTCCATCGTGGTGACGTAGAGAACGGGGTCTTAAAGAGCATGGACACAGCGACGGTTCCCAAGGAGATTCTCCTGGAAAAACCCTTGGGCTCTCCCCTAACTCCTGAGGAACAAGAGACAATTGATCAAGCCGGTGGCTTGTATAAGAAGGTGGGCAAAGGGTTTAAGGTGACCATTTCCGACTATAAGAGCCAGTATTTAACGAAAGGTGGTCACCTAACCTTCCATTATCGTATGGGGATTAAAAACCCATCAACTGAGCTGGATCAGGATGGACATCCGATTTATAAAAACTTTGCCAGTTACTATGCCCAGGAAATACCCAACTGCAAACCGGGGGATGAGAATTGTACCCCCTTTATCTGTGAAAAGACAAAGAAGGAAGATTATGGGTCTCCTGAAAGACCGGCAGTAGGAGTTGTTAAACCGGGAACGATCGGTGCGGATGTTATTGTTCCGGAAACCGGTTTTACTAAGGTAGAGGCGGACAATGAGGGGAATCCCCTGGAAAACAAGCCTCTGGCCGGTGCAAGCTTCACCATTTACCAATCAAACGCACAAGGTGTAAAGGGTGATGTGGCCAAAAATAGAAATGGTCAAACTCTGGATAATTTAGTCACAGATGAGGCTGGGAAACTGACAAAAAACGGAAAGAGAATTCCTCTAAACTTAAATACGGGATATTATCTCTTTACGGAGCTTTCTGCACCGAAGGATTATGAAATCATCAAGAAAGATACGGTCTTTGCCGTGGGTTATAAGGCTCGGACCTTATTGATCCCCAACAAGAGTACCAAGGCTCCACCGGCTTCCGAAGATCCTCAACCCATTACCCTGGAAGGGGAGCAGGGTCTCGGTCTTGTAAAAAAGGTGGAAGGAAAAGATACGGATGAGACCTTCTCCTTTGTCATCAAGCCGGCTGCTTCGAATCCGTCCGGATCTTCCTTGACTAGCCAGGAAACAGTAGCAACAAAGGGTGAAATTAAGGACGGGAAAAGTCAAAAGGTATCTTTTCCTGCGGTCACTTTCGAAAAAGAGGGCAGCTATCAATTTACAGTGACCGAGAAAAAGGGAGAGTCTTCAGGATGGACCTATGACCAAACAGAAAACACGATCACGGTTGTTGTAACGAAGAATACCTCCGGTGAATTAGAGGCGAAAGTGACCGGGAATATGCCGGTATTCACTAACACCTATACCAAGTCATCAACGGAGGAACCCAACCCGGATAAACCTAACCCGGATAAGCCCGATCCCGACAAGCCCAATCCGGATAAACCCAACCCGGATAAGCCCAATCCCGACAAACCGAACCCGGACAAACCAAATCCCGTCAAGCCCAACCCGGATAAGCCCAATCCGACTAGGCCGAACACAGATAAAACAAATCCCGAAAAGCCTAGGACGGAAGGGCAGAACCAGAAAAGTCCGGCCAAGCAAACAGATGGCAAAGCAAAAGCTCCGAACACAGGAGACTTAAATATGCTGGCCACATCAACTCTGCTCGGTCTCAGCGGTTTAGCCTTTGTAGCAATTAATCGTAAGAAAAAGGCAAATCATCACCAGCACTAAAGAGAGTTGACCCACCCATGAGGAGGAGCCACCTGTATTCCTGTAAGCAGAAAGAAGCCCAGATTGTCAACCAATCTGGGCTTCTTTTATTTTTAAAGAATAGTCAATAGGATATTGTGTTTATAAGAACACTTGCCCGGGTCTTGATCCATTAGGGCAAGAATTTCCCCGAAGCCAGGTAGAGTTCATACCACTCCTGGTGGGTTAGACGGATGGAGAGGGCTTCGGCGGATTCCTTGAGGTGGCTGGGATTCATGGTGCCGACAATCACCTGCATATTGGCAGGGTGGCGGAGGATCCAGGCCAGGGCGATGGCCGCCTTGGTTACCCCATATTTTTTAGCCAGCTTGTCCAGGCCGGCGTTGAGTTCCGGATAGTCGGGGTGGTCCAGGAAGTAGCCGCCGATCATTCCGTATTGGAGTGGGGACCAGGCTTGGATGGTGATGTCGTGGAGACGGCAATAGTCTAGGAGGCCGTTGTCCCGGTCTATAGACCGGTCCGTTGAAAGATTGTTGATGTAGAAGGCCTGGTCGATGAGCTGGGATTGTTCCAGGGAAAGCTGGAGCTGGTTGATGACTAGGGGTTGGCGGACATACTTGCGGAGGACCTCCACCATCATGGGCGGGACATTGCTGAGGCCGAAATGGCGGACCTTGCCCGAGAACTCCAGGAGGTCAAAGGCCTCGGCCACTTCCTCGGGATCATAGAGGAGGTCTGGGCGGTGCAAGAGGAGGACGTCCAGGTAATCCAGTCCCATTCTGTCCAGGCTCTCGTCTACGCTTTCCAGGATGTTTTCCTTGGTCCAATCAAATTCATTTCGGTCGAAGCAAAGGCCGCACTTGGTCTGGACGACCAGGTCTTCCCGTTGAAGGCGGGAAGCCTTTAAAGCCTCCCCGAAACGGGTCTCAGCTAGGCCGTCGGTGTAACAGGTTGCATTATCGAAGAAGTTGATGCCCAGGTCAACCGCTGTTTCCAGCATTCCTGCCGCATCCTTGGCAGAAAGCTCCGGCATCCGCATGCAGCCGAGGATCATCCGGGAGACATCTTGTGGGCCATTGACAATGTTGATCGTTTGCATCATTTCCCTTCCTTTCTTTCTCTCTTTGTTTTTACCCTATAGATCGGAAATGGCACATGGACATGTATTGTGGCGAAAGTTTAAAAATGTAATGTAGCAAGACAAAAGAATGGGATTTTCCATTCATACTATTCAGGTAGACAACGGCTTAGAATTTGTGAACGACAATGATCGCACCAATCGGGAAAGTCGCTTTGAGTTGGCGGTAAGGGAAAAAGGTTGGGTTCTG
>QWCE01001301.1_pt1 | contig 38973 bp, 38 predicted proteins | sample 1972531 | NCBI WGS metagenome assembly QWCE01 (sample SAMN09866716, study PRJNA288562) | Human gut metagenome isolate term4_stool, whole genome shotgun sequencing... | reverse complement strand
GCATATCGAAATCGAAAAACTGGGGGTAGATTTACCCATTTACCACACCACCGAGGATTCGGTACTGCAGGTAGGGGCAGGACATGTGCCCGGCAGTTCGCTACCTACCGGCGGGACAGGCACCCACACGATCTTGTCTGGGCACCGCGGATTGCCCAGTGCGAAACTATTCACCAATCTTGACGAGCTAGAGGAGGGCGATCGCTTCGTGTTACACGTACTAGATCGGGATCTGGCTTATCAAGTTGACCAAATCCGGGTAGTCGAACCCAAAGAACTATCGAATCTAAAAATTATTCCTGGGCAAGACTACGCGACTTTAGTAACCTGCACGCCCTATGCGATTAATACCCACCGGCTACTCGTTCGCGGTCACCGGGTTCCCTATGGAGGGGACGCCGGTTATGTGGCCGCCGATGCGGTCGCTATGGATCCGGTGATGGTTTCGCTAGCCATCTCGGTGCCAGTGTTAGGAATCATTGTGGCGATAACCGTAACGCACCTGCGGCGTCGCCGAAATCAAGCGGGAGGAAAGACGGAAACACTATGAGCAAAGCAATTAGTTTCAACCGCTTATTAGGGACGCTGGCTGCGACGCTTTTGGCAGCACTACTGGGAATCGGGATGCTCACTCCCGTCACAGCGCAAGCTGCACCCCCGGCTGACCCCTCAGGCACTGGTGGCGAAACCAGTGCGCCCTCTGGTACTACCTCCCTGGATTTAGTAAATCTAGAAAAGATTGATCAAAACGCCAAAGGCACTATCTCTCTCGAATTTCACTACGAGGGCGCGCCTTTAGCGGGGGTGAAAGTCTCCGTCTATCGGATAGCGCAGGCGAAGCGGCATTTCCCTGCCCTGCCGGCCTATGAACAGTATTTACAAGCTTTAAAGTGGAATGATTTCCAAGATAAAAGCGGAGCGATTCCCGCGGGTAGCGTTGACGCTAGTAAATGGGCGGAGTTCGCGGGCAACCTCGCTAACCATATTCATGCTGACCAGGTGGCGACAGATGCGATGGCGACCTCGGATAGCGATGGGAAAGCAACCTTTAATAACTTAAGCGTAGGGGTGTATCTCCTGTTGGCGGAGCCCTTTACCAGTGCGACCTCTAGCGGGGAAACCTATGTTTTTAATCCCTCGCTAGTTACTGTGCCGAGCCTAGTAGACGAAAAACTGCAATACGACGTAAACGCAGTGGCGAAGCCAGAAAAAGTGCTTCCCAAGCCGGCGCAATACCAGGTGGTTAAACACTGGCAGGACGGGGGAAACCAAACCGCGCGTCCTAAGGCAGTCAAAATACAGATTTTGCGGGACGAAAAACTACTCCAAACCATCGAGTTAAACAGCGCAAATAACTGGACCTACCGTTGGGAAGATAGTGAGGGACACCGTTGGGCAGTAGCCGAACAGCTGGGCAACACCCCCTACACGGTTAGCTACGAAAAGCTTGGCCAGGCTTTCACAGTTACCAATACTTTAGTTCCCAAAAATCCCCCCAAGCGGCCTCCGTTATCAAAGACGGGCGCGAATCTAAATTACTTATGGCTAGCCCCCTTGCTGATGATTTTAGGGGCAGGCGGAATCGCCATGCGGCGCCGGCAAGCAGCGACGGCAGGCAGCAGTGATTTCAAATCGGAAAGCGCGACCATTTCTAGGCAAAACCGCGCAGATAGGGAGGCGAAATAGTGTTTAAGCAACTCTATAAAGACCGCACTCGGCTGCTAGCTATCCTGGCGGCGCTTTCTTTCCTGGTAACCACGCTGCTACTGGCAATCCCCTCCTACTCTTTAGGCATTAAAGAGGCCAATAACCTGGGGGCAACTAACGTTTCGCGGCCGATGCGGGCGCCAACCTCCTGCCAGGTTGACCCCGGTACGGTAACTACTGAACTGTTAAAGACCGGCGATGGGCAGGTAGCGATAGTAAACACCCAGCCCGGAACCGAAAATTCCGAGACTGAAAAGGCCGAGGCGATTAACTCGGACAACGTTAATCAGCGCTGGACCGGGGAGGCCTTTAGTCAAAACATCGGGATCTCGAATACGGCAGCCGCTAAAGCAAAAGTTTATCGGGTCTATTTCCGCTTTACCGACAAAACTGCTGCCGCTCCCGGCTATGTTTTGGGTGGGAAAGCTGACACCAAACTGGAGGTAGGAAAAACCTACTATCAGGCGGAGGGGGATAAGAACCCCTACACCTTTAACCAGGTGCAAGATGATGACGGTAAAGCGGTACCTGGCTACTATTACATCGAGATTGCCGGCTCTGATATCGGGGATGCTTTCTTACTTCCGGTGAAAGCCAAGCATGATTCTCCTACGTCAGCCGGTGGGGATCTGAAAGTCTGGATCGAGGAGCTTTCGCCTGAGGACGCAGCTGCATTGGGCAAGAAAGGCCAAGAACCCAGCTGCCAGGTGCAGGAAAATACTTGGGATACCATTCGGCAAAAATATGAAGCCAAGAAAGAGCTGCTCAACAAAGACCCGCTTGATTGGTTGGATAAACCGAAACCAGACCGGGTTTGGGGATCGGCGACTGACCCGAGCATCGCTTATGACAAGGAAAGCGGAAACTATTACATTAAGAATTTGCGTTACACTTTCCGCAATACCCCGGTAACCACGGAGGGGATGCCCAAAGCCGACGTCGGTCGCGATCCGGCCACCGATTCCAGCTATGTGGATACTTTCACCCTGCCCGAGGGGGTAGAATTTAACCCCGAATACCTAAAAAAGGTTGGAAAAACTGGCCCAATTCGGGAATGGTATACCCAGATCCCGGGGTGGACAATCAAACCAGGGGACGAATATAGCAGTCCCCTCTACACAACCGTCAATTTTGATAACAATGGTGAAAAAGTCCCGCTATTCGCCCTGCGCGCTTCCGATATTTACCGAAGCTCACTTAGCTACGAGTTCGACACTGAGAAGCGCACTCTAAAAATTACCTACGATTTGGCGGCAAATCAGAATAAAACAGATTTGGTTGGTCGAACTGTCGACATTCGGTTTGGTGACAACTTCTTGCTGGTGAAGGATCCACAGCCAGATCAAACATACAATTTACATAATGAGTTTGCGGCAACTACCAAGTACACCCATACTGATCCGGCTTCATCTGAGGCAGCAGTTACTAATCCGGTAACCATGCAAGGCCCGGTTCCCGAGGTAACTAAGACCCACGAAGGCGGAGAAGGGCAAAGCTTCTATCGGGGCGACCCCATAGACTTTACGATTACTGCCACTAACAAGGGATCTGGCCCCTGGAAGATTAAAGAAGGTAAGGATGACGAAGGCATTATTGCCGATCACCTGCCCGAAGCCTATTACCTTGCGCCCGCGCAAATGGCCAAAATGTTTAGCGAGGACGGAGACGGCCTCACGATTAAGATCACCGGTGCCCAGATCTGTGAAAACTATGTACCCGCAAAACACACCACTACCAGCGGTAAAGAGGGTGCGGGGCAGGCCTATTTGGATTGTGCTAGTGCTAGGACCGCAGATTTGACCCTCACGAAACAGGCCGATGGGAAGATTGCGATTACCCAGTCGGGGGCGACTAAGACAGTTGATAACACTGCTGCTGCCTTGCAGGATGCCCTAAAAGACTTGATAGTAGTGCAAGATACCCGCTATCAAGTGGCTTGGGAAGTTCCCGGCCACGTGATTTACGGTGGAGACAGCATTAAACACGTGGTACGAGCGACCGTTAAAGATGATTTTATGGCCGAGCGGGATTTTACCGAGCAGCAAACCACTAACAAAGTGAATCTGAACGATGAAGACGTTCCCGATAAGGTAACCACGGTCAACTCTTTCGAGGTGAATAAAACCGCCTATGTGAAAAATAAAAAGGTAGAACAAAGCGGAACCGCAATTCCGCTAGGAACCGTGGTTAAATATCAGCTCTCCCTGGAGCGTAAAGGCGGGAAAGCGGTATATAACGCCCTGCCCTTTACCGATAAGCTCTCGGGCGCGCAAGTGCTGCTAGTGCCAGTTAAGGGCGATAACACAACTAACCCGGATCTGCAGGGTCTGAAGAAATACAACTATGACGGACAGGATTATTACCTGTTAGATAAACCAGGTACCTATAAAAATGTTCATTTCAGTGCTACCGAAACGGTAGGCGAATCCTCGTCCAGCAAAGACTTTATTGCCGATCGCATCGAAGTGAAGAAACTTGATAACGGGGCGGGCATTGCTACCTCGACCTATTGGTATATGGCCAGCCAAGATTTTGCGAACCCTTCTACCGTTAGCGTGGACTATTTGACGCTAACGGATCCCGAAAAGACGGGCTATAGCCAGGTACTTCCCGGTCAGCCTGATGCGCAAAATATTGGCGCGGCCGAGTCGCCGAAATACAGCATTACCGATAAAACTGAGATGAGTATCGCGAAGCTGGGGGCAGACAAACGAATAGTCACCAAGCGGGGCGCTACTTTTGATGAAGACTCCTTAGTTTCTCAAAGCCCCCTGAACGCAGGGGAAAAGGTTACCTATCGCCTGGCTCTGTCAGTATTTGGGGATCAGCCTTTTAAACTCAGTGGCGATCAGATCTATGACGTTTTGCCACCTAGTTTGCCGGGTAAACCCTGGACTAAAGACCAGTTGACCCTGGAGATTCCGGAGGGGCAAAACGGGCTAAAGGTCACTGCCGGCGACCTCAAGAACTGGAAGATTACCGATAAGAACCCGGCAGATGGCAAAACCAGTGACACCCAGCAATACCTTGTTTGGGATCCGGATCTGCAATTAGAAGTATCCGGCTCGGTATATGTGTATGTAACCTGGCAGCTACCTGAGGGCGCAGACTGGGATAGTTACCGACAGAAATATCAGTTAGACACCCTATTTAACACCTGGCGGGTACTGGATGACTCCTATTCGGTAAGCCACTATCTAGGCGGAAAAGCGGGAGCTACCCTGCAAAAAGGCGTGGCTGATACCGGGGTAGTTGCGAAAGAACGCTATAAGTACGAAACTGAAACCCATTATTCATGGGGCGGTACCGGTTCTAGCAGCGGTTCAGACTCTTACACCGTGCTGCGACCAGATGAAACTGCCAGTGGCAGGGTTACATACACCAACTCGGCGCAAGATGAACAAACTAACCTGTACAAATATGTGCGCTACTATAACGTTTTGCATAACGACGGCGAATCGCGCCTGTACATTAATGACATTCAAGACGTCTTGCCGAAAGGCTTCCATTTCTTTGCCGGCATTGATGACCAATCATTTTTGAAAAATGGTCAGTGCCACAAGAATGAAGAAGGAAACGACGTCTGCACCACCTATAAAGACTACGATACCGGTAAACCGGTGCCAGATGGGATTGGTATCAAGCTAGAATTCAGCGGTGACACCTATTACACCGGGCTATTCCCCGAAGAACAGCCCCGAGACAAAGGATTGCCAATCCGCAAAACCTGGAAATCCAGTGCTGAAAACACTCCCGTCGATTTCCCGGGAGAAAAACCCAAAGTAGCCTCTTTACAGGCGATAGTAGATGCGCAAAACCCGCGCCACGTAACTTTCCGCCTAGATAACTCTCAGGCCGGTTCCAATCTGGGATACGACGCCGAGCGGGATAAATACTATTTGAACCCCGGGGAAACCGTGGGGTATAGCTACCTGGTAGCAGTCGGCGAAAAAATTAAAACCGAAGATTTAAGTCGTAACCAGATTGCTATGCCCTATGACAATCAACAGGGGCAAATAATACAAGTCAATCCTGATATTGAGATCACTTCACAGCCGTTAGGGCAGGCACCAGCCAATGACGGGGATCGCCAGATAATTGACACCAACAACGCTAACAAAAATGGTTTTGTTGGTGGAGACGATAATACCCAGTGGCTATCCTCCCAAGTGGATCTGACTCGCGGCGCAATCTTGCCGGGAGTCTCTAAAAAGTTAGTCGCTAAAAAGAATGCGGCTGGTACCACTACTAAAGATCCCAAGGCCGCCGGATACCCGGATACTTTAACTTGGGAAGTAACCGCCCATAACGACGGGAAGCAACCAATCACCGACTATGTAATTAGTGACCGTCTGGATCCCAACTATGTCTTTACCGGTACGGTTACTTACACTTGTCATCCTCCGAAGCTGGACAACACGGGCGGCTACGGCTGGGGAAGCAATGATTGCGATGAAGGATACCAGCTGCTTGAGTTCCTCGACGACTGGAAATATGACGCGCAGGGGAACCCGCAGAGCGTGAGTGTTCGATACCGTAATCCCGCTTATTCTTCGACTTCGAACACTTTGACAGTCAACGGTGAGCCCCTGGCAGTGTTGGGGAATAGAACCGTGTTCCATGTGTCTCTCACCTTGAAAGACGGGAAACTGCAGCTTAACGTACGGGTCATCCCCGGTACCGATGGACAAAAGACACCTGGGCAAACGAGATATTCGGTTCCGGGTAATCCCCTGATGCCGGAGGGTACCGCCACATTGCAGCTTTCTAGCAAGAATCCGAAGCAAACGGGTGATTATCGGATGGTGTTCAACAACGCCTACGTGACCCCGATTGGCGAATCTTTCGACCAGGGAGCTCTTAAGCGTGGTTCGAACGCTGCTCAAGATCTGAAGCTATCCACCACTACCAGTGAAAACCATAATGATCCGGGACAGCCGGATTCTACGGTTAATCCCTATTATTGCTGGAAGGACAATGCTATTGGCTACGTGTGTGCTAGTGAAGACAAGAATAAGTTACCCAGCGTACAGGCTGACGCGTTTGTGCCGATTGCCCAAGACGCCTATACCTCCTCAATAAAGAGCGTAGAAGAAAAGCCAAAACCGGATAACAAAGTGATGTCCACGGGCGAGAAGAACTATATTTCGCTGCCCGGTCAAAGCTCTTTGTTCACTTATACCTTAGAAGTTAAGAACAATACCGATGACTCCATCCCGCGTATCACTCTGATCGATAACCTGCCGCAAACCGGCGATAACTACACCTTTATGGGTGCCCCCGAGCGGGGATCGCAGTTTAAAGTAGGTTTTGCAGATGAACCGAATCTGACAGTGGAAGTGAATAACGGGGATGGAACCTGGACAACGATAGATCCCAGTAAATACACGGTGGAGTATTCCGATAAAGCCATCGGGTTTACCGAAAAAGATTGGGACGGTAGTGCCACTAGCGATTGGGGAACTGAACGGAAGGCTAGTTCCCGTTCTCTGCGCGTTAATTTTAAGGACAGTACCGATATTCTCAAGGGAGGCGCTTCCTTGCGGGTGCGTTTCGACGCCAAGATCGCTGGCGGAGAGAATCCCAACCCGGGCGAGATTGCCTGGAACACTTTCGGCTACAACTACCGTGCCCCCGGAGGCCTGGACTTAGAGGCCATCCCGCTCAAAGTTGGGGTGCAAGTACCAGCAGAAATGCAATTGCTAAAGCAGGTACAAGACGAAAATAAAGAGCCGTTGAAACTAAGCAAAGCAACGGAATATGACTTCGTAGTCTACACCGGGGAAAAACTAACCCCCGAAGAAATGACCGAGAAAACCTTGATCGAAAACCTCAAGAAAGCTGGCCGCTCCTATATTGAGGTGAAGGTACCGGTAGCCAAAGACGCTTCGTCCTCAGAAAAGATTTCCCTGACCGCACTGGAAGGTAAACCCGCCAGTCCCTCGGGAACCTGGACGTGGAAGAACGGGGAACGCTACACCTTGGCGGAGCTTCCTCCCGCCGATGGAACGGAATTCTCTAAGTACCAGGTGGACGCGGGTAGCACTGAGAACCCGGTTGAACACCAGGGAGAGTATTCCTTTAACTATAAGGCTGATGAGAACGTCACGATTACCGGTATAAACATCCGCAGCAAGTGGGAAATCAACCTGTTTAAAGCCGATGGAGATAACTGCGGCAACGATGGTACCTGCATGAACGGGCTTGCCGGAGCGGTATTCGGGTTGTACTCCCCGGATCAGTCCCAGCAGATTAGCGCTGACAAGCTGCAGGAGGCCGGCCTCGCAGGCCTAGCTGACAATGCTAAGACAGTAACGCAAGGGGAGAAGACCTATTACCTGTCGCGCGTGGTTACCACCGCTACTGATGGCAAAGCCCAGTTCAAAAACTTGAACCAGCAGGAGTATTTCGTAAAGGAACTGAAAACTCCCGACAAGTACACCGCGACCTGGGAAGGACAACTATTCCAAAAGCCCGCTCCCGAGGTGGCTGGTGAACAGCCAGGCAGTGCCGAGCATCCGGTCACGGTCAAGAACTATCAGCCCTATGAACTGCCGCAGGCGGGAGGCGTCGGTACCCTGCCCTTCACCCTGTTCGGCCTAATGATCTGTGGGGCAGCAGTATATGGCTGGATGCGATATCGCCGCCGCGGGTAAAGCACGCCGGGCTCGCTGGGTGCGGTGGATACAGATTATCTGTATTGCGCTGAGCTTGTTGCTGGTGGCGCTACTGGGGTACTCCTGGTGGCAGGGGCGATCAGGCGATAGCGAAATAGATAACCTCCTGACTAAAACCCAGGAGGTTATCCCCAGCTCCCGCCAGGTGGGGGTAATCGCTACCCAAACCCCGGAAAATGCGAAAAAGGCGGGCACGTCCTCCGAAAAAAACACTGGTAAGGGTGGTAAGCGGGGTGCGGAGGACGCTGCGGGGCCCGGTAGCGGTGCTGCCGGTACCTCTTCCCCGGACGGTGCTAGCCCCTACCTGGAGACGGTGAATCTGTCTGGGTATGAGGTGACTGGGATTTTGCAGATCCTAGACCTAAACCGCAGCTGGCCGATTATCGCCAGCGGGGATCCGGAGGCGACGGCAAAAATCCCGAGCATCTACGGTGGCACGCCCGCCAGCGGGGATCTGGTGATCGCCGATAGCTCCGACAACCAACAGTTTGCGTCTCTCAAAGATCTGCCTGATGGTTCCAAAGTAATATTTACCGATATTTCCGGACGCGAATATCGCTACCAGCTAGCGACCGTAGAAACCGTTTCGAGCAGCAAGCTATCCGCAGTTTCCCGCCACCGGGAAAGATGGGACGCGGCAATCATTACCCCCAGCTTTTCAGGCCGCAGCCAAATAGTCACCCGCCTAGTAAAAGCCGAAAACAACTAGGCGGCTAGGCTGTCGCTTTCAGCTAATGCCTGAGGGCGGGTGAGGAAACTTACAGCATAAATAGGGGCGCGAACTTTCATTTGCCTGCACCTTTGCACTAAGCTGAAGGGGTTGCGTTCCGCCCTGGAAAGTCACGGCAGAGACCTGGTGACCTGCAAAAGCAGAGCATTTTGAGTCTGCCACTTTCGTGGCCAACTGGGGAGCCGGCCTCGCCGGGCAACAGGAAGAAACAACCTAAGGGGTGCATTGTGCCCAGTTTTAGGAGAACACGATGATTCAACAAGAGTCGCGACTGAAGGTCGCCGACAACACGGGCGCAAAGGAACTACTTTGCATTCGCGTGTTGGGCGGCTCCGGGCGGCGTTTTGCGGGTATTGGTGACACTATTGTTGCCACTGTAAAAGACGCTATTCCCGGCGGCAATGTCAAGAAAGGCGAAGTTGTTAAAGCGGTAATCGTGCGCACTCGCAAAGAGCGTCGCCGCCAGGATGGTTCCTACATCCGCTTTGATGAAAACGCCGCAGTTATTTTGCAGCCTAGTGGAGAACCGCGTGGCACGCGTATCTTCGGCCCCATCGGCCGGGAACTGCGTGACAAGAAATTCATGCGCATTATCTCTCTGGCTCCGGAGGTGCTGTAAATGGGAGCGAAAATAAAGAAAGGCGATCTGGTAGAGGTCATTGCTGGCCGCACCAGTGACGAAAAGAAACTGGCCAAGCGCAACGAACGTCGCGCCGAAAAAGGCCTGCCCGCCCTCAAACCGGGGGACAAGGGCAAGCAAGGTCGGGTACTAGAGGTATACCGCTCCAGTGACCGAGTACTGGTCGAGGGCGTAAACATTCGTACCCACCACTCTCGCCAAGGGCAAAACCAGCAGGGACAGGTAACCGGCGGCATCGAATACCGCGAGGCACCGATTCACGTTTCCAACGTGGCGCTGGTTGACCCCAAGACTAAGAAGCCTACGCGAGTTGGGTTCCGTGAGGAACAGGCAGAACGTGGCGGCCGTCTACGTACGGTGCGGGTGCGTTACGCGAAGCGTTCCGGGGAGGACATCTAATGGCTGAAGCAAAAACTGTGGCTCCGCGCCTAAAGGTGCGCTACCAGGAAGAAATCCGTAGCTCCCTAGAAAAAGAGTTCGGATACAAGAACGTAAACCAGATTCCCGGCCTCGAAAAAGTGGTTGTGAATATGGGTGTAGGTGAAGCCTCGCACGACTCCAAACTAATGGAGGGCGCGATTCGTGACCTGACCGCGATTACCGGCCAAAAACCGGTTGTCACTAAGGCGCGCAAATCTATCGCGCAGTTCAAACTGCGTGCCGGCCAGCCGATCGGTGCGCATGTGACCATCCGCGGAGACCGGATGTGGGAGTTCGTAGACCGTCTGATCTCGACTGCTCTGCCGCGTATCCGTGACTTTAGGGGACTAAGCCCCAAACAGTTCGATGGCCGCGGGAACTACACTTTCGGTTTAACCGAACAGGCCATGTTCCACGAAATCGATCAAGACTCGATCGATCGCGTACGTGGCATGGATATTACCCTGGTCACCACTGCTAACAGTGATGAAGAAGGCCGTGCACTTCTGCGCGCGCTGGGCTTCCCGTTTAAGGAGGAACGTTAATGGCGAAAACGGCGCTTAAGAATAAAGCGAAGCGTAAGCCGAAGTTCAAGGTGCGTGCCTACACCCGGTGCAACCGGTGCGGCCGTCCTCATTCGGTATATCGCAAGTTCGGACTTTGCCGTGTCTGCCTACGTGAGCTCGCTCTGCGGGGCGAACTTCCGGGCGTCACTAAGAGCAGTTGGTAAAACTACTACGTTGCAGGTCTGAAACAGAAACCGCAGCGAGGAAGGGTTAGAACCCCAAAATGACTATGACAGATCCCATCGCAGACATGCTGACACGTCTGCGTAACGCCAATGCGGCGCATCTGGACAAAGTGTCTATGCCTTCATCGAAAATGAAGGCGGGAATCGCCAAGATTCTCGAAACCGAAGGCTATATTGCCAAAAGTGAAGTCAGTGATGCCCGCGTGGGCAAGACTCTCACTTTGACCCTAAAATACGGAAGTAAGCGCGAACGGGCAATCACCGGTTGCAAGCGAGTTTCCAAACCGGGTCTGCGTAAATACGTAAAATCTACTCAATTGCCGAAGGTCATGGGAGGCCTCGGGGTGGCGATTCTGTCCACCTCTTCCGGTCTTATGACTGACCGTCAGGCACAAGACAAGGGTGTAGGCGGGGAAGTCCTAGCCTACATCTGGTAAGGGGGAATAAGGATGTCACGTATTGGCAAGAACCCGATCTCCCTACCCTCCGGAGTAGAAGTAAAAATCGACGGTCTGAACGTTTCAGTTAAAGGCCCGAAGGGTCAGCTGGATCGCACTTTTACCGGACCGCTGAAGATTCGGGAAGAGGACGGCAAAATCCTAGTGGAACGGGAAGTTGAAACCCGCGAAGCTCGCTCTTTGCACGGTCTCACCCGTTCGCTGATTTCCAATATGATCGAGGGCGTAACCAACGGTTACTCCAAAGAAATGGAAATCGTGGGCACTGGTTATCGCGTGTTGACCCGTGGCAGCGATATTGAGCTGCAGCTCGGCTTCTCACACCCGGTACCGTTCAAAGCTCCCGAAGGTATCGAATTTAAGGTTAATAGCGCGCTATCTTTCACTATCTCTGGTATTAGCAAAGAGTTAGTGGGCGAAACCGCTGCGAAGATCCGCAAGATTCGTCCTCCGGAACCCTATAAGGGCAAAGGTATTCGTTACAAGGGCGAATTCGTTCGTCGCAAGGCCGGAAAGGCGGGTAAGTAAATGTCGTATACCCCTAAAGGTAAAGGCAAATTCGTCGCTCGCAAACGCCGCCATATTCGGGTTCGTAAACGCGTATATGGTACGGCGCAGCGCCCTCGTCTGGTGGTTACTCGGTCTAACCGCCACATGGTTGCCCAGGTTGTCAATGACGACTTGGGACACACCTTGGTTTCAGCTTCCACCTTGGAAGCGGAGCAGCGAGGCGAGAAGATGAAGAAAGTTGATGCGGCTCGCCTAGTAGGTGAACGTATCGCTAAGCGTGCCCAAGAGGCAGGCATCACGGCTGTCGTGTTTGATCGCGGCGGCAACAAATATCATGGTCGCGTCGCCGCGGTGGCTGAAGGTGCCCGCGATGGCGGTCTGAAGCTGTAGAGGAGAGGGAAAATAATGGCTGAAGAAAATAAAAACGCCGATTCCCGGGAATCCCGTGGCAAAGGCCGCGAAGACCGGGGGCGTAAGGGCCGCCGCGACAATCGTCGTGAGCAGGAAAAGAATCAGTATTTAGAGCGCGTAGTCACCATTAACCGTGTTTCTAAAGTAGTTAAGGGCGGACGTCGTTTTGCTTTCACCGCACTAGTAGTAGTCGGTGACGGTGAAGGTATGGTCGGTGTCGGATACGGCAAGGCTAAAGAGGTTCCCCAAGCTATTTCCAAGGGCGTGGAGGACGCGAAGAAGAACTTCTTCCAGGTGCCGATGATTGGGCGGACTATCACCCACTTGGTACAGGGTGAAAAAGCTGCCGGTGTAGTGCTTTTGCGTCCGGCTTCTCCCGGTACCGGGGTAATCGCCGGTGGCCCGGTGCGTGCAGTTATGGAATGTGCAGGTATTCATGACGTGCTAACCAAATCTTTGGGTAGTGCTAACGCTTTGAATATCGTGCAGGCCACGATAGCTGCTCTGAAGATGCTGCAGCGTCCGGAAGAGGTCGCGGCGCGTCGCGGACTGCCCGTTGAGCGGGTAGTTCCGGAAGCGATGCTGCGGGCTCAAGCCGAGGCACGGGCAGAAAAAGCCGAGAAAGCGAAGAAAGACGAAGCGGAGAAAGCCGCCGCTGGTGTCGCTGAAGAGGTGAATGCCTGATGAGTAAGCTTAAGATCACCCAGGTTAGAGGCCTGGTTAATACCAACCAGAATCAGCGGCGCGTTATGCAGTCGCTGGGTCTGCGCAAGATTCACCAGAGTGTGGAACACCAGGATAACCCGGCTATTCGCGGGCAGATCCGCAAAGTTTCCCACCTGGTGCAGGTAGAGGAGATTGGTTAATGGCTGAAGATACTAAGGTAACCGAAGCAGAAGACACTGCTAAAGAGGACGTAATCCGCTTGCATGATCTGCGTCCGGCTCCCGGCTCCAATAAGCGCCGCAAGCGCGTGGGTCGCGGTGAAGGCTCGCAAGGCAAGACCTCCGGTCGCGGTACTAAAGGTACGGGTGCTCGCAAGAATGTTCATCCTCGTTTCGAGGGCGGGCAAATGCCTTTGCATATGCGTCTGCCTAAACTGCGCGGATTCAAGAACCCCTTCGCTACTGTCTATCAGGTAGTGAACCTGGATCGCCTGCAAGAACTATTCCCCGAAGGGGGAACGGTCACGGTTGATGATCTAGTTTCCAAGGGGGCAGTTCGCAAGAACTCTTTGGTGAAGGTTCTAGGTACTGGGGAAATCTCGGTGAAACTGGAACTGATCGTAGACGCTTGGTCTGCTTCTGCTAAAGAAAAGATTGAAGCTGCCGGCGGTTCGCTGAGCAAGCGGGAGCAAGACTAGTTTGCACCCAGCAGCCTGACTGCAGCTGAAAAATCTAGATAGCTAGAAAGTCTCGGGCGGGGAGTAAATCTCCCCGCCCGAGACTTTTACATTTATAACGGCCAGCTAATACCGGCAACTCGGGCATGATAAGTGTATTAGGTCACCAGGTTTGACATTAAATGTCGGCAAGCCACTATACTCATAATAGATTTGTTACAAAAACGTTATATGCGGATGTCTATACGGTGACATCCGTCCCCCAAAACTCAGGAGATATCGTGAGAAAAACCTGGTTGATGGCACCAATCGTGGTTATGGCAGCATTTGGTTTAGTAGCTGCAGATTCTGTACATCCCTCAGTAGCAGCAAACGCACCTACAGTTAACGTTTCCCAGTTAGCTAATAATATGCTGCAGGAAAATCTTTACAACCAGGCAGTATCAGTTGATGAACAGGTAAAAGTAACTACCACTAAGGTAAGCGCCTTCTCTGCAGGTGCTTACCCCGCTGCTACCTCCGCCTCGGCGAAAACCGAAGATGCTTCCCCGCTTCCGGCTGCCGAAACCCCCAATTGTGCCCCTCCCAGTGGAGATAGCGGGGTTCAGCCCTGGCCGCGGCAGGTACGCACTATGATTACTCAGCATTTCGGGGTGACCAATATTGGAGGCTTGCGCCCCGGAGACCCGCGCGATCACGGTAAAGGCCTGGCTCTGGACGTAATGGTGCCGTTATCCAGTGGACTAGGAGATTCCATCGCCAATTGGGCAATCGCCAACAGTGGGGATCTCAACATCAAATACGTGATTTGGAAACAGCGTATTTGGATGCCCGGGCGCGCCTGGAAAGGAATGAAAGACCGCGGTTCGACCACCGCCAACCACTTCGATCACGTACATCTCAGCTTTAACACCGGATCCGGGCACTGCCTGTAGGCAAAGCCCTGCACAAACCCCGAATCGCACTGACGCGGCCGCGCCCCAAAGGTTATGCGCGGATGGTACTCAAGCGCCTGCGGCATTAACTCCGGCTTTATGACCGGGTGCGCGCCCTCGGAACTAGGGGAGAAAGCAGAAAATCGCCGAACCGCGTGAACATTACCCCAAAAAGTATCTGCATGTGCTATTGCGAGGCTAAATTGTGTAGGCTTTTAAGGGTTAAAGAATTATCTTTTTGCCGTGAAGAACACAGATTGCTGGAGGCAGCTTGCTAAGCGTATTCGTACAGGCGTTTAAAACGCCCGATCTCAGGAAAAAGCTCCTGTTCACCTTGGCGATTATGGCGCTGTATCGGGTCGGATCCCATATCCCCTCACCGGGAGTTAACTATCCGAATCTGCAGGCGTGTCTAAAGAACAACGAGCAAAACGGACTCCTCGATTTGGTGAACCTGTTCTCCGGGGGAGCCCTACTGTCCCTGTCAGTGTTCGCCATGGGGATTATGCCCTACATTACGGCCTCGATTATTATCCAGCTGATGCGGGTAGTGATTCCTCGTTTCGAAGACCTGCACCGGGAAGGGCAAGCCGGAAAAGCTAAAATGACCCAATACACCCGCTACCTGACCATCGGGCTAGGGGTATTGCAGTCAGTGACCATTATTTATATGGCGCGTTCGGGGCAACTGCTGCAAGGCTGCGCCCCCAGTAAACCGATTATCCCCGACCAGTCGGCGCTCAACTACTTGATCATGATGGTCACCATGACCGCTGGCACCGGCCTAATCATGTGGCTAGCGGAACTAATCACCGAAAACGGTATCGGTAACGGCATGTCCCTGCTGATCTTCACCGGTATTGTGGCTAATATGCCCGCCCACCTGCAATCGATTGGGGCTTCCGGCGGAGTCTGGAAAGTACTGGTAATCATTGCTTTGGTTGCATTGATTACCCTGGCGATCGTATTCGTGGAACAAGCCCAACGGCGCATCCCGGTACAGTATGCCAAACGGATGGTGGGCCGGCGGATGGTGGGCGGTTCTACCACCTATATCCCCATGAAAATCAATATGTCCGGGGTTATCCCGGTGATCTTCGCGGCCTCGCTACTAGCCATGCCGCAAATGATTTCCCGTTTCGGTAAACCTACCGCCGGCTGGGTCAAATGGATAAACGATAACTTCCAACACGACTCCCTGCTGTATCTGATTTGCTACGCACTGCTCGTGTTAGGCTTCGCTTTCTTCTACACTCAAATCACTTTCAACCCGGAGGAAATCGCTGACAATATGAAGAAGTACGGCGGATTTATCCCCGGTATTCGGGCTGGGGCTCCCACCGCGGACTATCTGCACTACGTAATCAGTCGGATTACCACTGCTGGCGCGATCTACCTGGTAGTGGTAGCCATGGTGCCGATCGTGGCGCTGATTCCTTTGAAAGTAACTCAGATGCCCTTCGGGGGAACCACCCTGTTGATTATGGTGGGTGTAGGTCTGCAAACCGTACAGCAGATTGACGCTCAGCTTCAACAACACCATTATGAAGGATTCCTCAAATGAAAAAACGCCTGGTGATTCTGGGCGCCCCTGGTGCTGGAAAGGGCACCCAGGCGCACCAAATCTGCGAACTATTGAATATTCCTACGTTTTCGACCGGCGCGATGCTGCGCGCGCAAATGCAAGCAGGAACCGAGCTAGGTAATAAAGCGAAAGAACTAATCAACCGGGGGGAGCTAGTTCCGGATTCGGTGATTAGCGCATTGGTAGAAGCAGAGCTAAAAACTGATCGTTACCGCGGCGGCTTCTTAGCTGACGGCTACCCCCGCAACCTGGAGCAGGCACATTTCCTGGATCAGGTACTCAAAGATATGGGGACCCAGCTGGATGCGGTTATCAACCTGGATGTTGATTTAGAAGATGTGGTGGGACGGCTGCTAAAGCGCGCCGAGATTGAACACCGCTCTGACGATACCGAACCGGTGATCCGCCGCCGCCTGCAGGTTTACCATGAACAAACCGAGCCGCTAGTGCGCTACTATCGCGAGGCCGGCCTGCTGATCAATATTGATGGCAACGGCTCTATCGAGCAGGTTTGGGAAAATATTGCGGCTGAGCTGAAGTAATAAGTTAGCCGAACTGGGAAGAAGATAGATACCTATGCTATTTGGGCGAGGCATCGAACTAAAGAACCGCACCCAATTGGGTTATATGCGCCAAGCTGCGCTGATCGTTAATCAGATTCATGAGGCCGTCTGGGAAAATGCGCGAGCCGGGGTTACTCCGCGGCAAATAGATGAGATTTCCGCGCAAGTGATCGCGGATGGGGGAGCGCATTCCAACTTCCTGGGATACTTTGATTACCCGGCAACTATATGTATCTCGGTCAATGACACCGTGGTGCACGGGATCCCCGGTGATGTTCCCTTTAAGGCCGGTGACTTAGTTAGTTTCGATTGTGGCTGCTATCTGGAACGTGACGGCAAGCAATGGCATGGAGACTCCGCCTTTTCGGTGATTATTGGGGACGAACCAGCCCCAAAACCAGATCCTTCTATTTCCGCACATACTTACCCCACGTCCTCGGAAAAAGAACAACTCTTAGAGATAACTCGCTACAGTACCTGGGCAGGCGTGGCGGCTATAGCTCGTACGCGAGCCCGCGTGAATGATATTGGCGCCGCGATTGAGGACGCGGTGGACAGTTTCGGGGAACGCTTTGGCTGGACGGCGGGAATCGTAGAAGAGTTCACCGGGCATGGAATCGGCACTGCCATGCACCAGGCGCCAGATGTTTTTAACTTCCGGGCGGCTGGCAGGTCAGCAGCGATTAAACCGGGAATGGTGCTGTGCGTGGAGCCGATTTTGACGCGCGGATCTAATCTGGTTACCACTTTGGCCGATGACTGGACGGTGAAAACCGTAGATCACGGCCTCGCCTGTCATTGGGAAGCACAAGTTGCGGTGTTAGCAGAGGGCATCTGCGTCCTCAACCAGCCAGATTTTGGCGAGGCGGCTTTGGCGCCCTTCGGAATAAAACCGGTCAAACTATAGATCGTTACCTGAAATATCTCCGCCGCGCTCATTCTCAAAGATCCGCTAGCAACGTTGGGGATATCTTTTACTGAGCGCTACCACCTTGTCGCCTGGTAGAGTCAGTTTTGAAAAGGAGGCGAGCCCATGCGTATTCCCTTCCGCAAACTATCCCGGATGATATCGCTGCTAGGGGGCAGTCAGCTAGAACAAGCTACTTCCCACCCAAATCGTCGGCGTCAGCAACAAAAATATGTGCGTCCGGCTGGCCGGACACGTTACCTCACCAAGGGCGATAAGGTTCCTCCCTTCGTCTATGACCCTGATACTGGTAATGGAGCGGCCGATCCCGGAGAAGTGATTTGGTGTTGGGTTCCCTATGAGGAAGAGGATGGGCGTGGCAAAGATCGTCCCGTGCTGGTCATGGCGGCGTTAGCAGATGCAGTGATTGGATCCCAGTTGACCAGTAAAGATCATGATAAAGATGCCGAGCAAGAAGCACGTTGGGGACGCTACTGGATGGATATCGGCGCTGGTGCCTGGGATTCTAAAGGACGCGAATCTGAAGCCCGTTTAGATCGTTTGCTGCTGATTCCTCGCCGGGAAGTACGCCGGGAGGGGGCACGTCTAGATCGCGAACGCTTTAACCAGGTAGCTGCGGCTATCCGCAAACAGCAAAGACTGAAATAGTAGGTAGCAGGCAAGCGGCGTTTAGATAGGGAGCAAAACTTAGTTATTAAGGACAGGTTTTGCAACCTGCGACACGCACATGACGGTAGAAATGGTGAAGGCGTGACCGATCTAACCCCGTATCAGCTTTAGGTTAGTCCCGCAACTAACGTAGAGTTGACTATTGGGTTTGTGACTAGAGGGGAATAGTATACCCGCTAGTCATCCTATGTGGATAAGGTTAGTGAAGGATAGATGGCTAAAAAAGAAGGCGTTGTAGAGGTCGAAGGTACCGTAGCAGAGGCACTCCCGAATGCATATTTTCGGGTGGAACTGGAAAACGGTCATAAGGTGTTAGCACACATCTCGGGCAAAATGCGTCAGCATTATATCCGGATCTTGCCAGAGGATCGTGTGGTAGTAGAGCTCAGTCCCTACGATTTATCGCGCGGCCGAATCGTTTATCGATACAAGTAAAGCAGCGGACAGCGAAGTAATTCGTCGCAGCTAGAGGGAAGTTATGAAGGTTCAACCCAGCGTTAAGAAGATCTGTGAAAAATGCAAGGTGATTCGTCGCCACGGCGTTGTCATGGTGATTTGCGAAAACCCTCGGCACAAGCAGCGTCAAGGCTAGCCGAGAACAACAATAAGCGTGCTACCAGTACCTTTCAGATTTGAAAGGTGACCCCAGGTCCGGAGGCCTGGGCCGGGAAAACGGAAGGTGGCGCGACGGCCTCCGGAAACAATGTGGAGAGAAAATTAATGGCAGCACGTATTGCCGGTGTTGATCTTCCCCGCGAGAAGCGGCTGGAAGTGGCACTTACTTACATTTACGGCGTAGGGCGCACCCGCGCTCAAAAAACGCTGCAAGAAACCGGGGTTAGCCCGGATGTACGCGTAAAAGATATTTCTGAAGAAGATCTGATTAAAGTTCGCGACTTCATCGAATCGAACTACAAAGTAGAAGGCGACCTTCGTCGTGAGGTCCAAGCCGATATTCGCCGCAAGATTGAGATTGGTTCCTACCAGGGTCTGCGTCACCGTTTCCACTTGCCGGTACACGGTCAGCGAACCAAGACCAATGCGCGTACCCGTAAGGGACCAAAGCGCACTGTTGCTGGTAAGAAGAAGGCTGTATAAGTAAGCGCAGGCACCACCTGCTGGATCTGAGAAAAGAAGGAAGATATGGCTGCTAGTTCTATTAAGAGCCGTAAGCCGCGTCGGGCTGCGCGTAAGAACGTTATTCAGGGAAAAGCGTTCATTAAGTCCACATTCAATAACACTATCGTTTCGATTACCGATCCCTCCGGAGCCGTTATTTCCTGGTCGTCTGCTGGCCAGATGGGCTTTAAAGGATCACGTAAATCCACTCCTTTCGCTGCGCAAATGGCTGCTGAGGCCGCTGCTCGGCGGGCTCAAGAACACGGTATGAAAAAAGTTGACGTGTTCGTGAAAGGACCGGGGTCGGGTCGCGAGACCGCTATTCGTTCCCTGCAAGCTACCGGCCTGGAGGTCGGTTCCATTCAGGACGTTACCCCGCATGCCCACAATGGCTGCCGTCCTCCCAAGCGCCGTCGCGTATAACGCGCGTCCTAACTGAAGTAGAAAAAAGAAGATAGTAAAACACTTCTGTGAGTCTCCAGGCCGTCATTTGGGAGATTTCGCAGTCTTGTCTATAAAGCTGACCTTTGGTCAGGACGTTCGTTCCAGTCATATGGCGGGCTGGGCGACAGAAAGGACAACACGTTGCTTATTTCACAGCGACCCGTGCTATCAGAACAAGCGGTTAACGATCAGCGTTCCCGCTTCACTCTTGAACCCCTAGAACCCGGATTCGGACACACTCTAGGAAACAGTTTGCGGCGTACCCTACTTTCCTCCATTCCGGGAGCCGCAGTCACCTCGATCCGTATCGAGGGGGTGCCGCATGAGTTCCGCACTATTCCGGGAGTAATGGAGGACGTCTCCGAGATTATTCTAAACATTAAACAGATTGTGCTTTCTTCAGAGAATGACGAACCGGTAGTTATGTATCTGCGTAAAGCAGGTGCTGGGCAGGTTACCGCCGGGGATATTACCCCGCCGGCAGGCGTAGAGATCCACAACCCGGATTTGTACCTGGCCACTTTGAACGATTCTGGAAAGCTAGAAATTGAGCTGACGGTAGAACGTGGTCGTGGCTACGTTTCTGCTGATCAGAATAAGTCTGATGGGCACGAGATTTCTCGGATTCCCATCGACTCCATCTATTCTCCGGTAGTTAAAGTCCGCTACAAGGTAGAGGCTACTCGTGTAGAGCAGCGCACGGACTTTGACCGTTTGATTGTGGATGTGGAAACCAAGCCGGGACTAGCTCCCCGGGATGCGCTGGCTTCGGCAGGCAAAACCTTGGTAGAGCTGTTCGGTTTGTGTCAAGAACTCAATATTGAGGCCGAGGGGATTGAGATTGGCGCTCCGCAAACGGATCAGGCGCTGGCTCAAGATCTGGCACTGTCTATTGATGACCTGAATCTACAGTCTCGTTCCTACAACGCTCTAACGCGGGAAGGAATCAACACGGTGGGGCAACTGGTTGCTCGCTCCGAGGCCGATCTTTTGGATATCCGGAATTTCGGCGCTAAGTCAATCGAAGAGATTAAAGCGAAGCTGGCGGAAATGGGGATGGCGCTAAAGGATTCTCCGCTGCCCACCTCGGTCAATCTAGATGATCTGACCAACCCCAGCTCGTTGCAGTTCTCTGACGACTAAGTCGGGTTTTCTCGGCGCTGAAACAGTAAAGTTTTTTAGGAAAGTAAAGGAAGAAACATGCCTAAGCCATCTAAAGGTCCACGGCTAGGAGCCGGCCCGGCACATGAGCGTAAAATCTTGGCGAATCTGGCGAAATCGCTGATCGAGCACCGTTCGATCCGCACTACTGAAGCGAAAGCTCGCCGGCTACAGCCCTACATTGAAAAGCTGATCACCAAGGCGAAGAAGGGTGATATCCACAATCGCCGTATGGTTGCCCGCAAACTGAGCACCCAGGTAGATAAATATACCCGCGGATTTGATGCGGTTTACACCCTGTTTGATGAAGTAGTTCCGGATCTGGATCCCAACCGTCAGGGCGGGTACACCCGGATCGTGAAACTGCCGGCTCGCCGCGGAGACAATGCGCCTATGGCCGAGATTTCTTTGGTCACCGAAAAGGTAGAGTCTAAAGCCAAAGTGCAGCCGACCAAGGACGAAGCAGCTAAGCCTGAACAGCCGGAGGAATCCAAAGAGGCTGAAAAGGCCGAAGAATCTTCTTCGGAAGAGGCAGTCGCAACTTCGGACGCCCGCGAAGAGAACGCGGAAGCTGAAAAAGCAGAAGACGCGGACGAAGCGGCAGATTCTGAAGAATAGTTCTTTGGGCTTATCCGTCAGTAGCTGACACGGTAAGTTGCAATAACTTGATGCGGGCAGTTGGCATAGGTAATGCCAACTGCCCGCATTTTTAGTACCAGAGTTTAACGGCAGGTATTTGTTCTTAGCGGTCAGCCAGACCGGCCAGGCAGAATCTGCGGGTAAGGTAGGAACATGGGAAAAGAGATGAGAACCCCGCTGACCTTGTCTGTTGATTGCGGTGGAGGCGGGATCAAGGCCTCGGTGTTAGATAAACGCGGCACCATGGTGGCGCCCTCTCTGCGAGTTCCCACCCCTTACCCGTTGCCTCCGGAAAAACTAATCCAGATCGTAGAGGACTTCCGCACCGAATTTAAGGCTGAAACCGATCGGATCACCGTGGGGATGCCGGGCATGATCCGCCATGGAATAGTCATTTCCACCCCGCATTATGTATGCCGGTCTGGCCCGCGCACCCGAGTATTACCGGAGATGGTGCAGGCGTGGGAAAACTTTGACCTGGCAGGTGCGTTAGAAGCAGAAACTTTATTGCCTTCGCTGGTGTTAAACGATGCGGAAGTGGCTGGAGCCGGGGTAATTTCTGGTACCGGCATGGAAATGATCATTACTTTGGGAACCGGGCTGGGAAATTCGATTTGGGATGGAGGACGTCTGGCTCCCCATATGGAACTTTCCCATATGGTTGCCCGCTGGGGGCTTCTCTTTGATGACTATGTAGGGGAGCCGGAACGCCTGCGCATGGGGGATGCCCACTGGTCACGGCGGGTTCGCCGCGTAGTAGGGGTGCTACGAGAAGCTATCATGTGGGATCGGCTCTACCTCGGTGGGGGAAACTCTTCCCATATTGTGGAATCGGTGCGTAAAACTTTGGGAGAAGAAGTGGTGATCGTACCTAATGATGCTGGTATTCGCGGTGGAGTGCGAGCTTGGGGACTGACCACCTAATGGACGGCTCGATTCGTTTACGCCTAGACCTGGCCTACCGCGGCGCGCCGTTTCACGGTTGGGCGCGCCAACCGGGTCTCCTAACCGTCCAGGGGCGCTTGGAAGAAGCGTTGAATCTGATTACCCGCCAGCCGGCGCAGCTTACCGTGGCCGGGCGTACCGATGCGGGGGTGCACGCTCGCGGACAGGTTGCCCACTTGGACGTGCCGAAAGAGTTTTGGCTTTCTCTTTCCCGAGGGCGTGAGGAAAGCGATCAGGTGCGAGGGGAACGATTAAGGGCTCGTATGGAAGGATTAGCGGGACGCGGTTTGAGTGGAGCTTTGGCCGTAAAGCAGGTCAGGGTGGTATCTAGCGATTTTGACGCTCGCTTTTCGGCGCTTTCTCGTACCTACCGCTATCTCATCTGTGATGATCCCCGTGCCCAAGATCCTTGCCGCCTGGATATCGCCCGCACGTCCTCGCCCCTGGAGGAGGAGAAGATGCAGGTAGCAGCGCAGGCGTTATGTGGCGAGCATGATTTTCTACCTTTCGCGAAACCTCGCGAAGGGGCGACTACGGTACGCACTCTGCATTCCTTTAAGGTTTCCCGTCCTTACCCGGGAATGGTGCAGGCTATGATCCGGGCGGACGCGTTTTGTCATTCCCAAGTCAGGTTCATGATGGGGGCGTTAATCGAGATTGGGCGGGGTAAATACCAGACCGATTGGATAGGGGAGCTGCTGGCTGCCGGAGTGCGTGACCAGCGGGTTCCGCTTGCCGATGGGAGGGGGCTGACTCTTTGGGAGGTAGCCTATCCGCCTGCCGACCAGTACGCCTTGCAAGCCCAGAAAGCTAAAGTAGTGCGTACCCTGCCTGAAAACGCGCCCTCTTAACCTGAGCGAAAACCGGAAGGTGGCCAGCGCGCACTGAGCCTATGTGTGCAGTTCAACAGGATATTACTTTGACCAGGTAACAGCGGTTCCGTAAAATACTAAATGTTGTGTGTCCTGGAACAATCCAAGCGCAGGTATTCGACCTGGGATTTTGGCAAAAACAGGACGCTAGACGGAAAGAAATACGAAGTCGGGTGAAGACACTACGGCGGCGTCCGCAACATTTTTAGGCAGTTCCTGCCATCTGTTGCCGCGCCCTCGCAGTTCTCGCCCCCAAAGAAGAAACGAAGGCTTAAGCCCGTGCGAACTTATAATCCGAAAGCCGGTGACACCCAGGACAAGAAATGGTATGTCATCGACGCTGAAGACGTCGTTCTCGGACGACTGGCGGCCGTCGCCGCCAAGCTGCTGCGTGGCAAGCATAAGCCGACCTACACTCCCAACGAGGATATGGGCGATCACGTCATTATCGTGAATGCCGCCAAGGTCGGACTTACCGGCAACAAACGTCAGCAGAAACGCGCCTACCGCCACTCCGGGTACCCAGGTGGCTTGAAATCTGTAACCTACGGTGACTTGCTAACAAAGAAACCGGAAGTGGCAGTAGAAAAAGCGGTGCGCGGCATGGTTCCCCACACTCGGTTGGGACGTGCCCAGATGAAGAAGCTGCATGTATTCGCGGGTCCCGAACATAACCACGCGGCACAGCAGCCCGAACCTTACGAAATTAAGAAAATCGCCCAGTAGCCCTGAGCCAAGACCCTGAGGAGAATTGTGGCTGATACCACCGAAAACGAGGAGCTGTTGGAGGAGAACGCCCCCAGCTCTTACACCACGGAAACCCAGTCGGAGCCGACTGGCTCTGGACAGTCCGTGACTGCTCCCGGCATTGGGCTGGGACGCCGTAAACGCGCAGTTGCGCGGGTCCGGTTGATTCCGGGCAGCGGCGAATGGAAGATTAACGGCAGAACTTTGGAAAGCTATTTCCCGAACAAGCTGCATCAGCAGCTAGTGCGATCCCCGTTTACCCTGCTAGACCTGGAGGGACGTTTCGACGTTGTTGCTCGAGTCTCTGGTGGCGGTACCTCCGGCCAAGCCGGAGCGGTGCGCCTGGGCATTGCCCGCGCCCTGAACGAAATCGATCGGGAAGCTAACCGTCCGGCCTTGAAGAAGGCAGGATTCCTAACCCGCGATTCGCGCGCTGTTGAGCGTAAGAAGCCCGGCCTCAAGAAGGCGCGTAAGGCTTCGCAGTACTCCAAGCGCTAAGCTTCCACGCTTATGTATTTTGCCCGGTAGAGGCGGTTAATACCGTTTTTACCGGGCAAAACTATACGGCAGACCAAGTTGATGAGATTTTGAACCGAGGGTACGGCAGCTGATTAGAGTTTGCGGAGGTAGACATTTTCTAGGCGGTGCTCAGCGTCTTTACGCAGGATTAGCGTCGCCCGCCCTCGGGTGGGACGAATTTGTTGCTCCAGGTTGGGCAGGTTTATAGAGGCCCAAATATCGAGGGCAATCTGGCGCGCCACCGAATCGGAAATGCCGGCATAAACTTGGAAATATGAACTGGGATCGGAGAAAGCGGATTCCTTTAACGATAAGAAACGCTCCACAAACCACCGTTCAATATCTCGGGTTCGGGCATCAACATAAATCGAAAAATCAAAGAAGTCACTGACTGCCAGGGATTTGTGATCATATAACCCGCTGCGTCCATCATCTTGATCCAGCTTTTTCTCCAGGTTAGGTAGATCTTGATGTCCCCGGTAGAACCAAGCGGGCTGCAGTACGTTGATGCCTTCTAGGATCAAAATATCTGGGCTGGAAACAGTGATATATTCATCGGGCACCACGTCATAGGTGACGTGCGAATATACCGGAGCTTTCACTTCGGGTTCCCCGGCTTTTACCTGGGTAACAAAGTTAAGCAGGGCACGGCGGTTATAGGACTCGGGGAACCCTTTCCGCGCTACCAGCCCGCGCCGTTCTAACTCTGCATTCGGATACAAAAACCCGTCGGTAGTAACTAAAGCGACCCGCGAGGTTTCCGGCCAGCGGCTAAGCAGGTTTTGCAGAATGCGGGAAGTAGTGGATTTCCCGACTGCCACGGAACCGGCAACCCCAATAATGAAGGGAATACGGCGTTTATGGGGGCGGCCAAAAAAATCTTGTTGATCTTGGGCGAGGGCGCGAGAATGTAAAACCCGGTACCGCAGCAACGCTGACAAGGGGCGATATACTGCGTCTGCCTCCTCTAAATCAATCGGATCACCCAAGGCTGCCAGAGAACGCAAATCCGCTTCGGTCAGTGGCATCGGTGTTTTCGCGGCGAGGGCGCGCCAAGCGTCCCGATCAAATTGTTCATAAATGGATTTTGCCGGCATATCTTTTAGGCTCCGCTAGGTTGGCTCCGCTCAAAAATAGTGCGTCTATATCCTTTTTCGTCCTGCCCCAGCGCCTAGGATGATCGCGCTGGGGCAGGACGAAAAAACTACAAAGATAGGCGCTGTTTTACTACGTCAGCTAGGTATTCACAGACCGCATCGGCTTGTTCTTGGGTAGCGGCCTCTACCATTACCCGCACCAGTGGTTCGGTTCCCGAGGCGCGCAGAACTACCCGCCCGGTATCGCCTAGCTCTTCCTCGGCTTTAGTAATTTCTGCCCGCAACCCGGCATCATCGGTGCGTGTCTTGTCCACGTTCGGTACGTTAATCAGGGTTTGCGGTAAGCGTTTTACGAACTCGCAAATCTTCTCTAAGGGTTGACCAGCATCTTTAACTGCCCGGGCAATGCAGAGCGCAGTCAGAATCCCGTCCCCGGTGGTGGCGTGGTTACCGTTAATCACGTGGCCAGATTGCTCCCCACCCAGGACGAATCCTTGCTCACGCATTTTTTCTAGGACATACCGGTCACCGACAGCGGTTTGCACGGTGTTGATTCCTTTTTCCTTCATCGCCAAAATCAAACCCAGATTCGACATAATCGTGATCACTAGGGTGTTTCCGGTTAGTTCGCCCTTTTCCTTGAAATAGGCAGCTAACATTCCCATGATTTTGTCGCCATCCACCAGGTTGCCTTGGGAGTCGACTGCTAGGCAGCGGTCGGCGTCACCATCGAAAGCCACCCCGAAGTCACATCCGGCCGCTACCACTTGGCTCTGTAACTGTTCCGGGTGGGTAGAACCACAATTGTCGTTAATATTGCGTCCATCAGGGGAGGCGTTGATTACTACGGTGTCGATTCCGGCCTCTTGCAATGCCTCCGGACCTAGATGGGAAGCCGCACCATTGGCGCAATCCACGGCTACGCGCAGGCCAGAAAGATCCCCCCCTGCTCGCACCAGGTGTTTAATATAAAGCTTTTCGGCGCTTTCTCGCTCTGCTTCAATCTCCCCGACCTGGTCGCCGATGGGGCGGTCAGTTTTCTCTCCCAGCAGCTGTTCGATTTGATCCTCGATCGCGTCAGGGAGTTTATAGCCGCCCCGAGCAAAGAATTTAATCCCGTTGTCTGGCATCGGGTTGTGAGAGGCAGAAATCATTACTCCCAAGTCAACGTCAGCTTTCGCGGTCAGGTAGGCGACGCAAGGGGTGGTTACTACTCCGATGCGGTTAACATCCACGCCCTCGGAAGCTAGTCCCGCCGAGATCGCGTGGTCAAGAAAATCGCCGGACATGCGAGTGTCCCGGGCAACGATTGCTCGTAATTTTTTGCCCTTTGGCGCATCTTTGCGTACCTGTTTAGCAGCGGCTCGTCCCAGTTCCAGAGCCAATTCTGGGGTTAAATCTCTATTTGCTAGGCCGCGCACTCCGTCGGTCCCAAAAAGTCTGCCCATTTTACCTGTCTTTCAACTAGCAGAATCTGACTTTCTCAGCCTACCCCACCAAGCCGGATTGGTTTTGTTTAGCAACCAGCTGTCGGCGATAATTCGCATTTACACTGTTTAGGCGCGCGAGATAGCAATGAGGAAGAACTCGTGAAAAAATCTATCTCATGTGTGGAATCTTAGGAATGGTAGGGCTAGAACCCACTAAAGATACAGAAGAAGTGATTATGGGGGGTCTGTCCCGCCTAGAGTATCGGGGATATGACTCCGCGGGGATCGGACTAGCTTCCCCCGGTGGCATTGAGATTCGTAAAAAGAGCGGAAAACTCGCGAATTTGCAGGCGGATTTGCAGGAGAATCCCCTGCCTCAGGCTTTCGCGGGGATTGGGCACACCCGCTGGGCTACTCATGGCGGGCCGACAGATATTAATGCCCATCCTCATGCTTCTTCCGACGGGCAACTCGCGGTAGTACATAACGGCATTATCGAAAACGCCGATAACTTGCGCCGCGTCCTCGAAAATCAGGGTTTCAGTTTCGCTTCTGAAACCGATACGGAAGTAATCGCGAACCTACTGGCAGCATCCTATTTAGCTGATGAGGACGCAGGTACGTCCCTGGGGGAGGACGGAGCCGAGGTGCCTGCTCCCGTCCTCGATAATACGCAGGTTTGTGCCGACGTGGCTGAGGGAGCGCACCAGGCGGCGGCGCGTCTTTCCAGGGCGCTTTTGGCTACTATGGCGCAGCTTAAGGGCACTTTTACGATTTTGGCGATTCACCGGGAGGCTCCCGGCATGGTGGTTGCCGCGCGGCGTTCCTCCCCTCTGGTTATCGGGGTAGGAAAAGAATGTAACTACCTAGGTTCGGACGTTTTAGCTTTTGCTGATCACACCAAGGAATGCCTGGAAATTGGGCAAGATGAACTGGTGATGGTGACTGCCAAGCAGGTGCGGGTAGCGGACAGTGCCGGCAAAGAGGTTACTCCTCAGCAATTCACCGTGGATTTTTCAGTAGACCGCACTTCTAAAGACGGCTGGGGTACTTTCATGGAAAAAGAAATCCATGAACAACCCCAGGCAGTTACTGCCACTTTGCAGGATCGAACCGATTCGCAAGGCTATCTGACGTTAGATGAGCTGCGCATTAGTCAAGATGTGTTGCGACAAGTTAACAAAATGGTGATTATCGCTTGCGGCACTTCCGCCTATGCTGGACAGGTTGCCCGCTACGCGATTGAGCATTGGTGCCGGATTCCGGTAGAGGTCGAGCTGGCCAGCGAATTCCGTTATCGTGACCCGGTAGTTGACCAGCGCACCCTAGTGGTGGCGATCAGCCAGTCCGGGGAAACCATGGACACCATTATGGCCGTGCGGCACGCGCGCGAACAGGGGGCGAAAGTGCTGGCGATCGTGAACACCCCCGGTTCAACGATTCCCCGCGAATCCGATGCGGTGCTGCTGACTCATGCCGGGCCTGAAATTGCGGTGGCTTCCACGAAAGCATTCACCGCCCAAATCACTGCTTGCTACCTGTTGGGACTATATTTAGCGCAGGTGCGCGGAAACAAATTCATTGATGAAATCGCGGATTACCTGGAAAAACTGGCAGAAGTGCCTCACAAGATGCAAACCCTGCTCAATGAAATAGAGCCGGTAGTAGAGGTCGCTAAACGCTACGGCAAGAACCTGAAATCCACGATTTTCTTAGGACGGCATGTGGGATACCCGGTGGCCATGGAGGGAGCGCTAAAACTTAAAGAAATCGCTTATGTACATGCGGAAGGCTTCGCCGCCGGAGAGCTCAAACACGGGCCTATCGCCCTAATCGAGCCGGGACAGTTCGTATTTGTGGTAGTGCCTACCCCGCGCCGTCCCGAGCTGCACCAAAAAGTGATCTCCAACCTGCAGGAAGTACGCGCTCGCGGCGCAATCACCTTGGTAGTAGCGGAAGAGGGAGACGATAAAGTCGACAAATATGCCGACCATATTTTCCGAGTACCCAGCACCCCCACCCTTTATCTGCCGTTGCTAACCGTGATTCCGTTGCAAGTATTTGCCTGTGAAGTAGCCAAGAGCAAGGGATACGACGTAGATCAACCGCGCAACCTGGCCAAATCGGTGACAGTGGAATAGTCAGCAGGAAGGAAATCTGGCGGCATGATTGAGGCATTCGAGAAACAGACAGTAAGGCAAGCCGAAGCCCAAGTGGTAGCTGCCCATCCGCAGGGGGCACTGATGAAAAAGGCGGCTGGAGAAGTTAGTGATACTACTGTCGAATTTCTGCTTGCCCGGGGTGCAAAAGTTGAAGAAACCCGGATTCTGGGTTTAGTCGGTGGCGGCGACAACGGTGGCGACTGCCTATACGCCCTATCCTATTTGGCGAAACTAGGCTATTCCTGCCTAGCGCTGATACTTTCCGATAAGCCCCACGAGAAGGCACTGGCAGCGGCAGAAAAAGCGGAGGTAACTATCGAGCAGGTAGATTTAGCAGGCAGTAGCCGCCAGATTGCGCGCCTTACTTCCCGCCGCGCCCGCGCCGCCCAGGTATGGATTGATGGCATGGTAGGAACCGGGGTAAACGGTAAACTGCGCGAACCATTAGCGCAGTTAGTGCTGGAATTAAATCGCTTATATGAATCTCGGCGTTTAAAGGTGCTGCGGGTGGCGATCGATATCCCCTCCGGGGTTTTCACCGATGATGGACGGCTACCGGGTCCTTTCCTGGCAGCTGACGTGACCGTAACTATGGGAGGACGCAAATCCTCCTGTCTACTTCCTCCTGCCGCCTATCAATTCGGGCAGGTACGGTTAGTAGACCTGGGTTTGCAAATGAAAGAGGCGCGGCTAGCCCGCCTGGAGGCAAGTGATGTGGGATCTTTGTGGCCGGTGCCTGGCGCCGAAGACCATAAATATACTCGCGGGGTAGTGCAGGTAGTTGCCGGTTCTTCCGCCTTCCCCCTGACCGGGGTGATGTGCGTAGAGGGCGCGGGTAGAGCCGGTGCCGGGATGGTGCGCTATGTGGGGCCCGAGGACGCGGCTTTCGCGATATTGTCTCGTTTCCCGCAGGCAGTCGCCGGTTCCGGGAAACATCAATGCCTGCTGGTAGGTCCCGGTATCGACCCTAAAGATACTTCCCGGGTACGCGAGGCGATTAACCAAGCGGTACAGGCTGCTACCAGTGGAATTCCTCTGGTGCTGGACGCCGGCGCGATCGACCTCTATCCCCAAATCATCTCGCAGATTCCGGGCGGAACTCTTAACCACCGGGCAGTACTTACTCCTCACGCAGGCGAGGCCGCGCGTCTACTTTCTACCCTAGGAGCCGGGGGAGGACGTGGCGGGGTTACTCGCGCCGAGGTGGAGGCCTCTCCGGCTGCCTGGGCACAGTTCTTAGCGGATAAAACCGGGGCAACGGTGCTGCTTAAAGGAGCAGTAACTGTGATTGCTAGCCCAGAAGAAACAATGTTTAGCCAGGCCGGGGCACCTTTCTGGACGGGTACTGCTGGTTCGGGGGATGTACTTGCGGGCATCACCGCGGCACTGCTAGCCCAACATCAAGCCCGTGCAGAACAATCAGGGTACCGCCTGACTCCTTCCCAAATGTCAGCCGCGGTTGCCTCAGCTGCCTGGGTACACGCCATGGCAGCTCGGAAAGCGGCGGGACTTCCGGTTACCGGTGACGATCCGTCCGGCGCGGCGTCTTTGGGGGCACCGATAGTGGCTACCGATATTGCCCACCAGGTTCCCCGAGCTATCGCCTATGCTTTGAGCCAAGCCTAGAGCGGTATAGTCATGGTCATGGATACTGATTTTCCGGCGCGCGCGATTATTGACCTGTCGGCACTGGAAAAAAACCTGCAACAGCTGCGCAAATGTGACCCGAATGTGCAGGCAATGGCGATTGTGAAAGCCAATGCCTACGGCCATGGAGGAGGGCAGATTGCGCTTGCCGCCCTCGAGTTCGGAATCAAATGGTTTGGGGTGGCGCAGCTGGCGGAAGCAATGCAGCTGCGACAGGCACTGAAAGATTTTCCGCAAGCCCGCATTTTTACTTGGATTTTCAGTCCCGATGCGGATCTGGAAGCCGCGATTGAAGCCGATTTGGATATTGCGGTATCTAATCTCCAAACATTATTGGCTATTGCCAGTGCCGCCCGAGCGGCAGGTAAGCAAGCCCGCATTCACCTGGCGGTGGATACCGGGATGGGACGCGAGGGGGCACTGCCTGAAAAGCTAGCTCCTTTGCTTTCGGCGGCAGCGCTCGCCAGCGAAGAGGGCACCGTGGCGGTTAGCGGGATCTGGTCGCATTTAGCGCGCGGAGACGAATCAGGAGCAGGAGAAGAAGTGACTGCACGCCAGCTTGCAGACTTCCAGCAGGCGTGCGAACTTGCTCGCCAACGCGGTTTTACGCAGGTAGTTCGGCATCTCTCGGCTTCTTCAGGACTGCTGTGGCATCCGCAAGCACATTTTGACCTTACGCGCTATGGGATCGCCATGTACGGCCTCACCCCGAATCCGGCGCGCGCCACTACTGCCAGTCTGCAGCTGACCCCGATTATGCGCGTCGAAGCCGATTTGATCAGCGTCAAGAAACTGCCTGCAGGTCACCCGGTTTCCTATGGTGGTACCTGGGTGGCGCCGCGCGATACCTATATCGGGATCGTGCCGCTGGGATATGCGGATGGAATTGACCGCCATGCTTCCGGAAAAATCTGGGTTGGAGCCAATGGGCAGAAATACCCGCAAGTAGGCCGGATTTGCATGGATCAATTCATGGTGGATTTAGGTAGTGGCGACCAGGGGAAAGCGCCGCTGGCGCCCGGGGCAACGGTGCGGGTGTGGGGAGATGGCTCCCAGGGGGAACCTACCGCCGATGATTGGGCAAAGGCCGCCGAAACCATAAACTATACGATTGTTACTGGCCTTAATCCTCGGGTGCCGCGAGTCTATATCTAGGAGGAAACATGTCCTTTACTATCACCGTTAACTCTTCCGATCAGACGCGCGCCGCCGGAGAGCTATTAGCCAAGCAGCTCCGGCGCGGTGATTTAGTGATGCTTTCTGGAGGTCTGGGGGCTGGAAAAACTACTTTTACCCAGGGGATCGGTTCTGGACTACAGGTGAAAGGGCGGGTATCTTCCCCCACTTTTATTGTTGCCCGGGTCCACCCGTCCCTGGCGGGAGGGCCTGACCTGATTCATGCCGACGCCTATCGGATCAAAGATTTAACAGATCTAGAAACCCTCGATTTGGACTCCACCTTAGAGGAAGCAATCACCGTCATTGAATGGGGAGAAGGCAAAACCGAACAGCTTTCGGCTGATCGCCTGGAGATCGAGATTCACCGGGAACATGGAGGGGTAGCTACCAGCAGTGACGGGGTAGTAGATCTGGCGGAAATGGATGATGGTAAACGGACAATCACTATCCGCTCACTGGGGAAGCGCTGGGATGGAAAAGACTGGGAACAGATTTTTTCCGCGTTGGAGGACGGACAAGAAAAGTAGGTAATAATATGCGGATTCTATGTATTGATACTTCGCTGGGAGCTTCGGTTGCCCTGTGGGATAGCGAAGCTAAGAACCAGGTGTTAGCTAGCCGGTCTAGCCAGGACTCTCGATCCCACGCGGAACATCTTGCAGAACTGGTTAGTGAGGTAGTGCAGGAAGCTTGCGAGTGCGCCCTCGCGAAAGCCGGTATTGAGGCGGTGGCAGTAGGACGCGGCCCGGCTCCTTTTACCGGATTGCGTTCCGGGTTGGTAACTGCCCGCACGATTGGTTTTGTACTGGGAGTGCCGGTGATCGGAATTAGTTCCCTCGATGCCCTGGCCCGCGCAGTATTAGATCTGGTTCCGCCCACCCAGGAAGTGTTTGTGGCTACCGATGCGCGTCGTAAAGAGGTTTATTGCGCTCAGTATCGCGCGGACGGCCCCGACGATGTTTGCTGCCTATGGGGACCGGAAGTGGGCAGACCCGCAGCATTCGCTAATCGAGCGGCTACTCCTGGGCTGATTGTGGCGGGAGCGGGCGCGGAGCTTTATCCCCAAGACTTGAGGTTAAATCCCGGGCTGCCTACCGAGGTGGAAGCGGCAGTCCTCGGTAGGATCGCGCAGGTACGCTTGGCCGGGAAGTCAGCTGATGAGCTACTCGATACCGTATCTCCCCTGTATCTGCGCCGGCCGGATGTGCAGCCTCCTAACCAGGCAAAATAGGGGTTTTGTGAGTAGCTGCGTTTCTTTAAGTCTCGAGGACGTGCCCGCGCTGCTCGCCCTGGAGGAGTCCTGTTTTGGGACAGAAGGCTTTAGCGACATGCAGCTGCGGCAAATGCTATCTGCCCGTTACGGGCTAGCCATTGGGATCTGGCAGGAACAGACCTTAGTGGGGGCAGCTCTCTTGGAAGTTCTAGTTCCCGAATCCGAGTTGCATTCCCTGGCAGTGTTGCCCGGAAAGCGTCGCCGCGGACTGGGAGCCGCCCTCTTAAGATCCGCCCTTAGCGCTGCGCGTAAACGGGGAGCAACTGAAATGTTTTTGGAAGTGCGCCGCTCTAACCAGGCTGCGATCGTACTTTATGAACGCGCCGGTTTTGCATCCTTGAGTGTGCGCCACGGTTATTATTCCCATCCCCGCGAGGATGCGTTGGTAATGCGTAAGCGCTTAGCGAGCCCATCTCCTGGCCCTATCGGTGTAGAAATAACCTCCCCTTGAGAGCCAGGGAAAGGTATTTAACAACTTCAAGCTTTCTCAATTGTTTAAAAATTCTCGGCTTCTATTGTTTTCTTATCGGAAATCCCCACCTGCTTTTTCCTTCCTTGCCCCGCTGATTAATCTATGATCTTTGCAGGTAAACCCGGAATAGGTCGCTAGTTCTAATTTGGTTTTTTCGCGGGTTTTTCTCTATCTAGCCCCAAATTCCTAAGTCTTAGAAAACCAGTGGGTTAGCCTGTGAATCGTGGCCAATACAAAAGAAATTCAAAAGAGGCGAAGCTGGAACACCCTGGTCTTCGCGAAACAGTGCATGGCCGTTACCGGCGTATTTTTTGTGCTGTTTGTGTTAATGCATTCCTACGGCAACCTGAAGATTCTGGCGGGGCCTGATGCCTATAACGGCTATGCCCACCACCTACGGGTCTTCGGTGCCCCTATCCTGCCTTATGAAGGCTTGCTGTGGATCTTGCGCGTCGCGATGCTTGCATGCGTCATTATCCATATGATCTGCGCCTTCTATCTCTGGTATCGCGCCAGTAAGGGACGAGGCAGTCAGAAGTACGTAGTCAAACAGAACGTGGTTAATAACTATGCTGCTCGAACTGTTCGTGTCGGTTCAATACTGCTGGTTATCTTTGTTCTGTTCCATCTGTTCCATTTCACTACCAAGTGGTTCCAGATTGGTGCAGGGGAAGCCTATAGCTCTGCTACCTGCGAGGTAGACGGGGAGATGATTCTGGTAGATCCCTGGAACATGATGGTTACTACTTTCTCGCCAGCTAACTGGTGGACACTGATCATTTATCTGGGTGCGGTCGCGATTGTGGCTCTGCACGTGGGGCACGGCGTATGGTCTGCCCTGCAAACTATGGGTTGGATCCGGGAAAACACGCATAAAGCGACCGTTTATATTTCCGGGATCGTGGGGCTATTGCTGTTCGCCATGTTCGCCATCCCACCGCTGTATCTGGTAATCACCAACCCCGCTCCGGTGGCGTGTTAGTTAGGGAAGGATGCGTAAGATGACTGAACAACAAAACCTAGTCGACGGTCTCTACACTGTCGGTGAACCGATTGCTGACCAGAAGGCACCGCTCGAGGTGCCGATTGAAAAATGCTGGAAGCAGCGCCAGTTTAATGCGGCGCTGGTTAACCCGGCTAACCGTCGTAAAATCAAAGTAATCGTGGTAGGCACCGGCCTGGCAGGGGGCGCTGCTGCTGCTTCGCTAGGCGAAATGGGCTACCACGTCGATGCTTTCTTCTACCAAGACTCTGCTCGTCGGGCACACTCGATTGCGGCTCAGGGCGGGATTAACGCGGCGAAGAATTATCGCAATGACAACGACTCTGACTACCGCCTGTTCTATGACACGGTTAAGGGCGGAGACTACCGCGCTCGGGAAACTAACGTTTACCGGCTCGCGCAAGTATCTGCCAATATTATTGACCAGTGCGTAGCGCAGGGCGTGCCTTTCGCCCGCGAATATGGCGGCCTGCTAGATAACCGCTCTTTCGGTGGGGTGCAGGTTTCTCGTACTTTCTATGCGCGGGGTCAGACGGGTCAGCAGCTCCTAATCGGCGCCTATCAGGCGCTGCAGCGTCAGGTCAACGCGGGAACCGTGGTTTCTCACTCCCGTCATGAAATGGTGGAACTCATCGTTTCCGACGGTCGGGCGCGCGGGATTGTGGCTCGCGATATGGAAACTGGTGAACTGGAAACTTTCACTGCCTCGATCGTTATATTAGCGACCGGTGGCTATGGGAATGTTTTCTTCTTGTCCACTAACGCTATGGGATGTAACGGTACTGCTGCTTGGCGTGCTCACCGTAAGGGTGCCTATTTTGCTAACCCTTGCTACACCCAGATTCACCCGACTTGTATTCCGCAGCATGGCGATCAGCAATCTAAGCTCACTTTGATGAGTGAATCCTTGCGTAACGATGGACGTATTTGGGTTCCCAAGAAGAAAGAGGATTGCAAGAAAGACCCGCGGGAAATCCCGGAAGAAGATCGTGACTACTACTTAGAGCGTATCTATCCCTCTTTCGGTAACTTGGTTCCCCGGGATATTGCTTCGCGGCAAGCCAAGAATATGTGCGATGAGGGTCGCGGGGTAGGACCGGAGATTGACGGCGTTGCTCGCGGCGTTTATTTGGATTTCGCGGATGCGATTGAACGTATGGGCAAGGACGCAGTTTCTGCCAAGTACGGCAACCTGTTCGATATGTATAAGCGGATTACTGACGACGATCCTTATGAGGTTCCGATGCGGATTTACCCGGCGGTGCATTACACCATGGGTGGGGTTTGGGTTGACTATGACCTTCAGACCACTATCCCGGGTCTGTATGTGGGCGGGGAAGCTAACTTCTCTGATCACGGCGCTAACCGCTTGGGTGCCTCTGCTTTGATGCAGGGACTATCTGATGGTTATTTCGTGTTGCCGAACACGGTAAATGACTACCTGGCTCATACCTTGGATTGGGAAGATCTTCCGCAAGATCATCCGGATGTGGTGGCTGCCAAAGCCCAAGCGCAAGAGCGTATTGACCGCTTGATGGCGATTGAGGGTACGCGTTCGGTGGACTCTATCCACAAGGAACTCGGCCACATTATGTGGGAGTACTGCGGTATGTCCCGCACCCGCGAGGGGCTGCAGAAAGCTATCGGCATGATTCGGAACCTGCGTAACGAGTTCTGGACCAATGTACGGATCCCGGGCAAAAAGAGTGGCGAGATGAATCAGTCGCTAGAACGCGCCGGTCGCTTGGCTGACTTCCTAGAGCTGGGCGAGCTGATGTGTATTGATGCGCTGCATCGTGAAGAATCCTGTGGCGGCCACTTCCGGGAAGAACACCAAACTCCGGAAGGAGAGGCTATGCGTGACGATGAAAACTTCATGTATGTAGCCGCTTGGGAATGGAAAGGTGAGAATCAGCCCCCTGTCCTGCACAAGGAGGATCTGATTTACAACAATATCGAGGTCAAGACAAGGAGCTACAAGTGAACATCACTTTGCGAATCTGGCGTCAGGCTGGCCCAGACGCCGAGGGAGCTATCCACGAATATCAGCTCCACGGAGTTAGCGAGGATTCCTCTTTCCTGGAAATGCTGGATATCCTCAACGAGGATCTATTTGCCCGCGGAGAAGAGCCGGTCGCGTTTGATTCGGACTGCCGCGAGGGAATTTGTGGTATGTGCGGCCTGGTGATTAACGGGGTTCCGCATGGAAACCATTCCCCGGATCCGAAAGATAACGCCACCACCTGTCAGCTGCATATGCGTTCCTTCAAGGATGGGGACACGATCACCGTTGAGCCTTGGCGCTCCAAGGCATTCCCGATCATTAAGGATCTGGTGGTTAACCGGAGCGCCTTGGATCGTATTATTCAGGCGGGCGGATACATTTCGGTTAATACCGGTGCCGCTCCGGATGCACATTCCACTCCGGTTCCCAAGAAGGATGCGGATCGGGCTTTCGAGGCCGCGGCCTGTATCGGTTGTGGGGCGTGCGTGGCTGCTTGCCCGAACGGCTCGGCGATGCTATTTACCTCTGCGAAAGTGACCCACCTGGGTCTTTTGCCGCAAGGTAAACCGGAGAATCTCCGACGGGTTACGCAGATGCTTAATCGGATGGGTGCTGAAGGATTCGGTGGATGCACCAACTTTGGTGAATGCGCGGCGGTATGCCCCAAGCAGATTCCGCTGGACTTTATCGCGGTACTAAACCGGCAGCTCGGTAAAGCTGTTCTGTCTGGAGTTTAAACCTGCAGCTAACAGTTAAATAGCCGTTCTTTTTCATGGCCAAGGCGGGCTCGGAGATAATCTCCGAGCCCGCCTTCCATATTTGCGGTGCCTACTGGGGCAGGGATTAAAGCAATCTTCGTTACGGCTGGATTTGCGCAGGAGCGCGAATCTATACCCTTTTCATTTTCTGGGGTGATAATTCTTAAAGCTCCGGCTGCTTAAGGAAATTAAAGTCCAGCTACTGCGGTTGTTTTCTGGGACAACCAGCAGTGTTTTTTAAAATACTCTTTGAAACGGCAGATACACGCTTGTATTATAAAAGTGTTAGGAAAGTGTCTGTTCCTTTTTTCTTCTTGCAGGCAGGTTTTCTCCCGAAAGCTCGTGTAGAGGAAAGGCACTAGTAGCAAGGTTTTGATGAGGAATATATGAAAATGCATTTTAAGAGGATCCCCCAGTGGGTGCGCTCTGTTTTAGCAACTTTGGCAGGATTCGCAGTTGCTATCACCGGGTTGTCTTACGGGGTAAGTGCTTGGGCTGAAGATGCTAATAATCCGGCAGGGGGGGGTACTAAAGCTCCAGGCGGTATTGCCACCCGCGAGGCGATTGAGTCTCCAGGTTCGGCCAAGAAAGGTGACTCCATAGTGGGGCTCACCGGTGTTCCCTATGGGGACAACATCGTCGGTATCAGTAAATATAAGCCGCTAAAAGGTATCCGCGTCTATGCGCAATGGTACGAAAAGAACGGCAAAGCCTATGTTGCCTCCCCGGTGTACACCACTACCTCTGGTGATGACGGCAAGTGGGGCATATCCATGCAGCCATTCCTCATGCCTAATGGCAAAGTAGCCAAGTTTGATGCTGACCCGAATCTTCCAGAAGGTGAAAAGTGGCGGGTTTGGTCCGATAACTGTCCCCAGAAAACTGATTTCTTCGGAGATGGTCGCGACACCGCTTGTTACCCAGATTTAGCGGTCGCCTATACTTACGGGAACGCTTCAATTTACCCGCAGTCGGTCACCTATGAAATTCAAGCGGGAACTAATATCGGAATCGGTCCTAACGTAGTAGAAACCGCTAAAATCTGGTATCAGGAAAAACCAAAGAACGATTTCATGCACCTTCAGGAGGGACAGGAAGGCTATAGCTCTTCTGAGGGAGTAAAAATAAAATCCCCTACCCCCAGCGGAACTGTAGATGGGCGGGTAATCTGGAAT
>QWCE01001296.1_pt1 | contig 39082 bp, 36 predicted proteins | sample 1972531 | NCBI WGS metagenome assembly QWCE01 (sample SAMN09866716, study PRJNA288562) | Human gut metagenome isolate term4_stool, whole genome shotgun sequencing... | reverse complement strand
CACCGTCTTCGTTGAAGATTTGAGTCATTCCGACTTTTGTAGCTAAAATTGCCTTCTTCATTGATTTTCCTCCTGTTTAATCTACAGCGGACAAGATGAATATGCTCGTTCCGAGCATATTCATCTGAAAGAAATTCTTTGAATTTCTTCCGGCTTCTATGCCCGATTTATAACGCACGCACAGCGCATCCTGTCATCCTAGAACAGCCAATATAAGTGGAACCCGCACCACTGTGCTGCATGTTGTATTTCTTAAATGAATACGTTGCATAAGTTGCTTCTATATTAAACCCTTAGGATTATTGCTCTAATAATGAAAAATGTCTGTAATGATTAGTTCATTACCTTTAAGTTGATAAACACACCAGCCGGCATCTCTAACTTAGATAAAGCATCTACAGTCTTCTGAGATGGAGATAATACATCAATCAGTCTCTTGTGTGTTCTCTGCTCGAACTGTTCTCTTGAATCCTTGTACTTGTGAACAGCTCTAAGAATTGTAACAACTTCCTTCTTTGTTGGAAGAGGTACCGGACCACTTACCTGTGCTCCTGTTTTCTTAGCAGTTTCAATGATTTTCTTTGCTGACTGATCGATTAACTGATGATCATAAGCCTTCAGTGTAATTCTAATTACCTGATTTGCCATAAAAAAAGTCGCCTCCTTCGCACTTTCTAGATTTAAGTACGACAAGCGGTGACTGTACACACTCCCACGCGTATCACAGTATCTCTTAGGACATTGTGAACCTACGGGTCATCTTATTCATTTACAGATGATATTGTACAGTGACTTGTCGCCAGAATTATTTGACATTCGCTCCACGGAAAACCTGCGATTGTATCGCAGCAACCTCACGCTTCACAGCTATCAATGTCACAGCAATTGCTAGTATACACGACTATACTAATAAAATCAACAGGATAATTGTTCTTTTTTAAGAACAATCACCCTGTTGTCATTTTTTCGAATTTCTACCTATTATATATAGAAGAAATCCGTTTTATATTTCTTTCCGGATTAGTAAAACATACTCATCAGGCTGCTCAGGCTTGATAAGCTTTTAATACCTGACGGTACATACAGTCCCACAGCTTTGCTCATGATAACGACTGCCACAACCGCAAATACGATTACGCTTACTGCAATCATATAAGAAAGCTTATTTTCTTCACAGATTCCTGTCATTGCAGCATATACAAAACAGATTGCCAAAATATTGCCAAGATAAAATACTGCAAATGCTATGCCCGGATTAACAAATAACAGAACACAGCCTGCAAGCATAAACGGAATCACTGCAGCACTTCTTACACTTGTAATTGCAAGCGCCTTTTTGTAATCAATATCTGCCTTTACAATCTTGCCTGCTGCAAAGAAAATCAACGCAAACACTGCTGATAAAACAACTGAAAAAATCAATGTAACAAAAAATCCCTTTGCATTGGATACCTGATACTTATTCGATGAAAAATATGAAGTAATCCCTGAAAAAGCTGCATTGATTCTGGTGGTGCAGATTAATCCGAACAAGCCGGCAATGACTGCCTGTAACACAATCAGAATCAGTGACACTGTCATATCAGACTCTGCCACATAAGCACGGCCTTCCTGTGCCGGTGACTTAAAGATGCCAAGCAGATTCTTCCATGCATTTCCTGCCGCTTCCATACCCTGCTGCATATACTCGTTTGCCTTCTGCTGCATCTGTGCCGTATTAAACTGCGTCCCCTGTGCACCCGCTGCATCTGCCTGACCGCTCATCTGATCCGTTGCTGCCTGTGCTGCACCGGATGTCTGCTGTGCCTGTGCTGCGGCTGCCTGCTGGCTGCCTGCGCATCCACATACTTCTCCGTCCTGAAGCTCTTTCCCACAAAATTTACAAAACATTTCTTTCCCTCCGTAGTTTATTTTTTCGTTATAATTTTTTTATAAATTATACATATTTGAGTCTATCATATGGAGGTATTTTTGTCAAAATTTGTCTGATGGTATTTTACTGCATCATTTTATTTTTGTTTCTGCTGTTCAATCAGCTCCGCCAGTTCATTTAATTCCACCCAGCGGTTCATCTTAAACTCCAGCTGTTCTTCCAGTTCACTCTTTTCCTGTGTCAGCTCCGTTAAACGGCTGTACTGTGTTGCAGCCATTTCTATTTCGCTATCCAGCTTAGCAATTTTTTGTTCCAGCGCGGCGATTTCTTCATCGATCACTTCGTATTCTTTTTGTTCCTTATAAGAAAAGCGGAGTTTTTTCTCGCGGTCCTTATTGTATTCTTTTTTACCCTTCGGCTTTTCCGCAATCTTAGCCTGTTTTGCCTGCATACCTCCGGACTTTTCGTAATAGTCGCTAAATCCGCCTTCGTACTGGTGCAGGATACCATTTTCCTCAAATGCGAAAATACGATCCACAATTCTGTCGAGAAAATAACGGTCATGCGATACGGTAATGACAATGCCTGCAAAGCCGTCTAAATAGTCTTCGAGTATTTCCAGCGTTTCAATATCCAGATCGTTGGTCGGTTCATCTAATATCAGTACATTCGGCGCACTCATTAAGACACTGAGAAGATAGAGTCTTCTCTTTTCACCACCGGATAACTTTTCTATCGGTGTCCACTGCATTTTCGGCGTAAATAAAAAACGCTCGCACATCTGGGACGCTGTCGCCTTGCCGGTTGCCGTTGTCACATATTCGCCGATGCTTCTTACATATTCAAGCACCGTCATTTTTTCGTCCAGCGGTTCATTCTCCTGCATGAAATACCCGATTTTTACCGTTTCACCGATTGAAACCGTGCCGGAGTCCGGCTGAATCTGTCCTGTGATAATCTTCATCAGTGTCGATTTTCCACAGCCGTTTCTACCTATGATACCGATACGGTCATCTCTTAAAAATATGTATGAAAAATCACAGATATACGTAATGCCGTCATAGGCTTTTGTGATATTTTCCAGTTCAATCGTCTTTTTACCGAGGCGCGATGTGACCGAGTTCATCTCCATTGCCTGTTTTTCAAAGCTGGCACGTGCCTGTCTGGACGCTTCCTTCATATCCTCATAACGGTCAATTCTTGCCTGCTGTTTGGTGGAACGCGCCTGACAGCCCCTGCGGATCCATTCCAGCTCACGACGCAGAATATTCTGCCGCTTTTCTTCGGTCGCCATTTCCATCTGCTCACGCTGGGTCTTTAACTCCAGAAAACCCGAATAATTCGTATCGTAGCTGTATAAATGCGTGCGGTCAAGTTCCACAATCCGGTTGGTAACATTGTCAAGAAAATAACGGTCATGTGTTACCATAAGCAGCTCGCCCTTAAACTGACGGATATAATCTTCCAGCCAGATGACCATTTCATTATCCAAATGATTGGTCGGCTCGTCTAATATCAGTACCTCCGCCGGTTCTACAAGTGTCTTTGCCAGCGCAACTCTTTTTTTCTGCCCGCCGGAAAGCGTATGAATATCTTTATCAAATTCCGTAATGCCAAGCTTTGTAAGAATTGTCTTCGCTTCCGCCTCACTGCTGTGCTGTTTACCACGCAGGACGTAGCCAAGAATCGTATCCTTTTCCGGGAACTGCGCCTTCTGCTCCAGATAAGCGACCGTTACGCCCTTGCCCTTTACAACCTGTCCGGCATCGGCTTCCTCCAGGCCCGCAATAATTTTTAAAAATGTAGATTTTCCCGTGCCATTGACACCGATAACACCGATTTTATCCCCTTTGTTGACACCGAGTGTCACCTCGTCAAACAATTGTTTTTCCCCATAGGTTTTGCTTACTTTTTCTACATTTAATATATTCATGATTCTTCTCCATTCTCACCGTATAATTCCCGCAGCTTTGCCGCCAGTTCGGGATTGGTCTTGGTCAGCCTGTGGATATGCTCTTTTCTGCGTTCCAGCATATGCGCGTAGGCTTTCGGATTGCGTTCTTTAAACTGCATTGCCAGTTCGTGGCGGTGCTGCTTGAGCATACGGAGTGCTTCGGGATTGATATGCTGTAATTTTAATTCAACAATACTTCTTCGCTGTTCAATCTGCTCTTCAATCTCACTTTCATTTTCAGGGTTGTTCTGTGCCATTTCAGACAAATGCATCTCCAGACGGTCAAGCAGCTCTTCTTCGTCATACAAACCGATACGGCCCCATGATACGTGATTTTCTGCTTTTTTAAGTGCCTCTGCACTATGTTCATTTGCAGCTGTAATCTGCCGGGCAACCTCTATCGCAATCTGTTCCATTTTTTCTTCCGCATCATTCCCAAATGCCCATTCAAATTCCGCGAGCCGCTCCTGCGCCTCCACAAAGGCATATTTCATATTCAGTCCGTTTTCATTCTCCAGCGGATACGGCTTATCCACACCCGCATCACGCAGTGCAAGTGAAATGGTTCTTCTTGCAATGCCTTCCTCTACCAGACTCCCCGCTCCAAAAGCCCTTAACTGGTCGTTGACCGCACCTACATGCTCTGTCAGATAAAAGCGGATTCCCTTCGCACGCAGATTTCTGTTTAAAATAACAAGGCGGTCTGCGGCTGTGATATCAATGCTTCCGATTCCGCTCGCATCGACAATCACCTGTTTGGTATCTTCTTTTATCGCATTTTCAATATCATTCTGGAATGTGTCAATATTGGCAAAAAACAGATTGCCCGAAAAACGGTAAATTACCGTATGCTGTACCGGGTGGGCATTGCGGTTTCTTTTCAATGCATAAAAGCCCTCCTGTCCCGGAATCATGCCAAGAAATCCTTTCGGTGGCACTACTGCGCGGATAATTACTGCAATAAACGATAAAATCACACCAATAATAACACCGTAAATCGTTCCAAAAATCAGAACACCAAAAAACGCTGCCATAAATATTAAGAATTCCTGCTTATTCGTCTTCCAAAGCTTCTTTGCAAGTCCGAATTCCAGAATGCCAATCAGCGCACAGATAACAATACCGGTCAGCACCGGAACCGGAAGATACTGTAACAGCCCTGTGCCAAACAGCAGTACCAGTACCATTGTAAATGCTGCCGATAAAGACATCACCTGCGAGCGTGCGCCAAACTGGTCGCCGATGCCGGTTCTTGACACACTACCGTTAATCGGGCAGCATCCCACCAGCGCTCCGGCGAAATTGCCCGCCGCATAGGCAAGCACCTCTCGATTGTTGTTGATTTTATAATTGTATTTTAACGCATAATTACTGCTGGCAAGTAATGTCTGTGCCACAATAACAAGTGCCACGGTAAAAGACAGCAAAAGAATATCCCCTGTATTTTCACCCAGCACACTGACATCGGGAAATGCCAGTTTCGGAAGTCCCGCCGATACCTGCGGCAGAAGCTTCACCCCATACCGGTCAATATGGAAAACGGCAGTCAGTGCAGCTCCCACTGCCATTAATACCACCGACATTGGAAACTTCGGGACATATTTTTTCGCTGTTAAAATAATCACAATCGTACCAATGCCAAGCACCGCCGATAACAGGTTAAAATATTGCAGCTGGTTTAAGATATGGGCAATCAGGACAAAAAGTTCTCCCGTGCCTGCCGAACCGCCAAACAGCTTTGCCACCTGCATTAAAATAATCGTACAGCCGATACCGGAAATAAATCCGCCCATAACCGGCGTTGAGATGTAACTCACCAGCTTGCCTGCGCGCACGATGTAAAACAGCAGAAGCCACCCGGCAGTCACCAGCGTAATGACCGGCACCAGCCTGATTGCTTCTTCTGAGCCTGTTACAATACCAAGTGAAGCCAGTGTCGCACCGACCAGTGCCGCCGGTGTTGCATCGACACCAAATACAAACTGCGGCGATGAAGTAATCAGACTGAATACAAGAATCGGGAGCAGTGAGCCGTATAAGCCATATACAACCGGCAGCCCGGCAACCTGCGCATATCCCATTGAAATCGGAATTGATACCAGGGCTACAATAATTCCTGATAAAATATCTTTTTTCAAGGTTTTCGTTTTGTAATTCTGAAACATTTTCCCTCCGTTCCAGGGTGTACTTTTATTCCCTTTTGTCATTTTTTCTGCAAATATGATGTTATTATACTGATTACCCCGTTATTTTGCAACTTTTCCGCATGGATTTGAGATGTTTCTACCTATTATATAGACTGATCTCCGCACAACAGCTCCAAATTCTGATTGCCCTAAATCAATTTACACTACGCACTCTCAAAATTCTGCCCCATATTCACATATCGTGGGATTGTCACCATCAAACCTTTATGATATGATAAATAAACATTCATAAGCGATTATTTATGATGTCTATGGCAGACGGCAAAAATCCGTCCGGGTCTGCATAAATGCTTGCCGGACTTCAGCCCATATACATCAGGAAAGAAAGGTTTTATATATGTTTATTGCAAATAACTGGAAAGATTACGAAGTCATTGATACTTCCGAAGGCGAAAAGCTGGAACGCTGGGGAACTTACCTGCTTGTAAGACCCGACCCGCAGGTTATCTGGAACACACCAAAAAAAGAAAAAGGCTGGCGTAAAATGAACGGACATTACCACCGCAGCAGCAAGGGCGGCGGTGAATGGGAGTTCTTTGACCTGCCGCAGCAATGGCAGATTCAGTATGAAAGCCCGTCCTTTAAACAGCCGCTGACGTTTAATTTAAAGCCGTTCAGCTTTAAGCACACCGGTATTTTCCCGGAACAGGCAACCAACTGGGACTGGTTTGGACATCTGATTTCCGAAAAGGTAAAGAAAAATCCGGATAAGCCGGTAAAGGTATTAAATCTCTTTGCCTATACCGGCGGTGCAACCCTTGCCGCAGCTGCTGCCGGTGCACATGTCACCCATGTTGACGCTTCCAAAGGCATTGTTGCATGGGCAAAGGAAAATGCGACATCCTCCGGACTGATTGACAAGCCAATCCGCTGGATTGTCGATGACTGCGTTAAATTTGTCCAGCGTGAAATCCGCCGCGGCAACCACTACGACGGTATTATCATGGACCCGCCATCCTACGGCAGAGGTCCAAAGGGTGAAATCTGGAAAATTGAAGAATCCGTTTATCCGCTGATTCAACTGTGCGCACAGCTGTTATCCGATGACCCGCTGTTTTTCCTGATTAACTCTTACACCACCGGCTTACAGCCTGCTGTGCTTTCCTATATGCTTTCTACGGAATTAAAGGCATTTGACGGACAGGTTGATTCACAGGAGGTCGGACTTCCGGTATCCTCTAACGGACTGGTGCTTCCGTGTGGCGCTTCCGGCCGCTGGTCCCGCCCACTTTAAGCCGGAACAGATAAACTTATAAAAAATTATAAAAAATGCAGGAAAACGCAAAGCTTTACAACCTCCTTGCGTTTCCCTGCATTTTATTTTTACTTAGAAAACATAATCTTTTCGCTGTTAAACATTCTTGTCAGTACCCATACGAAAATTCCCGCATAAACCAGATTGGATACAAAGGTAATCATTACATGCACGGCATTGACCGAGAATAAAAAGACACTGCTCATGCACTGCACGCTGTTGTAAATCGGAATCAGATACCAGTAATTTTCCTGCGGTGTTCCATTTCCAAACATCGTACTGATTGACACAATCATTATAATTATCATTAACGGCGATACATATGTCCCCGCTTCTTTCACATTTTTTGCATATGCAGATACGACTGAAATCAATGAAATAATCAGCAGTACCGAACACAGCACAATCATTAACAGCAGTGCATAGTCCTGTACATGATAGACATTAACATTCACCCCTACGTCGTCACCGCTCATTGCCATAAGCTTCGGCAGGGACAATGCCGTTCCCGTAAAGCTTGACAGACCACTCAGCAGTGCAAGGATACTAAGGGCAAGAATCTTTCCAATCGCAATTTCAGAGCGGCGTACCGGTGTTACAAGCAGTGTGGTAAGCGTGCCGCGCTCCTTTTCCCCTGAAATCGACTCTGGTGCGAGGGACGTACATGCACTGAAAATAAACGTCATCAGAAGCATTGGGAACAGCATGGAGAAGATTTTTCCCGTAATATCCTTATCCGATGCCAGGTCATACCCGCCGTCTGCATTTGCGTTAATATCAAACTTGTTAATCATGCTGCTTTCGTACTGGTTTAAAACCTCTGTAATCATGCTGTAACCGCTTGCCGATTCGGTCTTTGAGGAATTATAATAAATTTCAACCTGCGGTGCCGGGGTCTGTGCCGTCATGCTGTCGTAAGCTGCCACTGCCTGTTCAAAATCCTTCGGAAATACGACAATCAAATCACAGTCCTGATTTTCCACCTGCATTTTCATCTCGTCCATAGATTTATCCGCATCCCGGTAATCCAGATTCAAGCTGTCAAATACCGGCTTTAAGCTCTGCGGCGTATCCAGCATAAATACCGATGTCTTATAATCATCTTTGACCTCAAACTGGCTCGACATCGCCTGCCCCATAATCGAATACACAATATAAATCATCAGTCCCGGCAGGAGAATCGTTGTCAGAAGCATACGCCTATCCGAAAGATACCGGAACAGTTCCTTTTTCATGATTGTAAAAATATTATTCATCTGCCTTACCCTCCATATTTTCATACAGTTCAAAGAACCGGTCTTCTAACGGCTGTCCCGCCATAACATTTTCCAGCGTATCACAGCACACGGATTTGCCACGGATAATAATGACCACACGGTCACAAATTTTTTCAATCAGGCTGAAAATGTGGCTGGAAATAATAATGCATTTGCCCTGTTCGCGCAGCTCCTTTAAGAAGTTCACCACAATCCGTTCCGTAATAACATCGAGTCCATTGGTCGGTTCATCAAAGATAATAATATCCGGGTTATGTACAATGGAAATGACCAGTGAAATCTTCTGTTTCATACCGGTTGACATATCGGCAACCTTAACCTCTGCAAATTTATCAATACCGAATTTTTCAAACAGCTCTTTTTTACGCTGTGCTGCCTGTTCTTCCCCGACACCGTACAGCTTTGAAAAGTAGTCAAACAGATAATTCGGTGTAAAGTAATCCTCAAGCTTTAATTCACTCGTTAAAAATCCGATATGTCTGCGGTAATCCATAAGATTGCCTGTAATGTCCGCACCGTCTAAACACACCTGACCTTCATCAGCCTTAATAACTGATGCTAAAATTCTGAGCGTTGTGGTTTTTCCGGCGCCGTTTGCGCCAAGGATTCCAAGGATTTCTCCCGGACGCGCATCAAATGAAACGTCTGCTACCGCCACTTTGATTTTTTCTTTTGTCTTTTCGATTTTCTGCTGCTTTTTCGACATTTTAAATGTCTTTTTCAGCCCCTTTACTTCTAACATACACTTCCTCCATTTCTTTAATCCGTTATTTTCATATTCGGATATACCCACTCAATAAAACTGTCCGGATAGGTGTGGTCCAAAAACTGCTCCACTGCCGTATCCGCGCCGGCCTGCTGCTTTCTGTCTACATAGCGCATTAATGCCACGGACGAAATCAGCATATCCAGCGCCATTGCAAATACTAAAATATACGTAAGTACTTTTCCCGCTACCGGTGGAATCTTTTCAATCACCCTGCTGACTGCCGGGTACAAAAGCTTTAACCACACAATGGCAAGCACACCCCAGAAAAAGCAGAACAGCAGATTAATCCGCCCGTTGATATTAAACGGCATATGGCTGTAATCCCAGAACGTCGTTCCAAACACCACTTCCGTAAACACGCTGCAGCTGTATTCATACACACCACCCATGAAAAATCCTGCGATAAAAATATAACGGTCATTTCTTTTCTGCAGGGAATATAAAAGACCTGTCGCAATCGCGCCGCCAAGTCCCCACACAATGCTGAATGTTCCGTATAAAAGACTGCTTCGGCTCATAAGCACCCCGGAAGTCGCCCACACAAACACCGTTTCAATCCAGTCCCCGACCAGCGCACTGATAAAGAATATCCAAAACAGCTTATCAAAGCACAAGCCCTTTGCAAACACTCTGTTTACCGGCTTTCCAAAACCGTCTGCTTCGGACTTTTCCTGATGTTCCATTTCCGGAAAAGCGCGGTACATTCTTTTCTGAATCATGAAAATGAGTTTTTCCCCGATACTCTGTTTGGTCTTTTCAAGTCCTGCCGCCACCGTATCATAAACATTGCCCTGTATTTTCCACTTGAGCATGGTCGCCGCCGTCACTAAAACGTCCACCGCAAACAAAACCAGCAGTACCACTTCAAGCACCTTCAGCACCCGCAGCGGAAGCAGTTCATATAAAATGTATAAAAACGGATGCACCAGCCAGATACAAAGCATGGCAGTCACCGACCAGAACAGTGATGTCCGGACACTTACATAGCCGTTTAAATTCCACTTATGTCCCGAATAGTCCCAAAGGCGGTGTCCTGTGATTTTGCGTACAAGTGCCGCCGCCACATACTGAATGACCGTGATAATCACAAAACACATGACAAACTGTAAAAAAGGATTATCCATCAAATCACTGACATCGGTTAAAATCACAATCATGCAAAAGCCGTATTTCATGCAGAGCGGTCCGTTGACAAACCCGCGGTTGACAAATCTGCCGTACTTAAATGCCGCCAGCACTTCTTCAAATACCCATCCGATAAATGAATATAGGAAGAAAAAATAAATGTACTGAAATATTGTATATTCCATATCTGCTCCATTTCTGTGCGATTCTGCCGCTAAAGACATTTTCGCTGTTATTTATTTGATTCTCAAAATATCATCTGACGAAAATGCGGCTTTCTCCTGACAGATTTCCTCCCCTCTATGCCGGATTTTATACCGCACTTTCATTCTATGCAGTTACAGGGCTTCTGTCATCCTGTACTTTCTAACCGATTTTTCACGTACAAACTTGAGAACTCATTATTGCTATGGTATCATATTCCATAGCTTTACGCAACGTAGTATTTTTAAAGAACCCAAAAACCGCTTTAGGAAGGAGCTGTCCATGACTGATTACAGTGCTTTTATCGCCATTACCAACCACCATCTGCTACCGCCGGATTCCGACACCCTGGATTTCATTCCGGGCAGTGTATCCTATCACCGCTTTTTAGCGCAGGTGGAAATAATCGCGGCAACAAATGTATCCGCCATTGTACTGCGGGAAAAGGATTTAGAAGAAACAGTTTATGAAGCACTTGCCAAAGACTGTATCACACTTTGTACGCATTATAATAAGAAACTGATTTTACATTCCTTTCTTGAATCGGCACACCGGTTAAATCACCCGTATATCCAGCTGTCGCTGTCACAGCTTGAAACATACCGCAAAGCGGGACTTTTATCGGATTTTGCACAGATTGGCACTTCGGTACACTCTGTAGATGATGTCCGCCTTGCTGAAAAGCTTGGTGCAGACTATGTATTTGCAGGAAATATTTATGAAACGGAATGTAAGGCAGGACTTGCCGGACGCGGACTTGCCTTTTTAAAAGAAGTCTGTGACAACACCTGTCTGCCCGTGTATGCCATTGGCGGCATGACACCGGACAGACTTCCGGGTGTTTTAGAGGCAGGTGCAAAAGGCGCGTGCATGATGTCGGGATTTATGAAGCTATAATCAGACTGCTACGCTAATGGCAGCTTTGTGACGCCTGCGGCACAATTCGTCCTTCGGCGATTTCGATGATTTCATCGGATAAAAAGTTTAATTCCTCGGAATCGTGACAGGCAATGATACAGACGGCGCCGCGCTCTTTCTGTTCCTTTAGAATCGTGCGCACCTGTTTGGCACCACTTTCATCTAAGGCATTAATCGGCTCATCCAAGATGACGATGTCCGGATTTTCCATGACAGCGGCAGCAATGCCGAGCCGCTGTTTCATGCCGAGCGAATATTTTCTGTAGGTGCGCTTATCGTCCGGGTCTAAGCCAATCTTTTCAAGCGTTTCCCGGATTTCATCTTCCACGACACGCTTCTGGATTGCAGCAAGCACCGAAAGATTTTTAAGTCCCGTATACCCCGGAATAAACGAAGGATTTTCAATCAGAATCCCGACACTTCTCGGGAATGAAATCTGCTTTCCAAGCTGTTCCCCGTTAATGGTAATGCTTCCGCCGGTCGGCAGAATCAGTCCACAGACGGCACGCATAAGCATTGTCTTTCCCGAACCGTTCTTTCCCTTTAATCCATAAACCTTTCCGCCCTCCAGATGTAAATTAATATCTTTTAAAACCTCTGCCCCTTTAATTTTTTTATTCAGATTTTTGATTTCGATTGTATTCATTTTTCTCCCACTCCTTTGCCCGGTTAAAATTCACCGTCATTACTTATTCATGCTGTTTTTGTTTAGTACGTCATATCTGCCAAAAAGAAATACCCCCGCCGTTATGCTTGCGGCTATGACTAAAAGATTTATCAAAATGCCGGTCTGCCAGTCCACACCGTTTGCATTGACCGGTTTCATACGGTAGAGCATCATATAATTCCCCAGCCAGCACCCTTTCATAAAAAATGCGGAAAATACGCAGTTTGTCATAAGTACCATGAAACTGACCCACGGCTGTAGGATAAATTCGATTGTCATCTGAAAAAGCGATACCGCCATGGAAGTCAGCACCGGAAGCACAAATACCATACAGCAGAGCATTTTGTCATTTAGTTTGTCAGGATTTTCACAAAAAAGCAGTTTTACAACCACCTCTTTGTGCGGTGCTATCCCTGAAAAAAATGCCGCACCGCCCGGTTTTACCGAAGCAATAAACGCCGCCGTAACCGCTCCCGCAATCAATGCCGCATAATATCCAAGGACACTTATCACATTCCAGATACATTTGCAAATCCACCAATCGGACCTTCTTCGACAGCGCACCAGCTTATTCAGCCCCGTTCCGTGCAGCTCTCCGGCCGCATAACCGCCAATCAGCACCGCAAGCAGAATATTTATCAGTAAAAATAATACCGGCACTTCAAACGGCTGGTGCTGATTCGGAATATACTCCTGCATACCGCGGAAAATGTAAGCGAAGCAGTCCCCAAATGATGCTGCACGCAGCTCTCCTGTCCATGCTTCCAACAGCGCATACCGGTTTAAAAATGCTGCCGTGCTGACCGCTCCCAGCGCAAACGGCAGAATGTACAGATACCACTGCCTGACAATTCCCTGCTTTAATTCCGCCCTAATCTGCTGTTTCATTAATCTGCCTCTTTCTTTAACATATTTTTTCTTCGCATCAAAAACAGTCCCAGTACAAATGCCGCCGCCACACAGCACAGCGGAAAAAGTATCTCATCGCCCGCACGAATCCCCTGATAATAGAGCCTTGTGCAAGGAAAACACATGCGCAGGAAAAAGATATTGACCGGTGCCGGTGTCATCCGCTTTTCCAGTGTAAACAGCACCATCATTACCGCATAACCGTAGACCGGCTGGGACAGCTTCCACCAAAGCAGGACAATCATCATTGCCATAACGGTAATTTCCGCAAACAGCACAATCAGAAAAATGCCTGCCGTCTGCCACGCCGCCACTTCAAATTCCACCGGACGCTGCATTTGTGCATACGCATTGCTGTTTAGCTCCCGCCAGTTGCATTTCCACTGGAAATGTGTCACGCCGTATGCCGTTACCAGTACAAACACATACAGTACAAACAGTCCCGCCTGTAAAAAAATCTTTTTACACAGCGAAAGCCAAAAACTTTTCATGCTTTTTTTACGCACCAGCACCGCCGCACGCATTTCATATTTAATATGGTTGATAATAAAAAGCTGGGACAACAATAAAAAAATAATTAATCCCTTTTCATGTGCATAGCTGTATATATCACTCATGCAGTACACCGCGTCCGGCTCCGACATCGCCGTTTTAAAAATAACCATAAGCCAGACCGGAATAAGCACTGCCGAAAACCACAAAAGTCCGGTATCCAGCCAGCCGTTGACAAATTTTTTCAAAATTTCTTCTCCCCTTTCCCCATTTTTTTTAGACACGCTCCGCTGACACAATTCCCCTGTAAAGTTTTTTTATTCATTGGTAAACACCAGTTCTTTTTGTACCGGATACCACCAGTAAACCAGCGTGTACGTCTCCTCCTCTAATTTTTGAAACCACTTTTTCCCGATAAGAATCTCCGTTACAGTACACGACAATTCGATCTCCTGCACCTCTCCGGGCTGTATCGTCTGATTTTTCTTTCGGTTCTCCTGTGACACACCGTTGTGAAATCCGCTGTTTTGTGCAACGGCTAAAAATGAATCCGCCTCAAAACGCAGTTCCTTCTCTGTCGTATTGCGAAATGCCAGCTTATACACAATCACCTTCCAGTCCTTAGCATATTCTCCCGCATCGAGCGAATCGGGATACCGCTCACGATATTCATCATAAGAATAAATGTGTGTCGAAAGCGGTGTAATCTCCAGACCGTCAAGCATTGCGGGTGAATCCTTTGTATACTGCTCACAGACCGAAGGGTTTGGAAAACGCCTGTTAATATCCCGGATAAAATATCCCATAACCGCCGCTGTTATAAGACACGCAAGCACTGCCACGCTTCTGATCATCATTTTCTTTTTTGAAATTTGTTTCCTTTTATAATGCATCTTGTTTCACCCCGTTTACAAAATATATAATCGCCGTAATCACGCCGACAACCGCTCCGGTCACAAAAACGGTTTCCTTATGCAGTATCGCGCCGTGGCTCATATCCAGCAGCCAGATGAGATCCACCGTAATTCCCGACTTTCTTCCCACAAAATTTGATGCCGTTGTAAAACCATACCATATTAAAAAAGGAACCATTCCCAGCAGAAATATATTATCTACAATGCTTGCCGCCGCCAGAGCCGTTGTCGCAAAAATTCCGCCGTAAAAAAATGTAATCACCATATAAATGGCAATGTAGGCAAACGGTTTGGTATAAAATATCGATGAAAACAGCTCTGTTGCCGAAAGATACTGTCCGTTCCGGATTGGTGTCAATGCCGGAAGCATACAGGCGGTCACCGGCAGGCTGACAAGATACGGAAACAGCACCGTCAGACCGCCGCTTAAAAAAACAGCCAGATACTTTGCCGTCAGATAATTGATTTTTTTCGTTCTGGTATACACATTTTTAATATAACCGCCTTTCCGGTCCAGATGATACGACAGTGCATGCGGCATCATCGCCAGCACCGGAAAAATCGTTAAAAAAGTCACTTTATACGGACTGCCCGAATTTAATCCGAACCAGTACATAAAAAGGCTTGCCGGTTGTCCGTCACTGCCTCTGTAAAATATCAACGGATTTCTGGCATACGGATAAGCTTCAAATACCGTCTGTGCTATGGCAAGCAGACAGCCTATAAAAACCGCAATCCACATCATTTTATTTTTTACGGCTCTTTCCCATTCTGTATGAAACTGCTCTCTCACAATGTTTCTCCTTTTTGCTTTTAATTCCCGTCCCCGATATCCAGCCGGAACATATAACTGCCGTCTGCAATCGAGTTGACACCGTCTGTACCTCCGATTCCGCCAATGCCCGAATACATATAAACATCTCTTAAAACACCCGGTGTATTTATCAACTGATATACCATTACGGTTTCTATTTCCTCATCCTGTGCAAAGTTATAAAAGTATGCGTCCTTATGCAATTCTTCGGGACGTTTTAAATACGGACATTTATCAAATCCTATTATTTCCGTAAACGAAATCCGCTGGAATAAATTCTCACCATCTTTATTCACCAGTGTCCCGCTCATTTCCAGCTTTTTGTTATTCCCACCGGATACATTTTTCATACGGACCTTGACCGCAACATACTGGTGATTGTTCTTGGCCGATGAGCCGTCTTCATTTAACTCGCGGCTTATAACCAGCCAGTTTTTAAAGGTGGCATCGCCGTTTTCAATTTCATCTAACCGGGTCAGGGTGTTACCGAGCTTCCACGCATTCAGCACGGTAATTTCAAAGCCGCCATACAGCTTTGTTTCACCCATTCCAACCTCTGTTACGTTTACCTTTTTGCCGTTAAACTGATACGCCGTCGGTTCTTCATGTGCTATCATTGCCGTGGTTGTCGCCTGACTTAAATCCTTGGTCTGTGCCTCGCCTGCATCTCCCACCAGCGTAAATTTTTCATCGCGGCTTACGGCATCTTCCACCGAATACTGATTCCCACAGCCGCCGCAGACTGCCGCCAGCAGTACCGTAAGTGTGACTGCAGCGGCTCTCCTGCTCCCTGCCTTAACCCCCGGCATTTCCCACTTTTTTCTTTTCATAACCTTCTCCTTTATTTTTTTATGCCCGCCTGCAAAATTGAAATTACCGGTACCGGATTCTCTGAAATTGCTGACACGCTCTGGCATTTCCTTAAAACAAATATACCCCCTCCTGTTATCTTCTAACAAGAGGGGGCGGCACAAGCGGTCACTTTTATGGCACGAACGGTTTTATATTCGGATATGCACGCAGAAACAGCCACTGTCTTCATACAGATCCATAAATCCGTCGTATTTTTTTACAATTTCCCGGACATTTTTCAAGCCAAAGCCGTGATTTTCTACATCCTGCTTGGTTGTACCAATATTTTTTACTTTCTGTACATCCTGTAAAACCGGCTCTGCAATGCGGTTTCTTATCAAAATGTCCAATACTTCTTCTATCATGACAATCTTTATTTCAATCTTTCTGTGTGCCTTGGAAAGCTTTAACTCGGCTTCAATCGCATTGTCTAAAAGATTTCCGAGTACACAGCATAATTCCGTCTGGGTTAATCCACGGATATTCTTATCCACCGAAATCACCGCCGGAATATCCTGCTCTTTACAGTACATCAGCTTCGCATTTAACACCGCATCCGCCACGCTGTTTTTCGTCTTTACAAATTCCTGTAATGCCGCAGTCTGACGGACATATTCCAAAAGATACTGCTTTGCCCGCTCCTGACCGTGTTCCTCATCGGAAAGAAGCATATTCAGGGTGTTGACGTGATTTTTTAAATCGTGGCGCATTTTGCGGACATGCTCGTCAAGCACTGCCACGCTGTCCATATACTGTTTCTGGTAAGCGCTCTCCTGCAATGCTTTTTCCGCCGCCTGCTCATTTTTCTGCATGGACTTAATACGGCACAACAAGACAATCAGAAAGCTTTCATTTAATAAAATACCTGCTACTACGATTGTTCCCATGCCACGGTCTGGCACCCTGTCCGACAGCATCTCTGCCGATATTGCCGCGCATATCAGAATTGTGAGCGCCAGCAGTCCCAATTCTTTTGGGTGAAGCTGATACAGCTCTCTTTTAACAAGTGCATCTGCCAGCACAAATTCCAAAAATGCAATAAATGCGGCGGATAACATCACACTGTCCTCCGCTCCATTGTAAAACCGTTCTCCTAAGACGCAGGCAATTCCTGCCGCCACAGTCAAAACACCGGTCGTAACCATCGCTTTTTTGATATTCCCGCCGGTCAATACCCCTGTAAGCACGCCCAGTACAACGCCCTCTGAAAGCACCAGCATGTATATGGCAAGTCCCTTTGCAACAATCAACTGATTTGCCACCGTCAGCACCAGAAATGCCGCCGCCACACATACCATATAGTTACCGCGGTTTCCCAAAAACGTGTCCTTTTTATAACCGTTTTCATTTCCCGTGCGCCGCCGCTGTATATCATTTCTGATTGTACGGATAAACAGCAGTGCCATTTCAAGCATAATCATCTGGAACAGCAGAATCCCCACGCTGTCCTTTGCCGACAGCAGCAGTTGATACATATTTTCATTAATCAGTGTTGTATTCATCTATACCGCTCCGTTCATGTTGCGCTGATACTGCGTGAAACGCTCCAGCACCGTATCCTTACACCGCCTGCTCATGTCCAGAACCGTATCATTCATTAACAAAACAGTTTCGTCCCGCATATTGACCTTTTTCACATATTTTAAATTTACAAGATACTGCTTGTGGATTCTGACAAAATCATACGGTTCAAGCTGTTTTAAAGTTTCCGTCATGGTCTTTCGCACCTCGTAACTGTATTTGGTGGTATAAATAACAACGTTATGCTTATCACTTGCCACATAACAGATACTGCTGACGGCAATGGATTCCTTTTCATTTTTACCGTCCAGTAAAAAGGTTCCGTTCTGATTTAAAACCGTTTTCAGCCTCGCCATAACCTTTGGCAGAACTTCCGTATAGTTTTCTTTTCTTAAAAAATAAAACGGCTGGTACTCAAAGCTGTCAAATACGAGCGATTCATTCGATGTCAGAAAAATAATCCGGGCTTCGCTTTTTCTTTCGGCTAATGCCTTTGCCGTATCAAATCCCGACATGCCTTCCATATATAAATCCAGAAATACCGCATCATAATTGCACCGACAGGCACCCTTTAACAATTCTTCCCCTGAATGATACTCGTCCACAAGCAGTTTGTTTCCGCCGGTATCAAATGCCGCCAGCTTTCTTCTTAAATTGGCACACAACAGTATATCATCATCACATATTGCAAGATACATTTTACAGGTCCTCTACTTTATTATTCATCACTTTCAATTTACGCTTTTTGTGGTGAACCGTCAACGGGTTTTCGGACTTTACATTTTTAAATTTTCAGATAAAAAACTTTCTTTTATTTTGTTGACAAACTATTACCCGATTGGTAATATTATTTTCTGTAGCGAAGATGCCACGAAACCCTTGGACATCTTCGCCTTTTTTTACTTACGGCGCTATATTACAACACCGTATTACAGTGTGGAACAATCCACAGGCATCATAGCCGGGGATTTTTGACCCCAGCTTCATAATAAGTTTTTTATAGAAAAAGGAGGTCCCTTATGACAACTACAGCACTTTTACAGGAAGCTGCTTCTTATCAGGAACAGCTTGTCCAGACAAGACGATTTCTGCATACACACCCTGGTACGGGCTTTGATATTCAGGAAACCGTTGATTATGTAAAGCAGGAACTCATTTCCATGGGCTACGAGCCACAGATGTGCGGTAAATCCGGCATTGTCGCACTGGCAGGCAAAAAAAAAGACGGCAAAGTCTTTTTAATCCGCGGTGATATGGATGCCCTGCCGATGAAGGAAGAAGCCGATGTTTCGTTTCCTTCCACCAACGGAAAAATGCACGCCTGCGGTCATGATATGCACACTACAATGATGTTAGGCGCCGCACGCCTTTTAAAAGCACATGAAGATGAAATCGAAGGCACGGTCAAACTCATGTTCCAGCCTGCCGAGGAAATTTTTGAAGGCTCCCACGATATGATCGAAGCCGGTGTCTTAAAAAATCCTGATGTCGATGCCGCCATGATGATTCATGTAATGGCAGGGCTTCCTCTGCCTGCCGGTACGGTTATTTCCTGCGACGGCGGTGTCAGTGCGCCTGCCGCCGATTACTTCTATATTGATATTCAGGGAAAAGGCTGTCACGGTTCTATGCCGAATAACGGTGTTGACCCGGTTACCGTTGCCGCCCACATTATCACAGGTCTTCAGGAAATCCACGCAAGAGAACTCGGACTTTCCGATGAGGCTATTTTAACAATCGGAACGGTTAATGCCGGAAATGCCGCCAATGTCATTCCCGATACCGCCCATATGAGTGGAACGATCCGCACCTATGATGAATCTACGCGCGCTTTTATCAAACAACGTGTTTCTGAAATTGCTTCCGGCATTGCCACAGCTTTCCGCGCCACCGCGACGGTTACTTACGGAAGCGGCTGTCCATGTCTTTACAACAACCCGGACCTTGCCGTCTGCACCGCAGACTATTTAAAAGAACTCTTAGGCCCTTCCAAAGCATTTACGGCTTCTGCACTTAATGCGATGTCCGGTGAAGGCAAAGCACCGAAAAGCACCGGAAGCGAAGATTTTGCCTATGTAAGCCAGGAAGTTCCATCCATTATGTTTGCACTGGCGGCAGGCACACCGCAGGAGGGCTACTGCTATCCGCAGCACCACCCGAAAGTAAAATTTGACGAAGCGGTATTATCCGAAGGCTGCGCCGTTTATGCCTATACGGCAATGCGCTGGCTTACAGAACACAAGAACTAAATTTTATTCTGATTTACATGCGCCGCATCCGCGGCAGAAAAGAGGTTTTTATGGCTACCATGAAAGATATTATTACCAGTCCGCTGCTCCTTGCCATGGTTATAATCGGACTGCTCTACATTGTAGGATTTTCACTGGTCTATTTAAAAAAAGCATACACACACTGTCTGGAACTGGGCATTTCCAAAGAGGATTTAAAAAATGTCATCAAATCCAGTCTGGTCTTTTCCATTGTCCCAAGCCTGTCTATCGTTGTCGGGCTGTTTGCACTGATTTCGGTACTCGGAACAGTCTGGAGCTGGTGGCGCCTTTCCGTTATCGGCTCACTTTCCTATGAGTCGCTGATTTCAAGCTCCGTAGCTTCCGCTATCGGATTTTCAAGCAGTGCGGAAATGCTGGAGGGTGCAACCGGACAGCAGTTCGGTGTTGTTATGATTCTTATGAGTATCGGCATGTTAAGCGGTTTTTTCATTTTACTGCCGCTTGGCAAAAAGCTTTCCATGAGTGTAAGCAAATCCGAAGAAAATGGAAACGGCTGGAAGTACGTTTTAAGCGGCTGTTTCATGCTGTGTCTTTTTGCCGTCTACATTCCGGTTTTATTAATCGGCGACACCGTTCAGGCGGCCGTTATGCTGACCGGTCTTGTCATTGCCGTAGGGCTGGGGCTTCTTTCTAAGAACCCGAAGCTTGCATGGCTCAATGATTTTATCATGGCATTTTCCATGATTGGCGGCATGATTTCATCCGTATTGTGGTGTAAGTTGTTTTTATAGCATTTTTGCAGATTGGAGATATCTTATGAAGAAAAAAGGTTCAAATAAAATTGTAATTACAGACTCCTTTCAGGCATGGGCGCACAAATGGGGACGCATCGGCACACTGATTGCCCTGTTGTACATGATTGCCATTCCGTTTGTTGTGCTCACCTTTTATGACAGTCTGCCTTCCATTGGTGAAGTCATTAACCTTAGCACTATCAGTATTTTAATGGTTTATATTCCGGTCGGATTTTCGGAAGCAATCAGCTACACACCGATTCTCGGCGCTTCTTCTTATCTGACATTTATCACGGGAAATATTATGAACCTGAAGCTGCCATGTGCCGTCAATGCCATGAAGCTTGCCAAAAAAGAACCGAATACCCCTGAAGGCGAAGCCATTTCTTCGGTTGCCGTTGCGATATGTTCGATTATGACGATTATCATTCTTGCGCTTGCCGCACTGCTTAGCGCATGGATCAGCCCGGTCTTTGAACTGCCTGCCGTAAAAACAGCTTCCAACTATCTGATACCGGCGCTGTTTGGTTCGCTGACCCTCGGTCTTTTTGCCAGCACCAGCTCCGGTAAAAAGGTTGTAAAAAACGGTGTTATGGGCGTTGTTCCTGTTATTGTCATTATTACGGTGCTTGCCCTCGTTGTACGTATCACAACCGGTTCTTCCCTGTTTGGCATGGTCGGCTTCCTGATTTTATTCATGCTTCCGGTTGCCATTATTTCTTCACGGATTATGTGGAAAAAGAATATTATTAAGGTTGTTGATAAAGAAGACGCTGATTCGGAAAAATCAGAATAAAAGGATCTATAAATCAGGCGGGCATGCCGGGAAGTATAATTCTTCCAGATATGCCCGCCTGTTCTGTATCTGTAAAAAATAATGTCAAAACTTTCCCTGACATCGCAAAAAATAATTATCACATAAAATCTGCCAATGTCATCTGCTGCCCGCAGCCCTTTTCTTCAAAGGTGTTCAGATACTCAAATATCTGATTTGTCCGCCATTCAATGCCCGCCGCTTCACATTTTTCCCTAAATACCGGAAAAATCTCCCTGTCACGCGGAATCGGCAGTTCATAGGCATTTCCATACGTTTCAATATACTGTCTGCGAAGCCCTGGAAATTTTTTATCGAGCTGGCTGTAAAAATACTGCCGGTCGCCGTCCCTTAACGTCACTCCAAATGAATGAAATGTCATAATACCGCGCACCGATGCCTTTTGACAGGCTTCTAAAATGCCGAAAATATTTTCTTCGGTGTCATTAATAAACGGCAGTAACGGTGTCAGCCATACCACGGTTGGAATACCTTCCTCCTTTAAAATGTTTAAGACCTCTATCCGCCGTGCGGTTGTGCAGACACCCGGTTCTATTTTCCGGCTGAGTTCATCGTCCATAGTCGTCAGTGTCATCTGTATGACACACTTTGTCTTTGCATTGATTCTGCGGAATAAATCCAAATCCCGCAGTACATTATCGGACTTTGTCAGTACGGTCAGTCCGAAGCCATACCGTTCAATCAGCTCTGCGCACTGCCTTGTCAGGTTTAATTCCATTTCCAGCGGCATATACGGGTCACTCATTGCCCCGGTGCCAATCATACATTTTTTCCGTTTTCTTTTTAATGCTGCTTCTAATAACTGCGGCGCGTTTTCCTTGACCTCAATATCCTCAAATACATGATTCATCTGATAGCAGGTGCTTCTTGCATCGCAGTAAATACAGCCGTGCTGACAGCCCCGGTAAATGTTCATTCCGTTTTTTGCCGAAAGAATGGCTTTCGCCTGAACCTTGTGCATGATACTCTCCATTTTTGACGCTAATCTCCATTATCTTCCAAAATACGCATCAATACCATCTGCAATGCCGCGCACCATTAACTGCTGATAGGTATCGTCCTGCATATTCGCATCATCTGTCGGATTGGTCATAAATCCGAGTTCCAGCAGGGCAACCGGATTGGTACTCCAATTGATACCTGTCATATTGTCACTTCCGACTACCCCGCGGTTTTTCATGCCGGTTGCCGCACAATACGAATTGATAATACAGCTTCCTAACTGACTGGAACTGCCTGCCAGTTCCGGTATATACGGATTGGACGAACCTGGCACCAGTACCGAAGCCCCGGAAGCGGAAGCACTGTCCACACCGTCTGCGTGAATCCTGATTGTTGCCGCCGCTCCCGCCGCCGTTGCAATATCTGCGCGCTCTTTATTGGAAATGTCAACATCGTTGGACTCCCTTGTCATCACTACGGTGTATCCTCTGTTTTGCAGTTCCAGCTTTAACATCATGCCGATTGTCAGAGTCAGCTGATATTCCGGCACACCCGATACCACACCGCCCGTTCCGCCTGCCACTTTAGTCTTCATCGTCTGTGAACCCGGCCCTTCCGGCTCCTTTCCGTTATTGCCGCGGCTTTGATGTCCGGGGTCAATACAGATAATATCCCCGGTTGACCCTGCCGGGCGGCTCACTGTTTCATAGCCTGCAAGCCGTTCTGCCAGTCCTGCGCCCTGTGCCTGTCTTTCCTGTTCTTCACGGGCTTCCTGCTCGGCTTTTTCCTGTGCAATCGAAGCTTCTTCTGCTTCTTTTTGTGCCTGCTCCCTTGATTCTGCTTCGGATGCAGCTATGGATTCATCACGGCTCTGTGCCTCGGAAAGTGCCTTCTGCAATTCTGCCTCGGCAATGCTCCGGGCTTCCTGTTCCTGCTCTTTTTGTGCCGCAAGGGACTGTTCCTGTGATGCGCGCTGTACACTTTCTTCCTGTACTTTTGCCGCCGCTTTCTGATTGTTTTTATGACTGCCGTAAGCAAAAATGCCTGCCGCACATACCGCGATTATAATAAGAATCATTCCTGTAATCAGCAGTTTTTTCTTTCCGTTTTCTAATTCTTTCAAATGCGCACTGCCTCCATTTTCTCATAAAATAAATGCTGAAATACCGCAATCACTCTGCCGACTCCCAGGTCCGCAATCAACGTTCCGATACCGATTCCGATAATTTTATGTGCAAAAATCAGTCCGGTAATAATGGTCATTTTTCTGCCTCTTGTATGATAAATTCAATCTTATATTTCTGCAAATCATAGACATTTGCAAAAAATCCCCTGAGAATCGTTTCCGCGTTGCTCTCCGCATTTTCAAGCAGACCGTTTGCAACCGCATCCTGCTTTGCATTTTCAATCAGCGTTTTCAGGGCATCGTTATTATCCGCCAGTTTGATTGGTGTGAAAATGCTTTCTTCCTCATGATACACCTTAAAGGTATCCGTGTTGATTTCACTGCTTAAAATCTGCACCTGCGGCAGACGAACCTGAATTATGCTGTTATCTTCGTCAACGCTCCATTCAATTTGACTAAAATCCAGTCCCGCTCTCACTTCTACATCATAGCTGTAAATGTATTCGCTCTGTGTAAACGGAATCGTCATTCCAAACAGCTTACGCGAATCCTTTGTGACATTCATCTCCGTACAGTAAGCCGCCTGCGTGACCATCTGCCCGATATTTTCAAAGCCAATCCTTGTTGTCTTGCTCTCCGACTCTGCCGGCTGTCCACTGCCCTTTCTAAGCCCCGCAATGCCGGCAATCACCGCCAGCACCAGCAGTAATATAATTACCAGCTTTATAAACAGATGTCCTCTGAATATACGGATGGTTTTCTTTTCAATAACTTCTTTTTTTGTGTTTTCTTCACTTTGTTCTTTCATGGTTGTCCTCGTTTTTGTGGTTGGTTTGTATTATTTTATCACAATCCATATAAAATGGCTATTGCTATTTTAGGACTTTCTCACCGCAGATTACAAAATCCTACAATTTTACGCTATACTTATTATGTTTTTTCAAATGCTCCGCTTCAAGCTGTGTTTCATCTGTTTCATACATTTCATATTCTTCTTTCATGTTCCCCTCTCCTTTACTGTCTTTCGTTTATTTTAAATCTGCCTTGAAATAAAATGCACAATTTCTTTTTCCGGTTTTAAAATGTACGGTATCAGCTCCTGCCAGACTGTCACACAACTGAATCAGGCGGTCGTATTCATCGTATACCACCTTGTCCAACTCGGTCTTTATGAGCCGTAACTCCTCATCGGAAACATCAAATTTTCCAATATAATCATCAATTGTATGATTGTTAAAGGAATGTGCAATTTTTTCTGCGCAGTGTGCCGCGGTTATGCAATGCCGTCCCCAAGGTCCCGGATTACATGCCAAACCGTCACGGATGAATTCCATAGCTTCTTCTCTTGTTGGTATCATTTCTTTTTCCCTCCTTTAAGCCCTCTCTTCCACCCTGAATTCTGACAGTACCATCCGCTTCACCGGTTCGCCTTTGATATGGCTGGCTTCCATGCGCCGCTTCTGATACTTGAATCCATAAGTTTTAACACATAAATATTGTCAAAGCGGTTATAGATGGAATCGCCGCCAAGTCCTGACAGGCAGATGAGCTGCGTATTCGTTTTCTTTGCCATCTCCATCAGTGGTTTCAGCAGATGTTCCGCATTGGTCTGTGCAAACGGATTATCCATAATCAGCACCTTGCCTTCCTCTCCCGTGGTAAACAAATCACTCTCATCCCGCCGCATATAACTAAGCAGACAGGTCAGAATCACAAACGCTGATAAAAAGCCTTCGCCGCCGGAATTGGCTGATACCTCCGCCCATGTAATCGGGACTTCACGTTCCGCTTCAATCTTATACAGCTTAATTTTCACACTGCCGATACCCACAGTATCATCATACAGTCTTTTTGTTGTAATGACATTTCCCAAAAATTCATTCAGATTTTCATTCTTATCAATCGTATCAAGACCATTTTGTATCACCTGCTCAAAATAATCGTGCAGTTTCATACGGAAATGTTCCTGTTCGCTTTCCCAGTCTGCTACCTGGATTTTTAACATTTTAATGTTTCTGCCGCGCACGCTGATTGTTGAATTTTTATCAATCATTGCAATATTCGCATTAACACTGCGCACGTATTCTAAAAACATTTCTTCAATGTTTTTTTGTTCATTGTCAATGCTTGCAAGATCAATTTTAAGTTTTTCCAGCTGGCTCTCATACGAAGCCTTATTCACGGCATACTGCTCTGCCAGATTCTTTGGACTGGCAGTCTGTGTCAACAGACTGTCAAATGTTTTCTTAAAATAATCTTCTGCATAAATATCTTTTGCTGCAATTGAACGGATTTCTTCTGCCAGACGGTTCTGCTCATCCTTTAACCGGGACAGTGCCGTTAGCAGATTTCTTTTTACCGTCTTCTGATACCGGGTAAGTTCCTGTGCCTCTACTGTTTCAATATCCGGAATCTGCTGTCTGATTTGTTCCTGTTCCTCCGGTGAAGCTGACACCGGTTCATCTGCATATTCGGATACACTTCCTGCCTGAACCTCCAGCTGATTTTTTTTGTTTTCCAGATTTTTTAATGCTTTTTCAATCGACTGTACCTCATATTTTTTCAGTTGTATACGTTCTTTAAAATCTGTATCCGTAATTGTTTCCGGTAATACGTTGTATGAAGAAGCGGATGCAGCTTAAAATCCAGCTTTTCACTGACATCACCGTAATCCGGCTCTTTCACATACTCCCAGAATGCCACGGGAAGCGCCGGCTTTTTACCATTCGTTCCTGCACTGCGGACCGGTGCCAGCGTTTCCTGTGAGAGTTCAAGCATAATATCTGCATACAGCTGTCCATACTCTTTTTCAGGAGATTGTGCGATAATATCTTTTAAAAACACTTTTCTTTTTTTCATATATTATTTCCGCTTTCTAAATGTTATTTATATCTTAAATCTGCTTCCCCACTGCCCGATTTGAATTGTATTTAGTATTATTTTAACATTATTCATGAAGTGGGACAATAGAATCTTATATCTTGCTTCTTAATACGCTTTTATTATATTCATATTGTATTTTTATAGCTACAAAAAACTGCACGAAATCTTCCAAAATCTCAAAAATATGTAAAAAATCAGTAACATTTTCTCTATAAACGACCTATAATCAGTATATGATTTGCTTCGTTAGATATTATTTATATACCAAGAATGCGGCAATGTATCATTTTATTATTTTTTTAAGAATGGAGGTTATTATGTCAGATTTTATTTTACTTAATGAAGATTTTTCTGATTTTCCCATTGGTGAATTTCCTTATGATAAGAATCATTCGGCAATGGGTGAGTATCATTTTATCCATTATCCCGGATATTATGGTAAATGGCATGACCCGGTATGCAACCACACTTATAACGGTCAGGGAGCTTCCTGGATTATTTCTGAATATAATGGAAAACATTTTATGGAGCAGATGCGTATCCGCAATGACAAGCCCCACCGGACTTTTCCTATGCTTACAAGCGGCGACAGATTCTGGCGCGATTATACTATAACTGCAAGTGTCCGTATGTTTACTACCAAATGGGGTAATGCCGGCATTGGTTTTTGTTGTCAGAACTCTGCTAATCTTCTTGTCCTTGTTTTTGAAGAACATGAACTGAGAGTTGAATACCGTCACAAGGAAGAGGTTACTATTCTTGATTCTGTAGCTTTCAACTACAACTGTGACGATACTTATATCCTTAAAGCAGAAATTAAAGGCAGCCATGTTATATGCAGCGTTGATGATAAGGTCTATTTTGACATTGACACTGAATATGCCGTACAGGGTGGCAAAGTCGCCGTTACAGCAACGATCCCTGCACAGTTTGGTTTTGTAAATGTTACTACTTCTGAAAGTACTGCTGCTTCTATTGATGCTGCAAGAAATGCTTATAAAGCTGAATGTGAAGATGCACAGGCACATTATCCTAAGATGAAGCTTCTTAAGAAGATTGACCTCAATGGCTGCGGCACCGGAAGGCAGCTTCGTTTTGGTCATCTGCTTGGCAACGGCGAATACCAGATGGTTATGGCACAGTGCCAGAAAAGAGTAAACCGTGATGCTTATGGAACCATCAGCTGTCTCACCGCATTTGACCTTGACGGCAATATTTTATGGCAGCACGGTGAACCAACCAATAATCACGACATTGGCACTATATCAGCTGACATGCCTATGCAGATATATGATATTGATGGTGATGGTTTTGACGAGGTTATAACCGCCAAGAATTTTGAAGTCCTTATTCTTGATGGCAGAACAGGTGAAGTCAAGAAACGCACCAGAACACCTTTCTCCACAACAGAAGAGGATGGAACGATTATCGGTGTTCCTGATAAAATCTATGCTTTTGACAGAATTAACCCTGACGGTATGCGTATATGCAATTTCCGTGGTCTTGATAAGCCACGTGATATTCTTATTAAGGATCGTTATTGCAGGGTGTATGCACTTAACGATGACCTGGAGGTTATGTGGCATTTCCAGAGTGATAAGAATACCGGGCATTTTCCTTTTGCGATTGATATTAACGGGGATGGGCATGATGAACTTCTGGTAGGTTATAACATGCTTGACTGCCACGGTAACAAGATGTGGACTATGCCTGTTAATGAAGACCACATTGATGAAATTGTTCCAGGAAGATTCGAATCCGGTCCACATAAAGGCACTAAATTCTTTGCCTGCGTTGCGGGAAAGGAAGGCTTCCTGATATCTGATTTTAACGGAAAACTTCTCAAAAAGGATGGCATAGGTCATGCACAGCGTGTCAGTCTCGCTAATTACCTTCCTGACCGCCCAGGTTATGAAATGGTTGTTGTTAATTTCTGGGGACATCAGGGAATTATATATTTCTATGACAGCGAAGGTAACCAGTTATGGGAAATGGAAAATGAGCTTAATGGTAATCTTTTAACACCTGTAAACTGGACTGGTGACGGTCAGGACTTCATTCTTCTTAATGCTGATGTAGAGCGCGGTGGAATGATTGATGGCAGAGGTATTCAAGTTGTTAAGTTCCCTGATGACGGTCATCCTACCATGTGTGCAGAAGCTGTAAATCTCTACGGCGATGCCCGTGATGAAATTGTGACATGGGATTATGATTCAATGTACATATATACACAGGATGATGCACCTAAAGATGATGTATATGCACCTTTCAAATATCCTGATTATAACGCTTCTAATTACCGTGGAGAGTACTCTTACCGTGAGAAGTGGTGGTAAAAATTTAAGAATATAAATGGCTGAGCAAGCCAAAAAAAGGCTTCCGGGAAAATCCCGGAAGCCTTTAAATTTACTGTATAAATACTGAGTACATCAACCAATAAAATTACTCAATGATTGTAGCAACAGCACCTGAACCTACTGTACGTCCACCTTCACGGTCGGATTGGTGTGTATTTAGAAACTGTTTTGTTACGGTTTTTGCCGTTTTTTACCTCATTTTATGGATATTTTACCTATTATTATGATGTATTCAGGAGAAAATGTAGCAGATTCGTATCACGGATTTGGGAAAATTTCATATCAATTTTTATCCTTTTGTCCATGCAGGAAATACATTTTAATCGTTCACCATGGAAATATTGTATCACGGGTAATCAGAATTGTAAAATGATTCTTTTTCGGTCGATTTTCCCCTCTCATGATACACATTTGGGATTTTGATACGGTTTTGATACGCCTATGATGCCCTTAAGGCACACTTCTAGTACTCTAGTAGGTGCAATCGCAATAAAAAGTATCCTGTTTCTAGTTCGACCTTCCTTGATTTGTGGCAGGATGGACGAACTGTGATACAGATTTTAGGAAGAATTAATCCTTTTTCCGAACGGTAATAGTTGACTATTCTCTTAAGTGACAGTTTGGATGACATCATTGAGTGACATGTCTTCAATAGTTTGATTTTGCTTACTTCCTACAATAACATGCATGCTGACATGCAAGTTGCAACTCAACCATTGACTATACCAAAACCCATAATTCGTTTCGAAGCAATTTAAGTATTTATACACACAAACCTAGATTGTGTGTATCTTTGCTCAAATCTTGATCACAGTTTTACTGTCACTTTTATCGCCGGTTTTTATCGACGCTTTTTTATCGCCGGTTTTATTTGATATTTCTATAAATATAATTTTACAATAATACCTTCCATGAACCGCCTTTATCAGGACCTAGTCTATCAATAATATTTCGTCTCTTCATATCCGAAAGATATCTTTCAACAGTTCTAGTTGTTAAACCCATTTTGATTTTCATTTCATCAGCTGAAATCTGTGGATTATCAAGCATCAACTGTAAAATAGTTAATACATTATCAACTTTTTTCATAGAACATTCTGGCCATAGTTCTTTTATTTTGGTTCTGTAAATATTATGTTGATTTTCTCCGACATTTTCTCCGACATTTTCTCCGACATTTTCTCCGACATTTTCATCTTCCAAATAATTCAAATTAAACAAAGTCAATAAGAAATCATTACTATCGGCTTCAAACAACGGTTTAACCTTTTCTGAATATCCCGGCTGCTTCTCATAATCCAACATTATTTTCTTAAAACCACTGCCACGACGCTCCATATATCTTAAACGATTGAATATATCTGCCAGAACGGGATTTCTTCTCTTAGACGGAATCTTCATAATATCCTTGTCTTTCAATGAAATACCACTTACCATTCCTCCTGGCGAATAAATCTCTACACGATCATCAAACATATCAATATGAACTTCACTGCCGGTCTGCAAATAATTCCTATGAATCAAGGCATTTACAAGACCTTCTAAAATCGCACGTTCCGGATAATCCGGTTTCTCAGTTCTTCCATTACCAGTTTTTCCCCATGGTTTCTTTGAATTGTTTTTTACAAAATCCAATCCAGCTTGTAAAAGAACCACCAAACCACCTGAATATTCTTTATCATCTAACGCATCAAGAACTCCTGCTGCTTTATCCAAACCATTCCATCTAGTACAAAAAAGTCTGGAATGCTTAACAGGCGATTCATCTGCCAAAAGAGCTCCTGCATTAGTCAAATTACCTTTCTCATCCAAAATACCGAAAGACTCATAATCTGTATCATCAAAAGTGTTGCCTGTACGCTGCTTATAAACTGATTTCAATTTTGTAAATGCCATATCAGAATAATCATATTTTGACTTTAAGGCATCATAAGTTTCTCCACTTCCTTTCAATACAAGTTCGCGGAGTTTTATTGGCTCAGCCGAAACACTTTCATTTCCGACTCTCACAAATGCAATCAGTTGTCCATCACCCTCATAATAATACGGAGTCTGCTCACCAGCTTTTACGTCAACAATAACGAACTTCTTGTTATCAATATTTTTAAAACTTAAAACAAAATCCGGAATAGGATTCAGATGTGTCTTAATATGTTCGCTGATAAGCTCTGCATCTTTTTCAGCATTTGCTAATCCAATAAATCTATCATCATTTGTTACACCAAAAACAAGTGTGCCACCTATTCCATTGGCAAATGCGCTGACACTCTTGCACCAGCTCTTAGGACGCTTGGTTTCCAGTTCTGCTTTTTTATCGTATTCTGTTGCTTCACCAATCAACTGTTTTATATCCATTTGATATACACCTTCCTCAACATTATTCTCTCCAATTTAAGAAAATGCATTCTATATATTTTACGCGTGATGAACCGTATAATAATGTTTTCCATCCAGAAAAACATAATTTGCACCAACACAGTAAGCGTTCATTTGACTCATCAACCAATGTGCCGGCAAATCAAATGGCGCAATTAATTCATTCTCACGATATCCATTTACTATATCCTTCTTGGTTGGTGTCTTATGCAATTTAACTTCTGATTGAAAACCAATCTCCCAATCATCAAGATTAAAACCTTTTCCCCACAGTTCATGTTCTGTCAGTCCGGTTAACTCACAGAGTTCCTCTTCTGTTTCAAATACTACAAGATTCAGCATTTTGTCACCTCCCATTTATGTACGACTCGCAGAAATTTAATCATCAACTCTATGACTAACAACATCCTGCCACTTCGCACTAAGCTCCCTCTCCATATAATCAAGTGTTTTTTTCAATAAATTCAATACTTTTTGATACCTGTCATTCAATAGAACTAAGGTTATGGAGTGATCTTTACCTCATACAGGGCAGATTTGTTCAGTTTGTACATCTATCGTTATTCTTTTATTAGGCGAAAGAACTCAATTATCTGCCTTGATATTAAATGCTTTCTTAAACATATGATTGTCTTGCAATTCAATTAAGCCCTTCTCTCTCATCTTTATTAATGCATCCTTCATAACCTTCTCTGAATCTTCAACTTCCGGATGCAAACTACTGAACTGACCACTAAACTGAAGCAAATCATCTAATGCAAATTTATCTTTTCTAATAGCTGTAATAAAGTTAAATACCCATTTTTCAACTTCTGAAAGTGTTTCTATTTGATTCATCATTAATTCTCTTCTAATAGGTACATTTGCTTTAATTAAGTAATCGTTAGCCAACTTCCAGCATGCTATCCCCTCAATAACCACCTTATAAAAAATAGGTTTTCCGGAATATTTTCTCACATCTGGACAATTTGCTTGTAGCTGATTTTCTATATACATACGAATTGCTGTTGAATTTCTTGTTTGAGTTACAGCCTCATATGCATTAAAAATATCTGCTTTTTTGCCATGACCACCTATATAATTAACAGCTTTAATTAAATTATCGAACTTTTCAATTCCTGTAGTGCGGACATTATTCAATTTATTATCGGCAAGTTCCTTGACCATCTCATCATATCGCTGAACCAAATAGGTTTTTATTTTTTCTACTACAAAAGCATCATCACATGCATCTAATACATATATTCCACAAAGACAATTTGTATATTGCATTGCTTCATTAAATAATGCTCTATCAACCTTACGGCCATATTCTTCGGTATACTCAAAAATTGCCTTAAAAAACAAATCCAAAGATCTACTGCTATTCGACCAGTTGGAACCAAATAGCGTAAAACTATATCCATTAATATCATGAATAAAATAATCAAAGATTTTCCATGGTTCACCACTTTCCGCTCTGTAGGTCTTCCTACCTAGCCACCATAATCTCGATAATGTATTCATCATATAGCTACGCGGTCCACCCGTTCCAGCGAAGAAAAAATGATTAATGATAGACTTTGAGTCAAAACTATTAGGCCACCTTTTTAACATATATTCATAATACACCGTATGAGCCAATCCAGCCCAAAGCCGCTCGTCCGTTGCAAATGAATCATTTAACTGCATATAATTAAGATAAAATAATTTAACATTCGCACCTTCATTTGCAGACGGCGCATCTGCAGAAATCAACAACTCACATTCTTCAAAATCCAATGCAGAAACTTCGATAAAAGCATCCTTGTCAATTTTTTGCTTAATCCACACCGCTGGGTCTTCTTTATTTTCATAATAACTCACAAGAGAATCTATATTATTCTTTACATAGGCCACTGCTTCCGCCGTCATTATTTTTATCTTCATTATCTCACCTACTTATCTCGATTTAATCTATCAAACTCATCAAATGCATCTTTCACAAGATTACCCAACAAATTTTGCGCCACTTCAACCGCCGGACGTGTTGTAAAGTCTTCTCCTAATGGTGTATATCCTAGCTTCTGAAGTGCATGGTCTATAACATCAAACCACGCAAAACTAGCGTAATCGTTATTCCCCTCATTTATACTGCATAATATTTCTGCAAGCACAGGAAAGTTTAGCATCATCGTTTTAAGTCTCTTACTTACACCTTTATAATCCATATATATTTTATATTGTTCTGGTGGCAAATAGATATTAATATATACATCACTTGCATCATATGATATCTCATTACTATCATCCGCCCCTCTGGTAATCTTAAATATTGATGGTATTTCTCCAGAACTATCTATCTGTTTATTTAGTTCTAATTCCTCAGTTTCGGTATAGCCAATAGTCGCATACTGCGGATAGGAAACTACTGCATTATCATACAATCCCGCAAAATTATTATTTTCTACATTTTCGATTTTTTCATTGGTAACAAGCAAACATGTGATTTCTATTAATCCATTTAAACATTCTACTGGTATAACTATTTCTGCATGCAACTGTTCATCCATTCCTATCTCAAATACTTCTCTATATTTCGTTCTTGCACAATCTACCATGCAGTTTACAGATACCTTCTTTTGCTTGATTAACTCCTGTATCATTTCATCTTCAATGACAAGATTCAACAATACAGTAGCATCTACCATGTCATACTCGATATCTACTGACGATTCAAAATGCTTATTTTCATAATCTTTTGAATCACAACAAAAAATAGGATATGGATATATACGATTTGACCTAATTCTCATATATCATCACCTCCAAGGCCCAATTTCCTTTATTCTTTAAAGTAAATTTAATGTTATGAATTTCATCTGCTGACATGCTTTCAAATGCGATCTTATTCTTCTTATATTTTGCAGGTTTTCCATCAACACTCGCTGCTAATATATTAGAAACAAGAACTTGTTGTTCTCCAGATATCACTACCTCGACAAATCCAGAATTTACTTTTTTACTACTCATTAACCGAAGCAAATATTCACCTTCTTTTTGCTCCAAAGCAAATGAAAAATTATTACTCGCGACTTGTCTACGTGCTATAAACTCTCCATCTTCTTTTACGCTAAATGTTCTTTTCTCCGAACCTTCCGCATCAATTTCGTATGCATTGGTTCCATCCTCATTACCTTCTCCGCCACGTCCATCTCCATTTCCATGACCACTTCCGGTGTTATGTCCATCTCCACTGCCACCGGCAGAACCACTTTCATCTACAATTTCAACGGTATTCTCATCAATATTTCCGAATTCATCCTCTGTGTATCTTATTTCCTCTGTGTCTAATTTCGGTGATTGACGTCTCTTTTTAGCTTTTTTCTTCTTTTCTTTCACCTCGTTCGATAAACTTTCGACACGATTCTTTTTTGCCGGAGCAACGTATGTATACGGTAAATATTCGTTCAATCCATCTGCATCTACTGATTCATCAAAATCATCCTGATGCATTTCCTTTACCTTTTCACGAAGCGTACTAAACAGTAAATCCATCTTGCTTTTAGCTTCAGCCTTATCTTTTGCACGTTCTGCACTCCAGTCACTATGTTCTGGATTTTCTAAACTTTTGAAAAATGCATTAATTTTAGGGTTATTTAACACTATTACCGCAGAAAATCCAATCCGCCCTGTTCTATAAGATCTATCAAATACTTTCATCCCACTTCTTCTTACAACCGCTGCTTTTTTAGTGCCTTCTGGATCTAAACGAATAAAATATGTTACATCGTTCTCTTCAAATATTGAAAAGTTCTCCACCTTGTCAGGTTTTGTTAAAGTCATATATTGTTCCTTTGTTATATTCTCCAGTTCCTCTCCATACTTTTCAATAAAATCAGCCAAATTTTCCTGATTAATAATTATATCGTCATACCTAACTTCTAGCGTATTTTGATAAAAAGCATACAAAAAATTCTCAATCGCCGACTTTATTACAGCCATCTTCAATTCTTCAGCTGACTTTTCTTCGTCAAATCCTAATATGTATTTATCTAATCCGGTTTCACTTCTTTCATATCCCTCATCCATAGAAACACTTTGCAATAAAGGATCAATATTTATATCTTCACTAGAAAGGCACATAAAACCAGAACCATCAAATTTTTCATTTCCTTTTTGGTATGATGGCAATAATAATGTCCCTTGCGTCGCTTCCTCACCTTCAATATTCTTTGTACTATACACTACAAGACGCAATTGTGAACACGCAAATGCGGCATTTTTCCCAATTCCAAAACTTCCGCCTGCACCACCTGGCTTATCAGAAACCTCTGTATTTACTACAAGATTTTTCCATGGTGTCGAAACACCGTGAATTCCTATTAATCCAGTTGTTTTATAATCACTTATTCTTAATATTCTTATCTTATTCTTTCCTAATAACTTAATACAATTTTTAAAAAATTCCAAAGGGCGCTTATCATTCTGTAAAAAGTCAGTCCAAAAAGTCAATTCATCCTCATAAACCGTTTTTAAGCGTTCTACATCTGGAATATTTGAAACTGGCAAATCAAACGCATTAAATTCAACTTCTACACGTGCCACTTTTCCATCTGATGTATCTATTGCCGCATCCGTAGCATTCTGTATTTCTTCTTTTGTCAAAGATTTCATCGGTACATTCTTATATGTTTCAATTCCAGCATCATTTAATCCTCTAACCTTAGGAGATTCCGTTCTTGGCATTTTTAACATCATATTCTTCATTTGCAACCACCCCTTTCGCTCAGTCGTAATATTTCATCAATGCAGAAAAACTTATATATATTTCTTCCGCATTCAGCATATCAATAATATCATCGTATAACGCCCTAAGTATTCTTTCTTTTTCTTTCCTAGAACCATGATGAAGAATATCATGGCACATCGGACACAAACATATCATATTAGAAGGACGATCAAGGTTTCTAGGAAAAAAATCGCTAGTTGCTTTCAATGGAATAAAATGATGGACTTCCATATAGGGTTTATTCTTATCAGTTATAAAACTGGTATGCGTTTCACCAATCAATTTAGCATATCGACATTTATACTCTGATAATATTAAAATTGATTCTTTTATTCCTACCTCAGTTCTTCTCGCATATGGCTTTCCATTTTTTAACGCATCCAATTTTTTCTGATCTAACGTCGATATTATAGGTAAATTTACATCCGTTTCTACAATCCTACTATCTCCAGCATCTGTCACCATATAATCAAGCGATGTAAGATATTCATATCCTTTTTGATTAAGTTTCCATATGTGTTCTACTGCTCTTCCACTCATATCACGTAATACTTCAACGACATCTATGTATTGCAATAGTTCTCTTTTTTGATGGCTAATCAAATTCCCTACAATTTGTCTGTATCTCGGCTCCGATTTTCGTCTACTCTCATAAGGTCTCCTGTCTTCTTCCGATAACTCAATAAACAAATGAACTTCATCTTTTATCGCCTTCGTCCCACATTGTCCATCATGGCTTAATATCACTCTCAATACTGGAACAATGAAATCATTCTGTTTATGTTGCATTTTCTTCCTCCCATTCTTCAATATCATAATTAGTTATCAGTAAGTGTGTTACCATTCTGTCGTTTCGATTTTGAAAGTTAACATCGTATGTCTTTCTATAATCTCGGATTCTAAACACATCATATCGTGAGTACAAATTATATATATACTCTGTGTACTTTATTACAATCATAACACGAGCTTGAGTTTGTGATAAAATCTCTGCCAAGCGTTCTTGGTCATTCAAATCAAAAGTATTTTGACTATATTCGTTAAATTCAGAATCATATGGTGGATCTATAAACCAAAAATCTTCCGGTTCTGTTATACCCTCAATTTGCTCCAAGAAAGTTTCAAAATCCGCATTATAAAAATTAGTTCGGTCTAATCGATTTATCAATTCCGGTCTTCTTAAGTTCTCCACTTTCCTTAATAAATCATGTTTATTATAACTTACTCCACCATATGGTACATTAAACTCCCCGTTAGCATTTGTTCTATGCATTGCAGAAAAACAGTTTTCTCTAATAAATAGATACATTGCAGATGTTTGCTCTTCCAAAAAATCCAGCTCGTTTCGTTCATTATATAATTTCCTTATATAAACATAGAATGTCGATTTCAATACACATTCTAATAAGTCTATTAATTCATCGTCAGAATATAACTTTCTTTCCACATCCAGTTGTTTCATTCTACGCAATCTTTTTAACAAAGCAGTCTCAAACGTAACAACATAGCTATCCATATCCTCCACCACTAAATTTTCATTTAATTGCAAATCATTTCGTATTCTTTGAACAAACGCCGTAACCTCTTGCAACCATTGTTCTTCTTGTACGCTTCGGACATATCTACACAACAAAAGAAAATGGGGTCTTTCTCTGTCTGCCAATCTTTTCATTCTCTTAAATTCTGCATCTATAACTTCTAGCTGGTGAAAAAAAAGAACATCCTCATGTTTTACACATTCATATATATCAATCAATTCATGAGAGAGATCATTTACTATATATTCACCATTAATATTTTCCTCTTGCATAGCAAGATAAACTGCACCGCCTCCTAAAAAAGGTTCAACATAATTATTTATGTTTTGTGGTAAGTTTGGTAATATGTACTGTAACTCTCTTTCTTTTCCACCAGGCCATTTTATAAATGGTCTCATGCCTTATCCATCCTTATAATTTAAATTTTTTACTTTCTTCCGTTCCATTAAATCTGGCTCGTGCAATTTTAATCTCTTTTTCTAAATGAGTAAAAATCTTATTCACATCTTCTTCTGTAAATTCATATGTACTCTTATCACTCAGATTACTAATTAACTTAATCTGTGCAAGCGCTTTATTAGTTCTTGCCTCTGCTAATCTGACAAATTTTTCTTTTTTTGTTTCTTTTAATTCACTACTCATAGTATCTCCTTTTCCTATTAAATAGTAATTCTCATCGCAAGCATATCATTTATCGCAATATTTGTCAAATATTTTGTCTATATTTTTAAAATATCGTAACATTTCCTTTTCCTTTGCATATTTATATTATATTTTTAGACTATCATAAACATAAAAGGGAGGCGCTCTCGTGCCTCCCATACTTACCTACTCAATCCAGCCACCTTCTGCTGTACCCATTCTCCGATACTTCGTAAGAACTTCTCCAGCATATTCATTCCACCGATTGTAAACTGTTTCATGAAATCATATGTCTGTTGCAGCTTCTCTCGAAGCCTTGAGTTCTCCCACTTCAGTTCCTTGTTCTCAGCCTTTAGCTTACTGTTCTCGTAGGTCAAATCCAGTATCCTCTCAAAGTACTCATGCTCACGCTCGCTCGCCGAAGTATCTTTGAAGTAGTCATAAACCTGCTCTGCAAGCACAGCTCTTTTTTCTGCTTTATCTGCATCTTCCTGCAAGTTCTTAAGCTTCAGTTCCTGCGTCTCCACCTCATTTGTTTTATCCGTCAAATCCTGCTCCACTTCCTCCAGTTTTGCATATTTGCCGGCAAGTTTGATGGATAGCTGTTCCTCCGCTTCACAGCCTTTTTGCAGGCTGGTTGTCAATACCGCTAACTGTTCTGCCTGCGCCCTTAGTTCTTCCTTACCAGATACCACTTTATCCATCACAGCTTCCAATTCCAGTTCTGCATCCTTCGCTGCTTCTGCCGCCTGGTCTTATGTTGGATTGTCAACACTTTTTCAGACAAATTTTTTTAGGTTATTTTCCCGATATTGTACAGGCGTTTGATACCCTAGGGAGGAATGTATACGGTGATG
>QWCE01001293.1_pt1 | contig 39123 bp, 37 predicted proteins | sample 1972531 | NCBI WGS metagenome assembly QWCE01 (sample SAMN09866716, study PRJNA288562) | Human gut metagenome isolate term4_stool, whole genome shotgun sequencing... | reverse complement strand
TCTGACGAAACATTTACCGTGCGTGGACTCCTTTCAGTGAAATTGTGGGGACAGAAAATCATTTTGGTAAATAAAGAAAGCATACGGCAAATGTCAGCAGGTGCTTCAGAGGACAAGGGCTACGCATGAATTTATTTGTTAATTAGCGTGGTCAACGCTTCCAGAGCAGCCGTCGGAGACTGCAGCTTAGCCATGATTCGTTTCACGCTTTTAGCCTCTATGCCGGTTTCCTCTTCTTTTTGAAGTTTTCTGATCATCCCAAGCGCCCATTTATTCAAGAGGACTCTGTTTTGCAGATAGTTAGCGTTTTTGGAAGTTGATAGTGCGGATAAAATACATACAAAGAAGTAAATCTGCAACGAGTGTGCAGATCAGGTTATGAAGTGCTTGAGGGTGCTAAGGAGCCTTGAAGCACGGAGCCTTCGGGAAGGGTTCGGTGACGTTACCTCAACTTAGCTAGGCTGAAAGCCGAAATAAAACACCATCAAGGCCCGCACTGTGCGGGTCTTATTTTTAGCGTGATTGTGGACCCGCTTTGTCAAATTGCAAATAGTTTTCTGCGTCTGACTCGTTTTTCCTACAGATTTGTATTAGGAAAGAAGGGGTGCAAAGTGAACATAGATCTTCGCTTCGACTGTGGGCATTTTCACCATCTTGCCGGATTCCAGTACCTTCGGGATATTGACTTCATCAGAACAGCAGAAAGAGAGGCTGTGTTTCTTGCAGTTCTGGAAGAAAGAATAACAATGGCTTTGTTGGAAAAGAGTCCGAATTTTCAAAAGATCTTGCCTGACCGTTCTTAATAATTTGGAAAATTACTTGGATAGTGATCAATTGATATTTCGCTACCTTGAAGAAAAAAGCTTTTCAAAAATCAAAGCCGACTATCTTCTGGAGAATCATCTTAACGACTCCGTGTCTTACCTCTTTATTGCAAAAAACAATAATTGCTTTGTGGGGATATCTCTGTTTGAGAAACGCATGATTCGTGTCAGTGACAAAATTTTAGAAAACCTTCGATTAAATTGCGAGGTATTCATATAGGTTAACGTATGGGTAACGTTAGACTCTAGGAAAAGTGATCACTCGTTATTCCTAACCAAATAAACCCTAAAACAAGAAAAGTATTATTTCTCAGGAACTTTATTTAGAGGGAGAATGTAAACGTACTACATAAATAAATCCCGAGGTACGAAATATGCATGATTTAATCCATAAATCGTTATTACGTAGGTGGGGGGGGGTATAAGACCTTAGCCCTCTTACTTGTTTGTCCCTTTTCTTACAATACATTAGCTTCTGAACTTATTGGCGATCTAGGAAGTGTCGAAAACCTAGGAGCCGACTACCAAATTATCGGAGATATTTCCTCTTCTATAAGCTTGGGAGAAAAAAATAACAGAACGATGGCTTTGTTCCGTTCTTCATTGGAACAAAATATTTTTTCTACTGTGCCTCAATTGCATATCTCCGCTAAAGGCGGAAAGGTTTTTAAAAGCGCAGGAAAACAAACTATTGCTTTAACAGGCCAAACAATTATCTCATCTGAAACGGGAAATATATTTCATACTGATGGGGTTGGATCTTCTCAAATTGTCACTGGTAATTTTAAAGAACTGATAGCTAATGTTGGAGCCAATAAGCCCTCACGCCCAGGATTTTTGTTATTCGGCTATGGCGTTTCAGGAAGTGATGGAGGCGTTATCTATAATTCGCATGGTGAACAGATTCTTGGAAAATCATCTACCGAACCCGAAGGTGTAATTGAGAAGATTTCAATTAACTGTTCTTTAACAGGAACTCAAAGTTCAACGAGTAGAGGGGTTGCGATCAGAAATTTTGAAGCTGAAGCACGACAGATGATCTATATGCCTATTGAACAGATAGGAGATGAAGAACAACCCTTCACAGTAGGAGTTGAGGATGTATATGGGAAGCAGCAATACATTCATAGAATTGGAACAATCTACGCTACAAATTTTGGAATAGCCGGTGGAACTATTGCAATGACCTCCGATAGAGGGGAACAAAAAATTAATTCTGTCGACAGAATTCTTGTAAGTGACAGAGTTAGTAATATTGCAGGAGGCGCGTGGACTCCCGAGGGAGACTATGTCTCTACGATTTTGCCGGTTGTAGGCATTTACAACTGGAGCGATAGTGGAGCAGCCAGAGGAGACGAACGAGACATTGGAACGCAGTACGTAGGATTAACTGAGGGGATTCGAGTTCAAGCTTCAAAGGTTAATGAAAGCTATGGAATTTACAACCGTGGCGGAGTCCAAACTATAGAGTCCAAACCGACCGGTACAGATTTACGGGAATATGTAGATATACATGTAGAAAATTCCAAAGCAGGCAGCAGAGCTTTTTCTGTATTCGTTAATCCATTAATGGACGGAGATGCATTTGAAAAAGCAGAGACATCAACATGGCTAAAAGGCAATTTTCGCATCTTGAAGGGAGATGTCGTAGTAGCTAATACAATCGAATCTCAAAATATATATCCGAGTAATTCGACCTTATATTTGATAGCGGATGATTCTCACAGGAACCAATTGGTTTTAAGCGATAACGTTAACCTTACCGTAAGAAAGGGCGCAAGAGATGATGAGCTTTCTAAACTAACGACCCAACTAGTGTTGGGAGATGATAGGCAAGAAACAACTGCAACATATAACGTTGCGTTGGGAAAGTACAGCTCTATTAATGATCAAGGTGTATTCCGCGGTAGGGGACTGATTTCGGCTTATTTTGATAAAGATAGTTTCGAGGCAGCTAGAGCAAACGATACTGAAGATGTAAGCGGAGACGGTAATTTAAGATGGAATTTCGTTGGCAAAGGTTACGGAATCATAAGCGGCGGAGTTCTTATGAAGAACGTAGAAAAAACTCTGGCCAATAACAATTCTCATTTAGATGTTCAGATCCCTATATCCGCTGATGAAGTCCCTGATGAGCACTTTGCATACCAGATCATGCGTTCTGCCGTGAACAATCTATTTGTCAATGAGGGCATTGATAATATACGAGAGCGTGTAGATTTAGAAAAATGGGAAGACGAAAAAGGAGTCTACGAAAAATATAAGTACATAGCCGGTAAAGTTTATATTAATGAAGGCAAAATCAATGGCGGATATGAAGAAGAGTATTACTATGAAGATCCCGAAATAGTTGGCAACCAAAACAATATTCGGGACCCTCTGGACTTAGCCACTCTTAAATTGGTTCCCACTGATGGCCGGTTGGTAGACGAAAACGGCAATTTTACTTCTTACACGGCATCCGATAGAAAAGTCACTTTGGCTCTTGAGTCAAATCCTCGCACAAGTTATAACGCTGTATATTTAGAAAGCAAACCCAAAGACCCTGACTCATCCGGAGGATCAACAGAAAAGCCTAGCGATCCTCCCTTAGATACCAACATTGCGGCTGACGGGTCAGGCGATTTGGATAATTCAAACCCAGATGATTCCACCGATGAGGCACCTGCGGCAGGAACCTCTCTGACCTTGTTGGTACAGGACGGTAAACTCGGATATATAAACAAAGCTGGAGATTTCAAAGAAATAACAGTTAATGAGGAAGGTCAGTTCGTGGATGAAAATGGCTTTCCTTTAGATGTCACAGTTACCACCGACAATGCCAAAGCAATTTATGCTTGGGAAGGAGAAATAGGCGAAAAAATCTTTGAAGAGACTGTGCAGGAAAAAGAACCGCCTAAAGATCCTCCTAAAGAACCATCGTCTACTGTCGATGCTATCGACTCTGTAGCTTTGTCAGACTATTACCTTTGGCGCTTAGAAAATGAAACTTTGTACCAGCGAATGGGTGAAGTCCGAGATAGAGCTGATCTTGAAGGAGGCTGGTTCCGTGTATTGGGCGGGAAAAATAAATTAGATAAAGGAAATCACTACTTTAAGCATAAGTACTATGGTATTCAACTTGGTTTAGACCATGTTTTTAATAAAGAAGATGGCGGAAGTTGGATATTAGGTGCCGGATTAACTTATACGCATGGCAAAACCGACCTAAAAAATAGTGGCAGCGGTAAAAATTGGCTTGGCTCAGTCTCTTTGTACGGAGTCAAAAAATTTAATAACGATGCCTACCTAGACATAATTTTTAAAGCAAGCAGAATTCATCATGACTATACAGCGATAAGCAATAAGATGAGATATCTTTCGAAAGGGAAATATCATACGTATGCTTATCAGATTGGAGCAGAGTTGGGCAAAAAGTTCATGGTGAATGATGAGTGGTACATTGATCCACAGTTGCAATTAAATTACGGTCATATTAAAGGAACCAAATGCAGAACTAGTTCAGATATAAACGTCCGAACTTCCGGCCTCAATAGTCTGATCGGACGCGCAGGCATCTCAGTCGGACGTGAATTTAAGGAAGGAAGTGCTTTTGTGAAAGTTGACGCTCTGAGAGAGTTTTCAGCGAAGTACAAAGGTACTTATGCACTAGATTCAGGAACTAAAAACAAAACCGAAATAAGCCTAAAAGATACGTGGGGTGAGATAACTGTCGGCGGTAGTTATAACTTCCGCAAAGATGTGTTTGGTTTTGCTCAGATAAAACGCTCTTTCGCTTCCGATGTCAAGCAAGAATATCGAGCAGACATAGGTTTGCGTTATGTTTTCTAATTTCAAATAATGTTAGAGGGGTCGGAGTTTAAAACTCCAACCTAAGAATCTTATGAAAAGAAAATTGTACTTTTTGTGTCTGATCGCCAGCTTGTCTTCTGTAGCTCTGGCTCAAGCAAACTCTGTCCAAGACGAATTAAAGGCCGTTCCGGAAAACAGAATTTTTATTTCACATTCTCAGGAATCAGGAACTTTCCCATTGTATCTAGAGACGGGAGAAGCAACCGGAGAATGCGGTATAGGATTATGGTTAGACGGCCAACTAGCTATGGTTCTATACCCTCAAGAACGTTCGGTACTTTACCTTTCTTCTGGTTCTCATGAGCTGAGAGTATCTTTTGAACCGCTTCCAGAAAAGCCTCAAAGTGAAGAGGAGAAAAAGCACTTTAAATACTGTAAGAAGAATAAACCGGAGACCTTAGGGTTTGTTAAAACAATTGAGAGCAAGCGAGGAGAACAGATTCTTGCAAAAGTTCGATCTAATCAGGGTTATCTATACCGCATAAAAACAGTAAGAAAAGACAACCAAGAAAAACTGTGAAATTGAGTTTTTCCTTTATCCCACTTTAGCCTTCTAAGGATAGGATTGCGTTGGGATTAATAGAAACAAAAGTTGTAGTTATTGTCTTATTTGGATCATAAAAAAATTGAAAGTTTCCTCGGTTTATAGATGGTCTGGGATGTCACAAAATTGATATTAATTTTGCGACATCCCCTTCTTTTTGAGCAATATATATTTGAGTTTTATCGACTTGTGGGCTTCAGCTGATAAACCTTGGAAAAGTCCACGTCTCTTGCAACAAAGATGCCGACTCGTTCGCCCTGATTTTTGGTGAGTGTCGGAGGAATGTTGCCTGACTGACGCATAGCTTCCTGAATGATTTGATTCATACCGTCTTCACTGTTCTGATAGTAATTAACGCCGCCGTTGTTTTCCGTTTGTTTGGTCATCGCGAAGTCAAAACCGTCCTGAATCAAAGTAAAGAGCAGTGCGTTACCGAAGCGAGCCCACCAATGGAAGTCAATTTCTCCTGCCATACCTGAGCCGCCAAGCGCATCGGTTGCCGGACTGTCGATATTGACACGCACGCCTTTAGGCGTCTGAATTTGCGTCCACAGAACGAAAATTCGGTTCAATCCATTTTCAACGGCACCTTTGTACTCTCCGATAGCTTTTGAACCGCGCTCAATCAGGAGCACCCGACCGTTTGCGCTGTAAACGTCACGGGGGATGACGCACGAAGTCATGCCCGGGACGGTCGTATCAAGCTTGGTTTCCAAAACGCAGTCTATGAACGTGCCTTTAGGAAGAAGCAGATTTCTGTCCGGCATCATGATTGCACTGGTCGGAGGAGTCGAAACGCTGGAGAGCAGTCCGCCTAATTTTCCGCCGGAAGATCGCCCGGAACCGGAGTCGTAGCCTTCATCCCGAAGAGTGGCTGCAAATCCCTTTCCCTCGCTTTCTTCCACTCCCTTTAAAGCTCCTCCCTCGGCCATCATGGGGGCCATGTTTCTCTTTTCAGCGAGTGTCGGTTCAGGTTTTTCTTTGGTGCTGTTGACCATCGGACTGCTTGCAGCTTGCTGCGTCTGTATTGCCGGAGGCTCCTGAATCAGCCCAGCCTCTTTTTCCGGTTTCGGCTCAGCCGATTCCTTTATCACCACGGGTGCGGGCGGCGCCTCCGGCGGCTGAATCTGCGAGAGAGGAGGAAGCGTGAGCGTGCGTCCGGAAAGCATCGGAGTTGCTTGCTCCTGCTGCTTAGGCTGCGCGTTTCTCGAAGAATGCTTCTGATAGAAACCGAAGGCAATGCAAATCAGCATGAGCACGACTAACGCTGCCATCAAAGCCAAGTTTCTGTTTTTTGCCGGGGATGATTTTTTCCCGGCAACGCTCGGGATTCCGATTTCAGCAGGATTAGGTTGAGAACCGGAAATCTGCGGTGTTGTGTTTTCATTCATTTAGTTCACCTCTTTGACGAGTTCTCGTTTCAGTCCGGGCACCGACACACCCGAGTCGTTCGGAGCTCCGCCGCCGCTGTAGGTTTCGTTGTAAATGCCGACGACAGCTTGTCCGGCTCGAAGTCTCAGTTCTCTGTAAACGCCGTGAACAACGAGCCAGTCGCCTTTGATGTGAGAGTTAAGCAGTGTTTCCTCTTCGTTCTCAGAGACTCTGTACACAGCCGGAAAGTCGGTGTGCCGGTCAAACTTCAGGTACGTGAACCTTCCGTTGTCAAACACTTCCAAAGGTGCGATTTCTTTTGAAAGAGGAGAGGAGCCGAAATTTTCGCTGTAAAACTTATTAACTTCGGATCGGTTCTCGGAATCGGTCTTATCGGAGATCTCTTTATCCGATTGATTAAGCAGCGAGTCAACGGTCTTCTTGTTCGCATTTTCCTGAGCCTTGGCTGCTTCTTCAAGCGGATACCGGAAGGTCAGGCTGTAGGTTGCCTTGGCTCTGGAACCGGGATGCACATCAAAGAGATACGTATGTTTATCCGTCACAATCACAAGATTGGTCGCTCCGTCGAAATCTTTAGGTTTAAGAAAGAAATTATTACCTCGGGCTTGAAACTCCCAAGCGGTTGAATACCCGGAACCAAAATCGCGAATCTTTTCTCCGGGAGAAAATGTGATGGTTGTAATCAGCCCGTTTGCGGCCCGGATCGGATAAACCTGTCCGGGTTTGTAGTCTGTGTACATCACTCGTGCGTCATATTGACTTGCTGTCGGACGCTCTAAAGCATTAACTGAGAGCCCGCAGCAGAGGAAAGATGCAGCCAGCAAAAGACAGCAAAGACTTTTTCTCATGGCGCGGCTCCCTCAATGATCGGGTCAACTCGGTAGCTTGTGACCGTGAAACCAAATGGGTTTACAAGCCTCTGTGCCTCTTCCATCGAATAATTCGGGTTGTATTCATATCCGATGGTTGCACGCCAAGAGTTTCTTGCTTCTTCATTGTTGCTGTACGTATCAACAAGGCGTTTGGTAAATCGGACGGTTGCGATTCCGTTTCCGTTGGGAACGACGGACTCAACATTGCAGATGATCTTCTTTTTGTCTTTAAGAAGGTTCTGAAGGGATTTCTTATTGTCCCGCCCGTACTGGTGGTCATAGGGATTGAATACTTCAGGAACGCTCATCAAGCGGACTCGCGCATGGTCGTTTTCCAGCGTGCGGTAGTCGTAGCTTTCATGGCTCTGCGTGTAAAGGTTGAGCCAATATTTGTCCATCATCTCATCGACCGGGATATTTTGGGGATCTCGGATGTCGATCACCCGGGTCGTTCCGTTGCTTTTATCCAGCTCGACGATAAAAGGATAAGCTTCCTTTTTCACTGCGATCACGATACATATGATGCTTACCAGCACTAATAGGCACCCCATGATCTTGGCGGCTGTCCAACCGGCTTTGGCCTGTTTTTCCTTCAGCGCCATACGCTCAACAGTCCAATCCAGAGCCTCGTTGTAGGGATAAGTCGGTTTGTTCACAGTTTCTTTGGCTGCTGAAGGAGCGGCTTCTGCTTGTGGCGTGGGTTTCTTTTTCTTGAAAAACATATTGTTTCCTATCTGTATAATATTCGTTATCTAAAAATTATCTTTTAGGAGAAAGATATGGCTTCTTTGACATTACGAAGAGTCGGGGGATCGGTAGTAGCCACATTTCCCAAGGCTTTACTTGAACTATTGAACGCAACAGAAGGCGACACCGTTGAATATACGTTTGACGACGGCAAGCTGATTATTGAGTCCAAACAAAAGAAACGCAGAAAACTTCCGAAATATGATCTGAAACAGCTGCTCGAGGAGCACAAACAGATCATGCCCTTGCTGAAAGATGAGTATGAAATTTGGGGAAAAGATAAACGTAAGGGCACCGAATTATTATGAAAAAGGTACTTCAGCAAGGTGACATCATACGTATTGCTTTCGATCCCTCGCTGGGACAGGAACAGCAAGGCGTTCGTCCGGCGCTTGTAGTCAGCGTTCAGCCAGTGAACGCTCTTTCTAACCGCGTTATTGTTGCGGCTATCAGTAACGGTGCGGGTTTTAATCGAAAGTACGGTCTCGTCGTTCCTCTCATTGGAACGGGACTGCAAACGACCGGTGTCATTATTTGTGATCAGCTTCGCACGATGGACGTCCGGGCAAGGGAAGCGACTTTCATTGAGACCGCTCCTCAGTATGTTGTTGATGAAGTTTTGGGCAAGCTTGCAGCCATTCTCGGAATAGAGGAGTAAGGTTTTCATTGCTCCGTCTCCTCATAACCGAAACTGAAATTACGTGTAGCCCGGTCTTTTCCAAATTGAAGTTTTGCTTCCTCTTTTTTCTGCATTGCTTCCTTTTGCCTTTGCTGTGCAAATTCAGTTACAGGGACGCGAATGCCGGAAGGTCTCGGCGGTTTTGTGGCGCCGCAGCCGGTTAGAACAACGGCTGTAAGAAGCCCAGATAAGATTGAGTAGAGAAGTTTCTTTGACTGCATGATTCACTCTTTTTTATTTCTGTTTTTTAAGATTTCATCGGCGATCCGTTCGTTTTGTCGGCTTTGAGCCTCGTTCACTTGTTCCGAAGACCCTGAACTCTGAGACGACTGAGGAATGTTTTGTTCAGGGGTCGGAGTATTGAATTGAGCTCTTGGGTCAAACTGCGAATGATCCGTTGAGAAATCAAACGCCGGATCTGCTGCGCCGGAATTGCCGGACGCTGCTGAAGTGGACGCACCTGAAGCCGCTCCAAAAGAACCGGTGCTTTGCGGGGCCGCACCTTGAGCGGGCACAGAACCGACTGCTGCCGTCGTTCCTGAAGGAGATATCGACGGTGCAACGGAAGACGGTTGTGCTCCGTATGCAGCACCGAGCGCCGCAGCATTGGCTGCCGCCACCTTTTCCTGCTGTGGCGTCTGGTTCATGTTTGCCGGGCCGGTAAATGCAGGGGCAGGAGCGCTTGAAGAACCGGATTGCGAGCCCGAGCTACTTCCTCCTGTCGGACCGGAAGAACCGTCAGAACCCGCGTTTGTCGGAGTTCTTAATTTGTCCGGGTCGGTGAAGAACTGTCTGACTGCACCTGCCGCGTAACCGGCAGTCGCTGCTGCAAATGAACCGGGATTAGTAAGGCCGCCGCTGCCTAAAAGGTGCTGTGCTTGAGACTTCAGAGCATCTCGATTTTCTTTAGCGTAATCGGTATCCTGAGCATTAGCGCGTCCGTACATACCGCCCGCGTAACCCAGCATAGCACCGCCCGTGACGGCAGCCGTCGTTCTGCCGAAACTTTGCAGCATACCTGCCACCGAGGCAGCCTGAAGCGCAACGCCTCCGGTAAGACCGGCGGCAAATGTGGGGATAGATTTCACAACTGTTGCAAGAGCTAGAACTACAACGGCAAAAACACCTAAGTTAACTAACAGAACTCCATAGTCTTTTCCGCCTTCGGCAGCTATCGCAAACTCGGTTATTTGATCAATTCTCTCTGCAAAGATACCGTTAATCAGTGAGAGTGTTCCTGCCACTGCGACAAGAGTAAAGGCCCAGCAGACCACCGCTCTGAGCCAACCATCGAACCACGTCCGCGTTACGGTGAACATCAATGTGCAAATAAACAGCGGCCCGAAAGCCAGCCCCATGACAAGAAAGATTTCATAAAGAAGCAAGTAACCGACAGCGAAAAACATGAAGTAAATGCATACCACCAGCATAAGCATCATGAGCAAAATGATGAACAGGCTCGTGGCAATGCTTTGACCGATGGACCAAACGCTCCAAGAGCTGTTCGACCAAATGTTGTAAATGGCCTGAAAGCCGTTCATAAAGGTTTGCCATGTTTGGTCAGCAGCTCCCCAAGCGTTATTTATGTCACTTGCGGTCGTGGCGTGGGATATTGCATTCAACAGCAGGTTTTCGATGCCATAGACCGCCGGGATAACATAAGTTACGAAATTTGCGGCATTCAGTCCGAAAAAAGCGACCAATACGATCTTTACGCATTGTGTGATCAAGTCGGGTATCGCGCCTTCCGCCCGGCCTGTCGTGATCTGATAGGCCCGGGCAAAAAAGTAGATCATGATGCCGGTGTAAACAATCGGACTGATGCTCGAGATGATCTCGCCTGAAACGGAATTGGCAAAACCAGCCATTGTTCCTCTGACTTGATTCCCGAAGGCTTCAAAAGTACCCGCCATAGGATTCTCCTTTTAGTTTTTCGGCGGACGAATGGCCCGTTGAATATCCGCTTGCGTCATTCTCGGAAACATCTTTTGATGCGCTTCTCTTTCAGCTTGTTGACGTACCAGCTCGTTTTGCTTATCCATCTGAGCCTGTTGGAACTGTGCAGCCAATTGAGACGATTGCAGCGCAACCTGTTCAGCCTGAATGCGGGCGGAAAGATCGGCAATGGATTTGGCATCCGTTGCAGTGTTGATCCGACTCATCAGTGATTCAATGTTTTGAAGACGCTGATTGGCAGTATTTGCCGCTTCTTCCAGTACGGCCTGTTGCTCCGCTTCAAATTCTCGTGCCTTAAGACAATTTTGTTTGACTTCACCGTCAAGATTGCTGCACGCGTCTCCGAGCTTTAGCCGGTTAAAAATATCTCGGCCCAAACTGCTGAGTGACGACGTGCCGTTCATTATTCCGTTGAGACGACTGCGGGCGGAGGTCGGTATCAGACTTCTCAGGTTCAGGTTGTAATCCACCAGTCCCAAGCCTCGGGTTCCGGTGAAATTCTGAAGCGTGTTGACCGCCGTGTTGTACTGCTGAACCATGTTCGAGTACATCTGCTGCATCTGCGTGAGCTGCTGCACCATCTGGGCAATGGCAGCCGCATCTACGGTAGGAATGCCGGACGCTAAAGCGGAAGTGCCGGAACACATACCGGCGGACAGTAAAACGGCAAGTATGATTTTTTTGTATTTCATTTTTAATCCTCCTTGGAAGTCTGAGGAAGGGGTCTGTCCCCAAAGAAATAGGGAATCCACACTTCCGGGTCATCACCCACGAGAGAAAACAGTTTTTCTCCGAACTTGGTGGTTCCGGCTGTCCCGGAAAAAATCTTCAGAGCACGTTTGAAATTTCCGAGATCGAGCCGGATCATCACGGACACAGGCCCCTGCTTAATCAGCATCAGACGGCTTTGTGTATCGAGGCCCTTGATGATCGAGAACTCATCCTTCGTACACTTAAAGCCTTCCGTGTAATCCTTTTCATTCGCATAGGGATTGGGCAGATAGATTTTTGTAGCGGTGTTGTCCACAAAAGCAGAACCTCTTTCGCTTTTCAGAACATCCTCAGGTGACTGAGAGGCAAACACAAAGATACCGTTCTGCTTACGAATCGTTTTGAGTTTGTCGAATGCAAACTGAGCAGTAGCAGGGTCGGAGAGATACTTCCAGAACTCGTCCATCACAATGATGGTTCGCCGTTTGTCCTTCATTACCTGAGATTCAATCAGATAAAGGAGAATTTCCGTAATCGGGCCGCGGACGTCCTCATTTTCCAAAAAGTCCGTGCCGTCAATTCCGAAGTTGGGAAATTCATTGAGATCGAGCGTGTTGATTTCATTGTCAAAGGCCCATGCGAGAGGCCCCGTCTCAATCCACTTAGAAAGGCGCATGGTAAGCGAGTTCTGCGCGTCTTCCACACGGTCGCCCGTCTGAAGGCTTTGCGGCAGCACAGCAAGTCTTCGGTACTTAGCGGGCATGGACATGACCGTCTCAACTGCTGTTGCGATACGCTGCTCATCCAACGGAGTGATCTGAAGCCCGTCGCGTCCGATCAGCCGTTTCGTCCATCCGATTAAAAACTGGATGTTTTCAGCCGTTGGCTCCAACTGGAAGGGATTGATGCCTGACGGTTTTCCGTTTTCAATTGCCAAATATCCGCCGCCCATCGCTTTAATGGCAAGCTCGGCACCTTTGTCTTTATCAAATAAGATGACCGAGAGCTGATGGTCTTTATCGCGGTACTTTTGCGCCGAGCACAAAAGGAAATTCAGCAATACCGTCTTGCCCGCACCGGAGGCTCCGAGGATTGCCGTGTTTCCCAGCGGCACGTCTCCCAAAGAATCCTTTTCGGGATCGGTGTAATGAAAATTAAAGTAATACGGCTGATCGCTCGGCATTTTCATTAACGCGACCGCTTCGCCCCAAGGGTTCCGGTCGCGTTTTCCACACGGGAAATTATGAAAACTGGCGAGATGAGCAAAATTCATACTTGAGATTTTTGCGACTCGAGGGCGGTCCTTTCTTCCGGGAAGCTGATGCAGATAAGACGTAACCAGCGCGAGAGTGGACTTGATCGGTAAAAATCCCGCATCCTGCAATTTCTTTATCGAGTCATTCGCATTGGCAACAACGGTATCTTCGCTGCCGAACACAAGAAGCGAATAGCTGTAGTCGCCGATGACAATCTGACCGTTGGCGACCATATCGCGTGCCAATGACAGCAACTGCATTTGCGAAACGGCATCGTCTTGAGCCGACCTTAATTGGTTTTGCTGCAACTTCAGAGCCTTGAGTCCCTTGTTTTTGGATAGGGCTGTAAAGGTCTGCGTTTCAATAAAGGGGTATGAACTCTGATCGAAATTAGTGTTGTAGAGCAGTCCGTCAAGCAGCCGGGAATACGTTGCCATCGGGTAGTCCTTGAGCTCTATCGACTGCACATAGGACTTTCCCAATGCAGTTTGAAATTCAAGGGTATCGGCTCCGCCGAAAACCTGAACATTCCCGAGCGCTTCGTTCAACGGCATGAAAGGAACACGAACTTTCTGCCATTGACCGGTCAGCAGGTAGTTGTAGAAAGAAAGCTGGTGAGAAAATATAGTTCCGTGATCATCCGAATATTCTCCGAGCACCACGGGCTCATAATCTCTAAGTGAACTCACCAGCTGATCGAAGACCTTGCCGAAAATCTCCAATCGCTCATTGAGTTCTTCCCGGATTTCAGATTCTTTGTATTTGTCTCTTTTAAGCAGGGTGGCTTTATGGCTTACCAGAGAAACATATAATTCGGTCGCCATCAGATTGTTTTCCGAGATTTCACGGTTGTAGGCGCGAACAAAGTCTCTGACAAAACGGCTGCTCGAATTCTCGTCCGGTACGGAGAGTTGGTCGTGAACCACGCGTCGGATTCTATGCACCTTGAGAGACATTTCATCCGTGGAGGAGGCGCTTGCCATCACTTTTAAAAAGTTGTTTTGGCGCTCTGCATCTCTTTGGAGCGCGTCGTTGGAAACCGCCTCAAATACTTTCCCTGAAATCTTTACCGTCGCAACTAAGTCTCCTTCCCGGCAGATCACAACGCCGGGCGCAATGACCGCCGAAAAGGGAATGAACTGCGATAGACTTTTCTCGGAATTATCCAGCGATTTTCTTTGGGCAAACATTGTTTACTCCTTGCTTTTTTCAAATACAAAAAGCTCTTTTTTTTCTTGTTTTGGGCTCAGACTTGTGACGTTTCCCCAGTACCGTCGGTTAAAAGAGCGAACGAGATTGATTCGCGCATAGGAAATCAGCTGCGAGAAAATCTGCTCATCTTGGTCGGCGACGGTCTTCAAATAAAAATGCGTGATAGGCGTAATCAAAATCAAAGGAATCCAAATCCAGATTGCCAAAAGCGAAATGACGCCGATATTGAGCACAAATACCTGGAGGGGAACGCCCCCGATGCAAGCGGGGCGCGTCGCACCTTTAAACAAAGGGCTCGATGTTTCCATTTAGCCCACCAGCAATTCAGCCAGCCAAGGAGCTGCGGCAATTAAACAAGCGCCTAGGAAGGGGCCGCCAACCGTCTGAATATTGGCATGGGTATACAACATTCTGTAGCCTGCCCAAATAATTGCTCCTGTGACGATTAAAAGAGATGCGCCTTGGAATACACTCAAAATTGTTTGGAGCGTATTGTTCAGACTCTGAGTTCCGGCAGCAGCCAGTGCCGGATCACTCAGAATCAACGCGGCCAGCACAGCGGGGAATAAGAAGTTGTTTTTTTTCATAGTTAAACTCCTAAAGTTAATCGGATTAAAAAATCAATCCGGTTGATGGTTTGTCGCCTTTAGCGACAAGGGTTGAAGATTCTTTTTGTTGCGTTTCAGCCTCCCGGATGGACGGAACGACAGGAGCTGTTAAGGTTGAAATGCCGGCATTGGCGCGCACCTTATCCACGTAGCCGTGGCGGTAGCCGGTCTGAAAATTTCCTGAGTAGTAGCAGCTCAAGGCATCGTGAAGCGAATTGCTGCCGCTGCGGTTCTGTGCTCTTTGGTAGCAGTCGGAAAGGATTTTTGATGCTGCCTTTAAATTGGTACAGGCATCCAGTGCCCCGGCGGCATTAATACCGAGCTTGGAAAAATTCTTCTTATTGATTTGTGCCAAACCGACTGAATAGTTTTTTCCTTCAAGTTCCAGCTGCGCAATGATTGCCATTGCCTCATGGAATGCTTTCGGCTGCCGGGAGCCTCCGCCGACAATACCAATGGCATACGGATTAAAACTAGATTCGGTTCTGACCAATGCGCGCAGCGTGTCTTCAGATACCTCCGGTGCGCAGCGTTTGGCCAACTCTCCAAAATCATCGGCGAAGCTAATGCCCGTATAGAGCAAAAGAGACAAGGCAGCGATAACTGTATAATGTAAACTACAGTTCACAGGGATGTACGAAACATTATGTTTGAGGAAACTGAAGACCTCACTCTTTATCCGACAGAGGAGTTTCAAAAGTGGTTGGATTCCTTTAAAGCCAATGATCGGGTTGCTCTTCAGAGAATCAATGCCCGGCTGAGGAATATGACCAACGGCCATTTTGGCCAGACACGCCCTGTTGGTGAAGGTGTCATAGAGAGGAAAATTGATTTCGGACCGGGCTACAGAATTTATTTCGCTCGGCGCGGAAAGGTCATTGTTTTGCTTCTGCTTGGAGGTTCTAAAAAAACTCAGTCCAAAGACATCGAAAGAGCAAAAGAGATACTTTTGAAAGTGGAGATTTAATCTATGAACAAGATCAAGCTTTGCAAGCCTTATGACCCGGTTGATTATCTTGAAAGCAAAGAGGATTATGCCTTGTACCTTCAATCCTGCTTTGAAGACGATCCCGGCGACGGCTCCCTGATTAAGTCTGCCATCCTTGACATAGCTAAGGCTAAAGGTATGGCCGAAGTAGCTCGGGAAAGCGGTTTGACCAGAGAAGGTCTTTATAAAGCGCTTGGCCCGGCAGGGAATCCCAAATTTGGAACAGTAACTAAAATTCTTTCTGCGCTGGGAATCGAGCTCAGACCTATAGTCGCTCCGCAAATTAAAACTGCTTAAAGTTCTCTTCATTTTTTTCTCTTGGGTTGAGACTCATTGGTCAGCGCCCACTTGGAGCGCTCACCGATGAATCCTTCATTCATCGGGGTTGTGCGGACCCCTTTCGGAGTCCGCGTGAGTTTTTAGATTTGTTTAGAAGCGGTATCTAGCCTCGAACTTGAAGGCATGGTCAGCTTTGCCTTTAGTGCCGCCTGTGAATCCGTAGCGAACGCCAAACGTTGCCGGACCCTTATCGGCCTGAACGCCTAGATTAACGTTGGTGCCGAATTTGCCCGCAAATTCTCCCGACAGCTTGTCGCTGACACCGTTGAAGTTGGACAGTTTGGTCTTCTGCTTCGTATCGCCGAACTGCGGGATGACGGTTACGTCGGCCTGCGGGCGAATGTTCCAACCGGAGGCTGTTGCAATGTCCGTTCTGACAGCAACGCCAATTGGAAGCTGGAAGGTGTTCGTGGCATCAGCCTTGTTGCTCCATACCTTCTTGCCGTCAACCTTCGTATCGTATTTGCCCGACTTAGCCAAGACGTATCTGAGACCTGCGTGCGGAACGATATTGGCTTTTCCGGCGGGAATAGTCGCTTCGGCACGAGCGCCGAGGCTGAACATATTCGTCTTGACATCCGCATCAGCCTTATTGAATCCGGCTGCATTGATCGACTGAGTAATATCGGAGGAGTTGTGCATCCAGCTCAATGTACCGATGAGGTTGACCTTTTCGACCGGAGCGTAAACACCGTAGGCGTGCAGACCGAACGAGTTGTACTTGTTCTTTGTCTTAAGAACGTCGCCTGTGGAGTCAAGCGAACCGTGGTTATAACTGAAGGCCGCGCCCAAGATAATCGGTTTGTCTGCGAACTTGCGGTCGTAGCCCATAACAAGACCGTAGGCGTTTGTATCGAATCCGGCTTTAGAAATACCGGTTGCGCTGAGGCTCTTGTATTTCTGTTTGCCGCCGATGACATCAACCCAAAGATCATTTCCGCGATCCCATTCACGCATGACCCCGTATTCCGTGAAGGCTTCGTTTCGCATGGAAACTCTGCCCTCGATGGAGTCGGCAGCCGTGTTGAGGTCGTTCATGGAAACGCTCATGGCGCCGCCCGCAAAGGCGATATTGGCGACAGAGTTGATGACTTTGGTCTTACCGGCAACATCCAATTCTTTGTCGCGAAGTACGCGGCAAACAAAGTCCGCTCCTGCGTCACCGCTCTTGCAGTGCAGTAGATCGTCGTTCGCAATATTGGGGATAGCGATGTCAGGATAGACGGTGCGAACATCAGCCAATGTCGCGTTCACCCAGATCTTGCTCGGGTCATTGTGCAGTGTCAGAATCCAATTGATGCCGCTGCCGTCTTGGGGCAGTGCATAGAGGTTCTCACCTGTCCAACCGCCGGTCCACATTCCGTTAGCCTCGTTTCCGCCGGTAATGTAGCCGTTGACAATCGTGTAGTCGCCGACTTCTTCAATATTGCCTAAAACAAGGTTTGCACCCGGTTCGACAGTCACTTTCGCAATATCGCTCGTGGTATTGAATGCGCTCTTACCGTCTGTCAGGATGGAGCTGTCAATAACTGTCAAAGAGTCTTTAGCGAAATACAAATCACCGTTTCCGATCTGGACGTGCGTATCTTTATCCGTCCAAACGTTTGGACCTACGGCAATGCCTCCTCCCGGACCGGTTGTCACGTTATTGGTAATAACCAATCGGCTCGGTGTGCCGCCCGGCACCGTCGGAGATCCGATGGAATCGGCCCAGTCAAGTCCGCCCTTCGGTCCGAGGTTCAGATCGCCGTTGTTCTTCACATAGATATTCGTGTCGATCACGTCGTCCTTCGGATTGATTTCAGCCTTGACGTGGTTTTCCTCGGTCGGTTCTCGGTCGTTTCCGATGACAAGGTCTCCGCCGTTAAGGTCGGTTTCCTCTGCCTTCAGACTGCCCCCGTCAATCTTGACGAGACCGTCGTCAATGGTGAGCTTGCCGGTTTCAATATCTCCCGTGTTGTTCACATCGCCTCCGGCCACAACGACGTTGTTCCAGATCGACGTGCCGGAGTTATTGTGTTCGCCGTCCGGGTCAATCGTCAGGATGTCTCCTTTCTCGTAACCGGAATTATTCGACGTTCCGCCGCCCTGAATCGTCATATCGTCATATTCAGATTTGCCTTGGTTGTCGAGTGTCCCGGAAACAAGGGTATCGGTAACCTTGGTAGCGTCAACTTCACCCTTATTGGTCTTGTCACCGGCTATAACATACTTGTCGTTAATGGTCTCTTTGCCTCCTTCTTCCGTAGTGGCCGAGCCTCCGACTTGTATGGTCTGGTTGTTCCAGATCGAGGTACCTGAATTGATATGCTCACCGCCGTCTTCGATGGTAAGGATGTCGCCTTTCTCGAAGCCCGAGTTGTTCGAAATTCCGCCGGAAGCAACGGTCATATTGTCATAATTCGAGGTTCCTTGGTTGTCGAGTGACCCGGAAACCTGAGTATTGGCAACCTTCGTTGCGTCAACTTCTCCTTTGTTGGTGCGGTCACCCGCAATGTCATAGGTATCGTTGATTGTTTCCTTGCCGCCGACATCAACAGTTGAAGTAGCTCCGGTTTGAACCGTGACATTGTTCCAAATCGATGTCCCGCTGTTGGTGTGCTGACCGCCGTTGGCAACCGTCAGGATGTCGCCTTTCTCGAAACCGAAATTATTCGACGCGCCGCCGGAAGCGACGGTCATATCATCGTAATTGGCCGTTCCTTCGTTGCGCAGCAAGCCCGCGACGGTGGTCACAGCAGTCTTGGTGGCATCAAGAACAGCGTCTTTGCCTTTGTTGACAAACTCACCGATCACATCAAATACGTTACCGACGTCCAATTTGCCGGAGTTTTCACCTTTACCGGAATCAGCAACGGTGACACCGTTCCAAATAGACGTACCGGAGTTGGTATGAGTTCCTTCAACGGTGAGGATGTTTCCTTTTTCCGTACCGCTGTTATTAGAGCTGCCACCCTCGGCAATCAGCATATCGTTGTAACTGGCTTTGCCTTCATTGACGTGTGTGCCGGATACCGTTACCTTGTCAACCTTGGAAGCGTCCAAGACGGAGTTCTGGCCCTGATTCAGGAAATTTCCGGTGACATCAAAGACCGGAAGATTTCCGTCTTTTTCGTCCAGAGACAGTTTCCCTTCGTTAACGGTCGAACCGCTGCCGGTCAGGCTGTTGGTATGCAAAATGGCATTAGAGTGAACGTGAACCTTACCTTCATTGGTAATCGTCCAGTCTGCAAATTCTCCGTTCTTTGCTTCTAAAGCCCCGTTTTCTCCGATATTGGAGGAGAGAATCCATCCGACCGTCGGAGTAACTCCGCCGTGAGAGCCGAACGTAAACGTACCGTTGTTCACGTCAATGGAGCCGCCGTCGACAGAATCCTTCAGCAGTTTATTGGCATCATCACCAAAAGAACCTTCAGGAATTGCATTGACGGCATTGCCGACAAGAACCAATTCCTTACCGCCTTCGATTGTGACTTTATCGGTATGGGAGAAATCTTTGAATCCCATACTAATATTGATCGAATTGGTATTCGGATCATTGGACTCGGCACCAATGATCAAACCTTTGATGGTCTGAGAAGCATCCGTGTCTTTGTTGTACTCATCGGCAAACTCATTGTGCAGAGTCGTCGTGTTGAGCACAATGCCGGGATTCAGAACGACATCGAGTCCTTCTTTTTCCAAATCGTTTGCAGTCGTGATGGTGAAGGGCGCAGTCATCTGCCCTAAGAAATTGATCGTCAGGTTAGCTGCGTTTTCAAATGCATTTGCAATTTTGTCCGTCACACTGACAATCAGCGAAGCACTGAAATGATCATCATCCAAGGCGAGGTTGCCGCTCTCAACATTAAGACCGGTTTTGATCTCATCTTTAACTGCGCCGACAGTAGTTGCAGAAAGCACGGTGGTCGGAAGCTGTACGGTGCCTGTTTCGGCGTCCGTTGCGTCGATACGAATTGCTTCAGTCGTCACGGAACCGAAGATCTGATCCGCGCTCGTCTGAAGGACACCGCCCTGAAGATTGATAGTGTCGGCCTTCGTTCCGTCAAGTTCGATCTTGGCAGCGTCAAGAACGCCGCCCGCCATGATATTGACAGTCGTATCGCTGTTGACTACGCCCGCGATAACCTGCGTCAAATTATCTTTATAGTGGGACTTAACTTCCGCAGAATCCTCGTTATCAATCACCGGAGTCTGATTGCCGCCGGAGATGTTAACAGTGTTATTGCCGAGGAGGCCGGTAACGTTTCCTTCGGAATCGCGAACTTCGGAAGCATCAAAAATACCGCCCTTTATGTTGAGCGTGGAATCTTCAAAGAATCCCTTATCAGCTTTGAAATGTCCGCCCAACTGGTTATAGACGGAGTTCTTCGCATCGAGCTCGGCGATATTGAGATTGCCCTTGTTAAGGTTAATCGTTCCCTCGTTGGAAACAACCTTCTGAAGGTTGCTGTCTCCGTCGGAAGTGAACTGACCGCCGGTCGCGATTTGCGTCAAAGCAATATCCGAGGTGTTTCCACCGGCATTGACAAATTCTCCGCCGTTAAGAACCAGCTGATCGGCCTTGACTGAACCGGCTGCTTGGTTAAAGAAGCGGTCGTTCTCAGCCAGAATAAGATTTCCGACCTCAACGGTGCCTGTATTTTCAGTCTTGGCAGCGGCGAAATCGGTAGCTTTTACCGTTCCGGCATTGTTCAGTTCTTTTAATTGAACCTTTTCAGCCTCAATCGAGGCATCCTGTCGAACATCAGTCAGTGTCACATCCTTGGAGCCGACAGAACCGCCCTGAATCATGCCCTTCAATAACATGAGGTTTGAAAGCTCAAGGTGGCCTTCATTGGCAATGCCGACATCGGCGGCTTCAGCCATTTCAATCTTGGTTGTGCCGGAATCTTTGAACTGAGCTTCGGCTGCGTTTTGAACCTGACCGCCCGAGACATTCAGTCCATTCAAGGCTAAGGAGCCGTTGTTGCCAACCGTGCCGCCTGTGACATTGAGCATATTGGTATTTTCAATTGTGCCGTTGTTGTTGAGTTCACCAGAAGCAACCGTGACACTCTGGGTTCCCTCAACTTTGAGCGTTCCGTCATTGATAACAGTACCGTTAAGTTCGGAGGCTCCGTTAAGTCCGGCAATGGTCAGGACGGCATCCGCTGCATTAGTAACAAGAGATCCTGCTTCCGTCAGGAGCGAGTCCATTTTGGCAAGCGCATTATTAATGAAGCTGCCCGCAGTTGCATCCTGAACGGGTGTTGCGGCTTGAACGGTGAGTTTTGCAATGTCCACTTCGCCGCTGTTGCTCATATCACCGGCAACAGTTAGCTCATCCGTAACGGACAGGTTGCCCTGATTTTCCAGCGATCCACGAATGCCGTAAGTTCCCGAAGCACCGGCAAGAGCGTTACCGGAAACGGTCAGTTTTCCGGCTGTCAGTTCAGCACCTTGCTTATTAACAGAACCGTATTCGCGTAGTGTCAGCTCATTAAAGGCTGCTTGACCGTTGTTTTCCACGTAGCCGCTGATGTCGGCAGTACCGATCTCAAAGGTTCCGTAGTTAACAAACGAATTATTGGTGTTGCGGGATGCAATATTTTGAGCTTTGAAAATACCGTGATTGCTCATCGCGCTGCCGTCAACAGCCGTATAGGTGCCGACAATCAGCTGAGTGGCTGTGTCATCGGCGTTGCCGATAACCAATCCTTCTTTATCATTGCCGTAACCGGCAGAGCCGTTGTTCAGCATGTCAACAGTGAACTCGCCATTTTTGACAATCACCTGACCACCGGCACCTCCGAGAGCGGGATTCGCAGGGGATACTCCAATGTTTAACTCACCAAGATGGCCTTTTGTTTCAGAAGCAGAACCGTAAGAACCAAGTGTTAGTTTGGAAGGAGTGACGGAACCGTCAATGTTTTTGTTGCCGCCAACCCAAACGGCACCGTCTGCTAATTCCACCGGAGCGAGATTGGGATTGGGCTGGGCCTGACCAACCAAAAAGAAGTGGCTGCCACTATTAATATAGAGGCCGTCAGAAACGCCGGTTACGTTCATAAACCCCATTGACTGGTTTAAAACGTTCGGCGTACCGGAAGTCGGAACAACAACCGCTGTACGATCATTAACACCTATAACCAAAGAAGTTGCGCCCGGATTTGCAGCGCTTTCATTGGAAAGCGTTTCATTAGCAAAGGTTGCGTAGGCTAGAGTTCCGTCGGCAGTGGCTCTAATGGAATTTGCGAGATCTACATTAAATCTCTCAGCAGCTTTGCCGTTAAATGCAACTTCAAGTTCTCCGCGGCGATCCGCAGGAACATCTCCGATTGCTACGAGCTTATTAACTGCATCACCGGCAAGAGCAGCACTGTAGGAGGCGTCGTCAAACGCGACAGTGCCCCATTGAAAAGCGATACCCTGTGCAACAGAACCGATAACGTTACCGATGCCCGTGACGATTTGAGGATTACTGCTGACTTCAACTTTATCTTCAGGATTTACTGCATCAAGATTTAATGTACTGTAATCAAGATCAGTAAAGATCTGATCCAAAGTTGTGGACAAACGACCGCCTACCAAATTGGTTGTCTTATTGCCGTTCATCGCAATGTGCTCGGTTCTCAGAGTGGCGCCGCGACGAATTTCAACATAGGAGGAACTGTCCAGTGTTCCTACGGTGAATGTTGCCGCGTCATTGGAACCGGAGCCCGCGCCAAGATTGTAGGTGTTGCCGGAACCGAGGACAGTGTGCTCAATCGTTCCGCCGGTCAGATCAACTGTTGAATTGCTGAACCAACCCGAAGCACTCGAAAGACTGCCTGCCGTCTGGACGTATTTAATATTGTCCGCTTCGAGACTGCCTACATTAATCTGTCCTGCGTTTGTAAAAGTGTCATTGCCGAGACCGGCGCGTTTGAACACTATCAGACCGTCACCAGTAATCGAGCCGGAGTTGTTCAAAGTACCGCCGAAAGTAAACGTACCTGCATTTTTGATCGAGCCGGTATTCGTAATACCTAATCCGCTGCCGTCAACGAAAATGTCAGACACGCCGCCGTAGGCTTCTGCTCCTGCTGCATTGACAAATTCGCCCGCAATCGAACCGGTTCCGTAATAAGCAATGCCGTTATTAGTCTTGCTACCGCCCTCAGAAACCGTCAAATTCTTCAATTGTTCGGTTGCCCTTGCAACAGCTCTGGCAACTTTTCTTAAGCGAAGAGGAGAAGTAGCGAAAGTTTTTTGCGCGTTGTCTCCATTAATAAAATAGCCGCCGTTATTAATAACTAACGAATCGGCAATCAATGTGCCATTGTTGGAAACAACACCGCCGCTTAGAACTGTGAGTTCGGAATCATCGCCGGTAAATTCTGCAACAGCGCCTGAAGCATTGGCGATCAAACCGGATACCTGTGTTTTACCCGTGGCTTTCAAGGTATAAGTATTACCGATTGTGCCAATGTTGCCGTCACCGCGGGAACCGATAGCTGTGTTGAAAAGACGGATTTCGCCCGGATTTTCAAGAGTGCCGAATACTGTTGAATTATCCAGCGCTTCCATGTAACCGAAATTTCTGAGTGTGCCGTTGACGTTAACCGTATTGGCAATTAACCGAGCGCCCTGACTGTTTTGCAAGGTTCCGTCGATATCTGCTGATCCAACTAGTTTGGCATTGGCATTATTAATAAATCTGCCGCCGAACTGAGTATTACCGCTGACAGTTAATTTTCCATTGTTGCGGACCTCTGCGCTGTTCCAGCCGTTTAAAGCTCCGAGGACGGTTTCGCCGTTATTTTCGAGAACAGCTTTGTCGGTGAATGTGCCGTTGTCACTGCGGAACGTAGAATTTTTATCTACCGTTGTTGTACCTCCCGAAGAGGTGTGATTCGTGACAAGATAGTCGCCCGCAGCGATTCTCAATTCTCCGCCGTTGGAAAGATTGACTTCCGAGGCCTGACCCTGATAAAGAGAAGAGTCTTTAATACCGAGACTGCCCAAGATCAGCTTGGCACCGGTCCCCACGGCAGTAATAACTTTTTCAGCTAGAGTGAAACGATTTCCTGTTCCGTCGGACTTACCGCCGATCAGGGTAAGCTCTTTCCCGTCTTGAATTGTTGTTCCGGTTGCTTCGTTGATTCCGGTAAATCCGGTGTTATTGCGCAACCCGGAATTGCCGACAACAATTGCTCCGTTTTCGCCTTCAAGTTTGCGATCAACGAAAATAACATCGCGCAAGTGCTCTACATTGTCATAAAGCTCATTAGTTTTTGCGATGGTTAATTTATCATCATGTGAAACGCCCGCTATCGTGCCTTGGAACTCGAGGGTCGTTGCACTTCCAAACTGTTCTTTGAATGCCTTTGCCAAATCCGCAGCTTGGGTCTGAGTCAAATTGACGCCGGTCACGATCACTTTTCCGCCGGTGAACGAGGCATGATTAATTAGTTTCTGAGCAATTGAACCGGGGGCATACTTAGTGAAGAAATCATTCAAACTGGATTTAACTTCTTGCGGTAAAACCGAATTCAATCCAACATAATGAAGTTCTTGTTGAGCAGTCGTCCCTAATGAATCGAAGACGTTAAATGAGTTGTTGGTTTGGACAATTCCGCCGCTTACTGCCAAAACGCCGGAAGGCCCGAAAGACCACACCCCGTCATGTGTGTTGAGCGTTCCGGAAGTATTTAACTTATCCGTGAAATTAACTGCACCATAACTATTGATAGTCCCGTAGTTAGTGGTTTTGGCAATTGTTGCATTGCCGTTGAAGTTTGCAGTACCGTAATTGTTGAGATTCTTGTACCAGCCGCCGTTGACGGTTAAAGTTCCTCGGTTGTTGATGTTTCCGCCTTCAAAGTTCGATGTAGAAGCCCCGAGACCGGAAGCGATATTGACGACGATATCTCCCGAAACTTTAGAGGCATTAAATGAACCGCCGTTATAGTTATAGGTGCCGCTACCTGTTAACTTAGAGGAAAAGTTTCCGCCGGTTTGCGTCACAATTCCGTTGTTAATAAGGCTGCCGTTTCCGGAATTGACATTCCCGCCCTGCAAATTAAATGAACCGGTATTTATCCAATTACCATATGGATTGATAGTTCCCCCGGTCATGTAAGTATTGCTGCGGGTTTGAAGATTGTTGTGGACGTCAACGCGTGAATTTCCATTGATATGGAAGGGTCCGTCAAAAACCATCCCAGAGCCGTTGACAGAAAGAACGCTGTTGCCTTCTTGAACAAAGGTAGTGTTGGAGAAGCCTCTTCCGTTGATAGTTATGGACGAAGAGTCCTTTAGCCGAAATTCTGTAAGGTTATTGCTTTTGTCAGTCCCGCCTCGGGTAAGGTTGCCGATTTCGTCGTAGTCACCCATATAAAGAGAGCCGGTGCTATTAACCAGAATGGAATTTGATCTGTCCCAAGTAAAGTGACCTAAATCTCCACTGTGCCACGAATGAAGTAAAAGATTCCCGTTAACGGTTGTTACGGTGTTGTCCGGCCCGATATTAAAAGATGCTTTTCCTCGAACAGACCAAGAAACATTGGAACCCGCACCAACGGTGTAATTGCCGTGCAGATTTAATGAATAATCCTGTTCGGCATAGTCTAGGTTCTGTCCGGCTGTTGATTCCCCTGCATAAATATGCTTATAAATAGCGTATGAGGGCGTCGATACAAGGCCCAGTAATAGACCGGCAGTGATAACTGTCGCTTTTCCAGTGTTCTGGCTTGCAGCCGTCATGGCTTCGGAAACAGCGACAAAGCATCCCCGTTTCCGATTCCATATTTTCTTGAAAATTTTGTTCATATCTCCTCCTCGGGTTGTGCTATTTATTCGGTCTTGGCCTGTTCTTTTGGAGTGATAACCAGAGGAATCACTTCAAATGCGGCGATTTCTTTGATGCGGACATGAACTTCGCGTTGTCCTTTGAATTCGATGAACTCTTTGCCCGATTCAAGAGCTTTCTCTTTGTTTTCTTCAGACGTTCCATCGGATTGAGGCTTCTCAAAGAGTTTTTTCAGGGCTTCAATTTGCTGGCAAGCGCTTCCCGGATCATCGACTTTGAAATCAATAACGAGGTTGGTACCGCACTTCAGATAAAGAGCTAGACGTTGAATAAAGATTTTTTCTGACATTGTTTTTCCTCCTTAAGGAAATGAAGTTGGTTTGGGAAAGGGTTTTCGTTAGCCGAAAGCCTTTTCCTAAAGAAACTGAGGAGGAAAAAGGGTGCAAAAAGCCGAACCGTCCTTAAAGAAGGAAAGTCCGAACCTTGAGATTTGTCTGTTGTTCATAACTCTTATTTCAAAAAATCTGGCGGGACTTTCTGTGCAGACTGTTATGAACCGAAAGATCAACTGTCACCGTTCTTTCAACGGGGCGGGACGATTAGAATAATTGGTGCCCGGAGGCTGCATTGTCCCGCCAAGGATGCAACCGCGCCTGTCAATCAGGCCGTCTGCTTCCGGGCATTAACTGTTACGCTGACCGCAATCGGCCTCCGACCTTCAAAAGAATCCAGTCCTGAAGTTCGGCTATGTTTTCAGAAGTTCTTTTCTGGATTACTGCGCCTCTTTTGATATTTGCTTCATAAAGGTGAATCGACTTCGGCCCGGTAAGACCCACAACACGTTTGGATTCGATGACGCGGATGGAAACATTCGGGTATTCCACATTGTTGATTCTCATTTTTTGTCTCCCGATTTATCTTTGCTTTTCAATGTTTCCAGATTCTCTTTCAGAAACTGTTCTGTTAGTTTCACAGTGCTCTCTGAGATCCCCTGTATTCGCTGATTGTTGACGATTGCCGGAAGGACCTTCATTGCTGCCATAGTCTGAGAACTTGGAATAAATATGAAGGCGGTAGTACAAGCTATGCCAAGAAGGGCTCCGAATAAAGCCAAGGCTCCGGAGTAGATCTGGATGGCACAAATGATTAATAGAGCGGAGAGACATGCTAGAAAAATAAGACCAAGGGAGATCTTGTCCATCGCGCCGATCCAATAAATGTCAGAGGCAGTTATTTCAACCATGATGAACCTTTGATCTTTACCAATGCACCCTTGTCCAATTTTTGCCGTTGATGAATACATCAATAGCTCGTCTGGACTGATACTGTTGCCATTTCACCTGTTCATAGACGCGGACAGGGCGGTAGCAAACGGAAGAACTGCTGCTGTCTCCCGAGCTGTCATAACAGGTGTAACTCTCATAGGCAGTACCTTGATAGCCCTTAACGCAAGCTTTAGTGCCTCCCCAATGTCCGGGAGAGTCCTCGGTTGCTTTGAACCAATGCTCTCCGGCCCAGTTGTAGCTGGCATTATTTTTTCTAAGTAGTTTGTTTTTCCGACGGTCAGTTTTGAACTGATTGTTGTCGTTGATGTTTCCTTCAACGATCCAGCCTTGAGGAGCATCTTCCATCCCTTGAAGGATGCAAGGATCAAATCCGTCAGAAAGCTGCTTCGCATAGTTGCCGTCTCCGGCCATCGGGCAGGACGGAAATTTGCATGGGTGACGCCAAGAAAGGCAGTCAAACAGCTTGTCAATCGGAGGACGGCACTCAGAAACAGCACGAGGTCCGTTAGGATTGGCTAAGCAGAGGAGAACTTCACATCCCCAGCGGTCATTGCCGGTCATCAATTCGATTTTCGGCATACCAGGGATTTGAGAATAATCCGTCGTATCAGCCAACACTTTGAAACCCGCGCCGGACAGCAGGGCGCTGACGGCTGCCAAGGCTAGTATTGTTTTGGGATTTGAGATTATTGTTTTCATTTTCAGTTCGCCATCAATTTCTTGAATTTCATGGAGAAAGCGCTTGCGCTGGCTAATCGCTCCGTCATCGCTTCAATGCTTAAGCCTTGCTGCTCTGCGGCTTTTTTTATCGTCCAAGCGTCGATTTCACACTCGTACCAAAATGTCCATCTACTGGACAATTGAATCGGTTTCGGAAACGTCGGGTCGTTTTTTACCAATTTGTATAACTGGGTTTTACCGCAGCCAAGCCGTTCACAGACCTGCTCAGGTCTCAGTTGATTGAGGCTGAAGTTACTCATAGAGCCTCCGATCAGGAATAAAAAGCAGCGCCGCTGAGTAGTCAGACAATGTTCTGAACAAGGAAGAGAGCATTCTCATGTTTAAAATCCCGAGAAGACAATCAATGGTCTCGGTATTCAGAAACACTATTAGCGCTGAAGGACCCTCGATGGAATAAGACAAACAGGGGGTGTGTGCTTGTCTCAATTCTCTTACTAAGAGTCCGAGGAAATTGGGCCTCCGAGGAAAAGAATAGAATTTAGTTGCCAAACTCAAATCGCTAATCAATTCCCGGAGGGAAGAAAGATGAAAAAGGGTATTTTCCAAAAAATTTTTATCTCTGCTGGTTTGTTTTTTGTTCTTGCCTTGTCCCTTGTACCGATAGCTATCCTTTACGGCAACGAAGCTCAAAGGAACATGGTGTTGTTTCTTTGTTCGCTTGGTTCTTGTGCTGCCGGTTTCGCTGCTATTTATGTATCCGCGGAGAACAGTAAGAATCAACAGCAGCTTATTGAAGCTATTGTTGACGCAACCGAAGAGCTTCAGAAACTCAGAATTGCAATAACTGACAGTGGAATGACCACAAACACCAAAAAGTAGCCGGAAAACAGCACAAGAAATGTCTCTGTATCCATTGGAAACAAGCGAGACAGAAGCTCTCCCTGAAAACACTTCGGCAGTTTCGACTTCACTTTTAAGATGTAAACAAGACATATTAGGTCGAAATGAGTGGTAATAATCACCCAGCCATATGTTAAGTAATTCCACCAAAACTGAACGCTTTGGAATTCCTCCCAAGGATGAAGAAGTTTTTCCAACATTTCGAAGTCGATTTGATAAAAAACAGAAAATCGTTTTCATATCAGCCCCCCGCAACGTAACTGTCCAGTCCCACAAAACCGCAGCAGCCGATAAGGACAAACGCAATGCCGATAAGCATTAGTCCGGGTGCGGTAAAAGACACAGAGTTCCTTTCGCTGTTTTGGAACAGGAATAAAGGTGCAATTGCCAGACAGCAAAGGCCGGAAAGAAGAAGGATGAAGAAGAATTTCTGCTCGGCCATCATCTCATCCTCACGAAACTGGTCTCCGGTGTACTGGGTAAAATTTGAGCTGTCAGACAAAAATCCAAACCCAATACCCGGAGGAAAAAAGTGGACGCAATTATTGGTTTCCTAACCGGAAGCGGAATCACCGGACTTATAACTTTATTTTTCAATGCCTTTAAAGGAGGATATGAAATTCGCAGAATGACGAAAAGCAAACCGGCTGTGTGGAAGTCTAGGTTTATCATGCTTTGCCTCAACTCTTTTGGATCAGAACCTCAAGCGGTTAATGCTTCTGCTCCGGGGCAGCTCAAATACTGCTTAATCTCTTTTTTTAATCTGCCGTTTTCAGCGTTACTTCTATCTAATTGAGCGAACTTCCAAGGGATATCCGGACGCAACTCTTCACAAGTTAGGTGTCCACGGGAAAGGTTGACCAATGTCAGGCAATTCTCGGGTGAAATTAAACGACGCCCGCAGATGTAAGAGTTAATCGTTGCCTTAGAAAGCCCCAGCTCGGTTGCTAAATACCGTCTAGGATCAGCAACCCCAGCTTCTTTTAGAAACGAACAATAGTCTTTCAAATTCATTGCTACACCTTATTTTTGTTATTTTTATTTTACCTGAATTTGTACAATCATGTACAAATAATATACAAAAAGTACAAATTTTATTAGCTTATCTAAGAATAAACAAAAAAGTAGCTTCTGTTATATCTTTCTAAGAGGTGAAGAAATGACAGATGTGCATGAAATCCGTCGGAAAAATTTAATAGAGCTGATCTCTATGTATAAGTCCGTCGCTAATCTCAATTCTGCTTTGGGAAGAAAACGGTATGACGGAACCTTTAACCAAATAAAAAACAAATCTCAACCGCCTAGTGCCAAAACTCCAAGAGTTATGGGAGCGGAGGTTGCGCGAGAAATTGAAATGAAACTACACCTTCAACCGGGTTGGATGGATGTAGTTCACGATAAACCTCAAACTGAACTAATTAAGGAATCTGAAAATTTTTTGAAATCTTCTTTCAATAGGATAAGAAGCTATCGTTTAAACAGCGTCACTCCATCGAATCTAACTTTTACACTTTTCGATGGAGAAATGAAATTGAGTGATTATTTTATCAAGTCAGTTTTAAAAGCCACTTCTGAAGAAAATTTGCGATTTGTAGTCGTTGAAGATAACTCTTTGAAATCAAAATGTAAGATTGGCGATGCTTTGATCCTTGATTTTGGAGTTAATACTTTTACACGCGAGGGTATTTACCTGATAGAAGTCAACGGAGAACAGTTGCTTCGTCTGATCTCCATTGACTATGAGGGGGGCTATCAAATTCGGACCGATGATTTTTCTCAACGTTTGACGGATTTATCAAAAATAAAAATATTAGCTAAGGCGTTATACGTTTGCTCAGGAACAAGCCTGTAAGCCGTACTCTAACTCCTCAAACCACCCAGACTTTTATTTGTAGAGTTTGGCATCAACACATTTTTTGAGATGTTTCTCTACCAAGCGATCCACTGAGTACTTGGTTTTAAAGTCAATCACTTTTTGAAATTGCAACTCCGTCAGTCTGTTTCGAAATTCCCAAAGGTAATCTTTATTGCATTGCCGTTCGTTTAACTCCAACGAGGAAGCCTCTAACTTTAATTGTTGAAAGTTAGCAGACTTCAGGTCCGTTATGGAAGAATCGGCTGCTTGAACGCAACCGCAGGCAAGAGCAACCAAAATACAACAAAAAGTAGTTTTAGCCATAAAAATATCTCCGGGGAATCACTATACCAATATTTTACAACATAAAAAAAATAAATTTGTACGTAATGTACAAATTTAGTTTTTACTATTATGATTTACTCATATCGAGGCAGATGATTTTTATAGGCAACGGGTAGTGCAATATGAGTAAATCCAATCAATTTGAAAGTCCTTGTTACTTTCTATCAGCAGAAGAATATACACAGGACTATTTATCGCTTCCGGAACCTCAACTTGCTTGCCTCTTTAAGTTGCGTTCAGCTTACGCATTAAAAGGAAGTCCATTATCAGAAGATGATATTGAAGGGCTCTACCCAGTTTATACCCCTGTTCATGAAAAGACGTTAGGCAAAGTGCTTAATAAATTTTTCACGAAGAAAGGCGATGTTTTCATTGACATACGGATAGAGAGTCAAATCGAGAAGAGAAAAGAACATCAATTAAACATAGAGAACTTAATCGAAAAAGAGGTTCAAAAACGAGTCGCCCGTGCTCTGGCCGGAATGAAAGGTGGCTTATCGAAAGCCCGGAACCGGAAAAATCAAAATATTTCGGTTTCGGAAGAAGAATTTCTTACCGACGAAGTGCCGGAAGAGCAGCAAGCCATCTGTGAAGAACCGGAAGATTTCAAGCAAACTTCTAGCAAAACTGTAGCAAACCGCTACCAAACTCCTAGCAAAACTGTAGCTAACGGCTGGCAAAATCCTAGCAAAGTTGTAGCAAATGCCAAGCAAACTTCTGGCAAAGTTCTAGCAAACTCCAAGCAAAGCTCTAGCAAACCTCTAGCAAACAGCTACCAAACTCCTAGCAAAACCGTAGCAAACGGCTGGCAAAATCCTAGCAAAGTTGTAGCAAACGCCAAGCAAACTGCTGGCAAAACCCTAGCAAACGGAAATTTTGCTACAAACGAAGCATCTCAACCTGTTGATTTTGTTGAAAATTCAGAAAATTTCGAGAATGCGCCGGATATTGAACCTGAAGACGATCCCTCCCTCGCGTGTGCGCACGTATGCGCGTCCGATAATCCGATTAATCCGATATCTGATAATTTTTTAATTAATAAAAATAATAAAAATAAATCGGAATCGGTATCGGAATCGGTTAAAGAAAAAACTGAAAATTTAAAAAATCAAAATTCGCGCGAAAACGAAAAATTCTCAGGCGGAAAAGTTTGGACGCTTCAGGAAGCCCAAACGCTTTTGGTTGATTCCGGTCTGGACAAAAAGTTTCTCGAAGCATGGGTTTCACGATCCGACCGAAATCAAGCCCGCTTCAATGCGCTTCTGTTCGACATTCTTCCTCGGTTCGATCAAGAGGCTTTTGACCAGCTGATCGCCAGATGCAAGGAACAAAAACGTTCTGAAGGGGCCATGTTTTCGGGATCAATCGCTTACGTGATCTCCGCACTTGAACGCGAACCCGTGACGGTAAAAAAACGATCGAAGAAAAGAAGTTCTGAACGCGATTACACGGAAGGACTGATTCAAAACCCCGACGGATCTTGGAGCCCCGACCCGAATTACGTTCCGAAGAAAAAGAAGTATTCGGACAGAGACTGGACGGAAGGGTTAATCAAGAATCCCGACGGCTCCTACAGCCTTGATCCGAATTACGAACGCTAACCCCAACGATTACTAACCCAAGGAACGCCATGTCATCCGATACCGATAACGTCCAAAAGACTTTTAAAACTTGTCCGATTCACGGTACATCTTACGTGTATTCCATAACGGATGCTTCAGGAACGCGCTACACAAACGGCTGTCCGATTTGCGAAGCAGAAAGACGCTGTCAGGCCGCGTTCGGCCAAGCGCTGATACCTGCCAGATTCACAGATCAAACCTTTGAAACCTATGAAGTGACGAACGACGGGCAAAAGGCCGCGGTAAGCCTTTGCCGAGACTTTGTGAGGCGGTTCGGGGATTACCGTAAAACGGGACACGGACTGCTTCTGACCGGTCGCCCCGGAACCGGAAAAACGCATTTGGCTTGTTCTTTGCTGAAAGAGATTATTGCCGGAAAGAAAGCAGCGCTTTACACGTCTTTGGATCAAGTCTTTACGGCTGTGAAAGCAACATGGAACTCGACGGATGATTCTCAGAAAAAGTACCTTAAGAAGCTGGCCGGGTTGGACTGTTTGGTCATCGACGAAATCGGTACGAATCGGGAAATTTCACCGAGAGAAAAAGACTTGTTTTTCACGATCATCGATGACCGTTACGAACAATTAAAGCCGACGATCCTCATTTCCAACCTTTCCCTGCGTGGGGAAGATTCCTTAGAAGAATTCTTGGACGAACGCACAGTAGATCGGATCTTTGAGACAAACACTTTTGTCGTTTTCAACTGGGAAAGTTACAGAGGGACAAAATGAAATCAGGACAGCAGAAAAAGTCTTTGGATAGGTTCATTTATGAATCAATGGGAGAGAAACAGTATTTGATTTCTTGTCTGGACGACAATCTCTTTAAAAAAGCGCTCAAAGGATTCCGAAAAGAATGGCCGGAAATAGATTCAAGAACAAACGGATTCCGAATGTGCCTCGAAGCGCTTCAAGCTTCGGAATTATTCACGGAGATTTCTTTTATCGACCTGCACGGAACGAAATTTCCTTTATTCCGCAAAAAACAGTAACCGAGACAGTCATGCCGAACAACCACAGACAAAAAACAGCCGGAAGCCCCGAACCGGGACTTCCTGCGTTAAACCTCAACGCAGCTGACGGTTATGAAAACCAACTGTCAGCGACCGCCGAGATAATCAACACTAGCAGCGCCAAAGGCACCGCAACTTTAACTTTGAAGGTAAACCCTTCTCTGTTTACTTGTGTTAATATCTCTACGGAGATTAGCGAGTTCTTCGACTGCATCGCTAGTGCTCCCTTGATTGACTTCGGCTCGACTGTTCTCAGCAGTTGGGCCGTTGCCGTTTTACGGGGTCGAAATGAACACCCGTACCGCCTTTCATCCCTTTCAGGGAATCCCCGGCGAGAATCTTATACCGCCGACAACGACCTTTTCTTTTACAAACAATCAAGGAAATCAGCCGGGGCCCGGCTTTGCGCCCGGATAGCCCGCTTATTCCGCGTAGGGCATTTTACAGGAAACCGACTGAACCTTTTCCTACATTCTTAGGAGAAAAACATGGATTTCAAAACTGTTAAGCCCGAAGAGCTTTGTGATCCGACACTGATTGGATACCTCACGAAACTGCTGAAGAACGAGGGAGCATTCCCGGAAATATTCGCCTCGGCTTATGAAAATCGAAATGCGAATAATTTGGTATTCAGCGTTCCTTCTGATTTAAGTGTTACAGGCAGTCGGATTGATGTAATTGCAGACAGAGCGCACCTTCTTAAAGAACCTCCGTACCGGCCTCACGAATGGAATGCATGGCCTGAAGTCATACCGCCAAGACTGGACACGGAACCGGCAATCAACGGTGAAACCAGAGAATGCGATTATTGGTTGGTCAGGCTGAAAAACGGATCATACCGCACCGGAAAAATTACCAAAGATAAATACTGGGTTCGGTTTGAAAATCAAATTGCTGCGTACAGAGAGTTTTCACCGCGCCCGGCTGAAGCGGTATTAGAGAATCAAACCGAGCTCGATCCCGGCGGATGGAATGCATACCCGAAATTTAAACCCGACTCGGAAGAGGTTTATGAAGTCATGCTAAAAGGCGGCTTGCAAAGAAGCGCCGGGTGGAAAAAAGGAAATTGGACATTTTATTCTGAAGAAATCACGGCTTTTAAAAAGATCAAGGATTAACAAAAGGGGGTACCATGAAAACACTAGCTATCATCAATGAGAAGGGCGGCGTAGGCAAATCATTTATTGCCACTCAATTTGCGCTTTTCTGCCGTTTCAAACTCGGCAACCGGGTTCTTGTTGTGGATTTGGATCAGCAAAGAAATACAAGCGATATTTTGATTAACTCGGGTTTGTGCGTTCCGACCGAAACAACCGCCGGTTTAATCATGAAAAACGGCGGATTGGTGAAGGCTGAAGAGCCCTTCATGGTAATTCCCGGAGACGACAATCTTCTGGAATTGGAAAGCATGAGGGATGCAGCCGGAATCACACAAAATCTTTATTCGGCATTGGACGCCGTGAGCGACAAGTTTGATCTGTGCATTATTGATTGCTCTCCGAGCGCGGACGTCCGCCAGTTGATTGCATTAAGCCTCAGCACGCATTACCTGATTCCTTTCCAAGTTAAAGCCGAATCCATCAGCGGTGTCGAAAAAACCTTAGCGCGAGCAAAGGTAATTCAAGAAAACGTGAACAATTCCTTGGAATTTTTAGGACTGCTGATGAGCATGGTGAAGATGCAGGGCATCCAAAAGAAAAACTTTGAATGGGTCATTGAGCAAACCCAAAATCTGCTTCTGAAGAAATACGAACCCAAAACCAGAAAGTTTGAAGGTGTGTGCTGCATCTACGAAAGAAGCGAATACACAGCAGCACAGCAGTATTACCGTCCAGTATTTTTCAGTGAAAACGGTAAACCAAGACGCGAGGCGCTCGAACTGGCAAGAGTTTGGGTTTCAATATTTAAGCAGCTGGGATTAACGCCCCGGAAACCTATTCAAATTAGAAAATGCGAAGACAGTGACAAATTAACAGCAGTTGAGACTCAGCCTGTTGCCGAACCTTAATAAAGGAAAAGAAAATGGGATTAAATCTGAACTTAGGCAATATCAATAAAGCAGCCAAAGATTTTACGCACAGACGCTCAGAGGCATCTGATGAGACAATGCGGGATGTCGAGGTCGAAGTCATTAAAGCCGATCCCCGGCAGCCGCGTAAAGAGTTTGACGAGGAGGCTTTAAAGGAACTGGCAGAAAGCATTAAGGCGCACGGCCTTATCCAGCCGATTGTTTTGCGCCCGTCACCGGACAAAGAAGACGAGTATTACATCATTGCCGGAGAGAGACGCTTCCGCGCTGTAAAGCTGAACGGTGATAAAACAATTCGAGCAATTGTCAAAAAGACGCTTAAACCGGAAGAAATCGGTTATGTCCAAATGGCCGAGAACGTTAAAAGAGCCAATCTGACAGTGGTCGAAATCGCAGAGTTTATTTGCCGACAGTTGGAGGCCGGAGAAAAACAAGCGGACGTAGCCGAAAAATTGGGTTTGAATAAGGCTATCGTTTCTCAATATGCCGTATGGCCGGAATTGCCGGAATGCATTAAAGAAGCGTTAACCTCAAAAAAAATCGGTAGTATTCAGTCTGCTTATGCCCTTTTCAAAACTTGGCAGGAATATCCCGAGGAGACAGCGAAATTTGTAGCCGAAAACGAAAAAATCAGTCAAGCTGAAGCCCGAAAGTTTGAACCAAAAAGTTTGTACGTACAAACTTTTCAAGACCAAGAAGCTACATCTCAGCCTTCAGACCAAGTGCCGGATGAACCTGTTTTAAATACTTCAGTCTCACCTGTAACGGAAGATAAAGCTGCCTCTGAAGGGGCAGAGAATAAGCTTGAAGAGGCTGGCAACGGATCTGAAGAAGCCGAAACAGTTAACTCAGAAGAGGGTCTGAAAAAAGAGATTGAAACGCCGGAAGAATGCAGTTCAATCGACAACTATGAGGAAAAGACCACATCCGACGAAGAAGAACATTCTGAGAAATCTGAAGAACTTGAAACCGCTGCGGATGATTTTTTGCAGAAGCAATCTGAAGAATCTACTTATAAAAAACCCGTGATCCTATGCTTGATAGAAGGCAGAGAATGCGAACTGCTTTATAAGAAAAAAACGTTGGACGGGTTCGTCGTTGTGAAATATGAGGACGGTACGGAAGAGGAAGTTCCGGCTGAAGACGTGACGTTAAATCGCATCATAGAAGCTTGATAAAAAGGGGCCTAGTGTCCCTTACTCTCGGTATGAATAAAGATAAAACATCATTGGGCGTATGGCTGACCCGGGAAGAAAAAGACATCTGGAAGCAACTTGCCCGGTTAAACAATATGAATCTTTCTGCCTACACCCATTTCGTCATAAAGGAAGTCATAAAGGAGTCTCTGAACCTGCCGGAGCTAAAAGTATCGCTTGATGTTGAAAAAGATTACAGCGAAGAGGATAAGCTCCCGATCAAGATCCGAATGACAAAGAGCGAGCTTGAAGCCATCAGAAAATTAGCGACTGTCAGAGGACAAACACGTCAGGCATTAATCGTATCTGCGGTCAGAGAATCTCTCTTGAATAAATCCCAAATTGATCCGAAACAGTATCAGCTTATATCAGATTCAACTCTTTCACTGAATCGGATCGGCGTGAATTTGAATCAGATAGCCAGAGTTCTGAATGAACAGAATAAATCGGGAGAATTGAACCCCTCGGACATTGCTGCCATACCGGCGGTCTTGAAACAGCTGAATCAAAAAATAGATCTGCATATCAAAGAGATTGATGAATTTCTTTCGCAGCACAAAGATAGATTAAAAATAAGATCAGCGGTAAAGAAAACGGAGAAGGAAAATGAATGAGTCAGTCAAGAAGTGGCTTGAAGAAAAGCGGGCCGAGCTTGCCGGGCGCCGAGATGTCGCTATTTTCATAGAAGCCAAGGACGTTTTGGACGCCATAGAGCAGCTGAGCAAACCTCGTTTATTTTCCGACTCTCGTTTGGTAGAGAGTCTGCGCTGGCAGTATTCAGAATGCGAAACCCGAAAGCAATTTTTGAGGAAAGTGCTCACCGAACAATTCAAATTTGTCGGGCCGAATGCGAATTGCCCGGAGCCGCAAAATACGGACTCTCAAGTTGAAAGAAGAAGAGCCCGAGAAACAAGATAAAATTAGCCCCAAAACCCGAGATATTACTAACTAGTTTCAATTTTTTAAGGAGAAACGAAATGAACAAAACTGAATTGGTTGCAGCCGTTGCCGAAGAAACCGGAAAATCCAAGGCCGACGTCAAAGAAATTTTAGAGGCTCTTATAGCCCAAGTGGTCAAAACGGTAAAGGCCGGAGATGAAATCGCGTTGATCGGTTTCGGTACTTTTAAATCTGCCGAACGTGCTGCTAGAACCGGACGCAATCCGGCCACCGGCAAAGAAATCAAAATTCCGGCTTCTATACAGCCGAAATTTGTAGCCGGGAAAATGTTCAAGGACGCACTTAACGGGAAATAATTCATAGAAAGTACCATAGTCAAAGGGCCTCTTCGGAGGCCTTTTGACTTCTAGGGTGTTTTCAAAAAAGTTGGTTTAGACCAACTGTTTAGCTCTTACAGTTGCCCACAAGCCCTTGCACGCAACTAGAGGAATTTAGTTGTGAAAAGCAGAATCAAAAAATTTTTGTTCCAGATTACATCCTTTTAGGAAGGCCTCAGTCATTTTATTTTTCTCCTTGTCCTTAAGTTTTACTGCATGCTCGTTCAAAAAACCTCTAATTTGATCTACGGTTTTCAGATACTGTGGGTCCCCTAGACCTTCCAACCATGAGTGATAGGGATTCTCAATTAAAATTGCTTTCGCTTGAATCGCTTTTCCAATTTCTCCGTAAACCCAAAAACAGGGGTAAACAGATGCTAATCCAATACTAAAAGAACTATTACGTACTAGATTTGATTCGAATTGAATGTACTCAGAGTTCTCCATACAAGGTTTAATGATAGTGGGAAATTTTTTCTTACCAATGTGCTCGTATAGTTCTTTCGTATACTCGACCAACGCAGTCGCCTCTTTAGAGCTTTTCCTCAGAAAATCAGATTCTTCTCTATTTGATGTTTTTAATGCAAGGTCTGAAAGAACATCTGCGTAATTCTTCAAGTACAAAGCATTCTGTTCCAAATACTTTAGGAAAACTTTCAATGGAAGGTTTCCAGAAATAGCTGATGGAATAAAACCTTTATTTATTATTGAACGAACAGTTTCTAAAGCACGCTTTTCAGCTTCTTCAGTCCACAACTCTTCGGAGCGCACAATATTCGGAATTAACATCGTTAGAGGCAAAAGTAAAAACAAATTTCTCCTTAACATTTTTAGACCTTGGTAGATATGAATCGAAAATTGTATTCCTTGTGTACAGGCAGAGACCTCACACATCGCACATAAAAATTGTTTTGAAGTAAGTGTTTGCACGGTCTCCCTACTAGACAAGTTAGTTTTGGCCTCTCTGTTCAAAAAGTTTGTACGTACAAACTTTTTGGCCCTTGCAGTTGCCCACAACAACCCCGGTCGCTACAGCCAGTGTTGGGCCAAGCGCTTCCTTGGGGAAAGTTATGGACAACTGCAAGCAGAGAGGAAGTTTCCCACAAGCCGCTGTAAGCGGCTATGGAAAACTTGAGATTTAATCTGAAACCCGGATCGACTCGGA
>QWCE01001292.1_pt1 | contig 39249 bp, 34 predicted proteins | sample 1972531 | NCBI WGS metagenome assembly QWCE01 (sample SAMN09866716, study PRJNA288562) | Human gut metagenome isolate term4_stool, whole genome shotgun sequencing... | reverse complement strand
CCGGAGCAATTAAGTGCGAACGGCCCCGGCTTGGAACCAATTTTTCTAGACCGTTGCGTCCGTTAGACACATGTGTCCGTCACTTACGCTGTGCAAGGGGGAGAGTCTACTTTGTGATCTTCTTGGCCTGTTCGGCTCTCTTCTTCTCCTCTGCCTTCGCCGCCTTACGTGCTTCCTTCTCTTTTTCTTCCTTAGCGTATTCGTTCTGCAATTCTCTCTGCTTCTTACGCATCTTAGCTCCAAAGCTCTTCTTCTTTGGTTCTTCAACAGCTGCTTTCTTCTTACCGCGGACACTCTTGATCTCCGTAATATAGATGCCACTTACCATGGCCTTTACCTCACACTTTGTAGGCAGATCATCAAAAATACCATCATCACAGATCAGATTCAACGTCTGCGGACCAACCTTTGCTTTAACAATTGGCATCTTTGCATTGCGGAAACGCTTCGGTGTCTGTTCCATAACAACCTTAGGAAGTCCGGCATCCTTTAACTTCATCATCTTTTTATCAATGATCAGCATAGAGGTCTGCTGTGCAGCCGCCTGCATTTCTTCCTTCTGTGCTAACTGTTTCTTCTGCATTTTGTTACCTACAAAATACAATGCTACCAAAATGCCGATCAATACGGCAACTACAATCAATGTAATAACTAATGGACTCATATATTATCCTCCTTGTAATGCTCCGGCACTAATTGCCTGTCTCTTGCTTCATCGTGTCTGCTATGATCTGCTGAACATACGCACCTGCATGCTTACGTTGCTCCTTCGGCAGATCCTTCATATAAAACGGTTTTCCATATATAACGGTAATATTACCACTCCGAATATCAAAACCCGGTCTTGCCTCTAACATATTGTCTGTCCCGATCAGCGTTACCGGAACAACCGGACATCCTGCCTTCTCAGCCATTTTAAGGCTTCCTTCCTTAAACGGTAACATCTCTGCCTTCTGATTCCTTGTCCCCTCCGGACAGATCACCATCGAATACCCATTCTTAATCTGTTCAGCACCCTTCTTGATCATCTCGACTCCGGAACGCAGATCATTACGATCTAAGAAGAGGCAACAAATGTTGCGCATCCACCAGTTAAGTAACGGGAACTTATCCATCTCCGCTTTTGCCACAAACCCCGGTCTCTTCGTACTTGTTGTATGCAACACCAGAATATCAAAATAACTTCGGTGATTCGAAACAAACAATACAGCTTCATCCGGTATATTCTCTATCCCCTTCACTGTAATATGCGCCCCTGCCTGGAATAATTCCCAGCGAAATGCCCAATATACAATGGCATTACCGATACGGAAACGAAGATCTCTATTAAATTGACCAATCAACAAAAGTATTAAATGTACCGGTATCATCAACACCAGAAACAAAAACAAAAATGTCAGAACAAGTACACTTCTCATCTCTAACTCCTTATTCCATATCTCCTAGCAAACCATTTCACGATCCTGCATATCACACTTTCCCAATTTCCATAGACCACGTGATCACAGAACAACCATTGCTTCCTCGCAGCTTCTGCCACTCCATTGCTCTCTATCTGCCATATAGCTTGGCCGTCTCATACAACCTGCGCTCTAACGGTGCATTCATATCTTCCATACGGAATCTCCATGCCCAGTTACCTTCGCCAACACCCGGTGTATTCATTCTCGCCCAGGAATCTAAGCAAAGAACATCCTGCATCGGCACGATCGCCATATTTGCAACGGAAGAAAAACACGCACGGATCAGAGTCCAGCACACATCTCCTCCATCTGTATTATAATATCTTCTTAATTTATCTCTTGACTGTTCATAACACTTCTGATACCAGCCAAGTGTCGTATCATTATCATGTGTACCTGTATAGCATACACAGTTACGGATAAAGTTATGTGGCAGGAAACTGTTCTCATCCGGATTCTCAAATCCAAACTGCAAGATCTTCATACCCGGAAGCCCAAACTTATCACGCAGATCAATGACTGACTGATCGATCTCACCCAGATCCTCTGCAATAATTGGCATATGGTAACCAAGTGTTGCCTCTAACTGTGTGAAGAAATTCACACCCGGTGCTTCCTTCCATTTGCCATTCACAGCCGTCTCTTCTCCATAAGGAATCGCCCAATATTTATCAAATCCCCTGAAATGGTCAATCCGCAGAAAGTCTGCCAACTTCAACTGATGACGTATTCTTTTAAACCACCATTCATAACCGGTTTTGGTATGCTCACTCCACTTATAAAGTGGATTTCCCCACAACTGTCCGGTTGCTGAGAAATAATCCGGCGGTACGCCGGCAACTGTCTTCGGATAACCCTTCGAATCCAGATCAAATAACTGCTTATTGCACCATACATCCACACTGTCCCATGCAACAAAGATCGGAATATCTCCAACTATCTTGATACCCTTATCGTTTGCATATTGCTTAAGTGCCTCCCACTGTCTATAGAACAGAAATTGGATAAAGCGATAGTATTCTACCTCTACAGCAAGCTTGCTCATCCACTCTGCCTTCTGCTTCGCAGTCGGTTTCTTCAGCGAATCTTCCCACATATACCATGGCGCGCCCTGGAAATAATCCTTCCCTGCCATAAATAATGCATAATCATCTAACCATTCAGACTCCTTACAGAATGTATTGTACTCTGTTGCAAAATCCTCGCTGGTTGAATATGCATCCTGAACATTCGGATCCTGATAACGCTCATACGCCTTCTTCAGCAATCCGGTCTTAAATTCAATCGCCTTTCCATATTCAATCTTACACGGATCCCACTGAGGCATCTCGTTGAAGTCTTCATCCCATAAAAGACCTGCCTGACGGAGATCATCAATGCTGATGATCAACGGCTGTCCCGCAAAAGAAGAAAACGGCTGATACGGAGAATCACCAAAACCGGTATGCCCAAGCGGCAACACCTGCCAGAGATTCAAACCCGATCTCTCCAAAAAATCTATAAATGCATATGCACCCGGTCCCAGATCCCCAATTCCATAAGAACCCGGAAATGATGTTGGATGTGCAAGTATTCCTGCATATTTGTCATAACCCAACCCTAAACTAGAATTCGAATTATCTGCCATGATACGATTCCTCCACACTCACGTTCCTTTAATAGACTTTGTCTCATCAAATATCTAATATATTTTATATCATCTAATTGTGCATTCGTCAATTACACAACAGTATTATATTATACTGGGTTACATTGAAAAACACAAGTAAAATCCCCTTATCAAATCATTTTCACAAACCGTTTAGCCCGCATCAGTTTTCGATTTCCCGCATTTATACATACCAACATAAAAATTACCGGAACAGCATGCTATCTGTTCCGGCAATCAACACTTATAAATTATATCAATTCATGGTATCTTGTACCATCATTCTTATTTCTCTTTCTTCATTCTCTCTAAAAGAACTTTTCTCTGCTCTTCGAAACCAGGCTTACCAAGTAATGCGAACATGTTCTTCTTGTAGCTCTCTACACCCGGCTGGTTGAATGGGTTAACGCCTAATACATAGCCAGATACACCACAAGCGAACTCGAAGAAGTAGAATAACTCACCCAAGTTAAACTCTGACATATAAGGAACTGTGATCATAAGGTTTGGAATCTCACCATCTACATGAGCAAGAACGGTTCCGTTCATTGCCTGCTTGTTGATATAATCTACCGTTCTTCCCGCAAGATAATTCAATCCATCTAAATCATCATCTTCCTGCTCCATAATGATCTTACGTCTTGGAGATCCGATATTGACAACTGTCTCAATATGATTCTTCGTACCATCCTGAATAAACTGACCAAGAGAATGTAAGTCGGTTGTAAAGTCGCAAGCTGTAGGGTAGATACCTTTACCATCCTTACCTTCTGACTCACCAAACAACTGCTTCCACCACTCACCAATGTAATGAACAGATGGTGTATAGTTAGCAAGAATCTCCATCGTCTTGCCCTTCTCACGAAGAATATTACGAAATGCTGCATACTGCAATGCGTCATTATGCTCAAAATCGGCCTCTAAGCAGGTCTGTCTTGCAGTTGCTGCACCAACCATCAACTGTTTGATATCTGCACCGCTGACTGCGATTGGAAGCAAACCAACTGCTGTAAGAACGGAGAATCTTCCTCCTACATCATCCGGTACAACGAATGTCTCAAAGCCTTCCTCATCTGCTAACTTCTTAAGTGCACCCTTTTCCTTATCAGTTGTTGCATAGATTCTCTTAGCAGCTTCCTTCTCACCGTACTTCTCAATCAACAACTTACGGAACAAGCGGAATGCAATTGCAGGCTCTGTTGTTGTTCCCGACTTGGAAATTATGTTAATGGAAAAATCTCTATCACCAACTACCTCTAACAAATGCTCAAGGTATGTTGAGCTTATATTATTACCACAGAAATAGATCTCTGGACATCCCTGTCTCATATCTTTGTCGATTACATTATAAAATGTATGACGCAATGCCTCAATCGCAGCTCTTGCTCCAAGATAAGAACCACCAATACCAATTACTAATAAAATATCGGAATCACTCTGAATCTTCTTTGCTGCTGCTTTGATACGATTGAACTCTTCCTTATCATAGTTTACCGGAAGATCAATCCAGCCAAGGAAATCATTTCCTTCACCAGTTCTGTCCAAAAGTGTCTTCTTTGCCTCTAAAACTCTGTCTTTCATAGCTGCGATATCACTGTCATCTACCATGAACATCGCATTGCTATAGTCAAAACTAATGCTTTCTGCCATCTCTTTGCTCTCCTTTGTTCTTATTGGCACAGGTATTGTTGCATCCCTGCTCTTATTTTTCCCTCAAAACCAACCTATATTTTAACAAAAGCCTATGAAAATATCAATCATTTATTCTTCACAATCTTATTTTCATCATTTTAGTGATTTTTATTCCTGTGATTTATGCATTTTATTTCCACCTGTTAATTACTGCAACAGATCATATAATGTGCCAAACGTGTATCCTTCCTTCTTCAGATTCTGCAATACCGTCTTAAGTGCGTCATGATTTGCCTGAGACACATTGTGTATAAGCGGAATCGCTCCGGGATGATAATACTTTGTAAAATGTTCGATCACATGCTCCGAGGTTGGCTGATTATTGACATCATAATCTAAATATGCCATCGACCAGAATATCGTTGTATAGCCAAGATCCTTCGCCACCTGAAGGGTCCGTTTACTATACTCTCCCCGCGGCGGGCGGAAGAACAGATCCATCTCATATCCAGTTGCTTCTTTCATATATGTCTCACAGGTAAGCAGCTCTTCCTGCTGCTCTTTCACGGACTTTGACGGCATAGACGGATGCGTAACGGTATGATTACATACCAGATGTCCCTCTTCTTTCATCCGCTTTGTCAACTCCACATTGTCCCGGATAAATGTCTGCGTCACAAAAAAGGCAGCGGGTACTCCCTCTTCTTTTAATACATCGAGAATATCCGCTGTGTATCCATTTTCATATCCACAATCGAATGTAATATACATTTTCTTTTCACTGACAGGCACTCGGTAATACGCCTGATATTCCGTAATATCAAAATCATCCTGGCAACCGGATACCTCATGATTATCATTTCTCTTAAACCACCATCCATACAACGTGTTGTCGATACTGTCATAATCCGTATCTTCCACGATCACACGCTCCTTTTCGGTTGCTTCCTGCGTAGTTGTATCCTCTGCCGAAGACCCTTTTTCATTCGCCGATTCCGTCCCAACCTTCCCATTCTGATCTGATCCACTATTCTTCGAATAGGTATATCCCCATGCGACTGCCAGCACTACTGCCAGCATACCTAACGTGCATAGTATCTTCTTTTGTTTTCTACCTAATTGTTGTGCCACATTGAATCCGTCCGTTTTTTATCATTATATTATGTGATCCTCACTTTATGCCAAAAAACTCTGCACAAACTCTTCTAACAATTCGATATCCGACTGTTCCATCTCTTCTCCGGCAGCTACCTCATCCACAGCGGTATCTTTTGCCGTTTTTTCCACGCCCGCCTCATCCGCTGTATCATGCTCTGTTAAATTCTCTCCGTCTGCCCTGCTCTTATTCCCCATATCCCGAAGCAGCCGTTTCAACATCTCCATATCCTCTTCCGTTTCTTCCTGTTTCTTTACTTTCTTTCTGGTTTTTGCCTTATCCTCCTCCAAGATTACATTTTTTAATTCTTTCGCCTTCGCTTTTCCTTCCATAAATGCAGCCTCCATCTCTGCATCTAACACCTTAACGTCCTCACTTCCCACCTTCGTCCGGATCAAGCGGTTGGTCAGATAATTCTCTAAATAATCTACCAGTTGAATATGTATCTGCTGCCGCCTGTTCCGGACAGAGCATGCCTGATAAGCAACAAACTGCATAACACAATATGCGCCATAGGAAAATCCTATCTCTGCATACAATACTGCAGGCTGTTTCGTCCAATAACAATAACCTGCCTCTCCACCGGCAATCATTGTTGCTATCCCAACACTTAAAAACGGAACTCTCTCCCATGTTGAAAACGATAATCCCAAAAACCTCATTTTGAGTAGATACTTGTCCACATATGCTGAAATGTTGCGCACCTGATAATTCATGCCATAAATCGTTTCAAACTGATTTTTCAGATTCATTAGCAACTTTTTCCTGGTCGTCTTCATATTGGCAGACGCTTTCACATATCCTTTGAGTGACATTGTCATCAGCCACTGCAAAAAAATAGTAACTACTCCAAATAACACAATACTGCTCATAAATAAATGATTCATAACAAATTCCGTAATCATAGTATCCCTTCCTATTATCCTTGATAATTTGCCCTAAAGGGCATGTCCGTTTCTAAGAAATAGTTTACAAGGCAATCTTATCAAACTCAACTATATCCGCTCGTAGTATTCCTTGTTATTTGGCGTATTTTCAGCATTTCCTTTTCATTTCTGATTTCATTCGACAATATTCTAATGCATTCACAAAACAGATTTCCTGTGTTATAATTCTTAATCATACAAATGGAAAGAGGGATTCATATGACATACAAGCCACAAGGTGTTTGTGCACAGAAGATTGATTTTGATATTGTAGACGGAAAGGTAACCGGCGTGAAATTCTACGGCGGATGTAACGGTAATACCCAAGGCGTTGCCCGTTTAGTAGAAGGAATGGATGTTCACGATGCGATCGCCCGCATGGAGGGAATCCAGTGCGGCTTCAAAGGTACTTCCTGCCCGGATCAGCTTGCCAAAGCGTTAAAGCAGGCAATTAACGAATAGTTCAAAGGAGATTGTTATGAAGAAGATCGTTCTAACCGGCGGTGGAACCGCCGGTCATGTAACACCGAATATTGCATTATTGCCAAGTCTCAAAGAAGCCGGATTCGAAGTATCTTATATCGGTTCTTATAACGGCATTGAGAAAAAACTGATTGAAGACATGGGCATTCCTTATTACGGAATCTCCTCCGGAAAATTAAGACGGTATTTTGATCTTAAAAACTTCTCCGATCCGTTCCGTGTGATCAAAGGATTTGGCGAAGCGAATCGTATTCTTAAGAAGATCAAACCTGATGTTGTCTTTTCCAAGGGTGGTTTCGTAGCCGTTCCTGTCGTGCTTGCCGCTAAGAAGAATCATATTCCGGCGATCATTCACGAATCTGACATGACACCGGGATTAGCCAATAAGATCTGTATTCCATCTGCCAGCAAGGTATGCTGCAACTTCCGGGAAACATTTGATCTGTTACCGGAGGGCAAAGCTGTTCTTACCGGAACTCCGATCCGACGGGAATTATTCGAAGGAAGCAAAGAGGCTGCGGCAACATTTTGCGGATTAGATGCCGGCAAACCTACCATCCTGATCATCGGCGGAAGCAGCGGAAGTGTTGTCATCAACAATGCAGTCAGAGAAAGCTTAGATGATATTCTGCCTGACTTTCAGGTGATCCATCTATGTGGAAAAGGACACCTTGACGAATCTTTAACCGACAAACCGGGATATGTACAGTTTGAATATATCTCCAAAGAGCTGCGCGATCTGTTTGCCTTATGCGATCTGGTCATTTCCAGAGCAGGTGCCAATGCCATCTGCGAATTATTAGCCCTTAAAAAGCCAAACATTCTGATTCCGCTTTCAAAGGCTGCCAGCCGTGGCGATCAGATTCTGAACGCAAAGTCATTCAAGAAGAACGGATTTTCTTATGTGATCGAGGAAGAGGAACTTTCCAAAGCCTCATTGCTGAATGCCATCCGCGATGTATCCACTCACAAAGAGCAATACATCAAAGCCATGGAAGAAAGCGAAATGTCCGATTCCATCGGAACGATCATGAAGCTGATCAAGGAACTGGCATAGACCATACCAGACAGAATATATGTAGCAGCTTTTTCAAATATATAGAATTACTATAGAACAAATATCAACTCTTTAAAAAAGACCGGTGCATCTGCATCGGTCTTTTTCTAAGTATTCATTCTTTATGTAATTACTCTTCCTGTACGCCACCATAAAGCTGCTGTAAGATAATCTCACGCACTTTCTTATTCTGGTCTACATGCTTGCCATCTTCAATATTCATCTTCACGCCATCTAAGTATGGATAAATATCAACACTGTTACCGGTAATCTTAAACTCAAACTTCACAGAACAGCTTGTATAAAGCTTGCCCTTATAATCACTGTAATCCTTCATGTTGACACTTGCACCATTACCCATGTAGATAACATACTCTACACCGGTTGTCTCATCCTTCTTGTAAGACCAACATGACGTACCCGTATTCTTCTCCAAAACCGTCTTATAGTTCTGTCCATCCACACCGTCTGCCGCAAGATTCTGAATCTGCTGGATTCTCGTCTTAGCCTGACTATTCACGATCGGCTGTACAAATGACTTCACAAAGTTCTGCGGATACTCTGGTAATACATGGTAAATACCAAATAATACTCCGACAATAATTGCAATCCATAGTATCGTTTTCAAAAATTTCTTCATAATGATTCCTCCTAAAATGATAGCATTCCCTTTATTCTAAACGTCTCTCCCAAAACGTTAAAATAATTCCTTCTCAAGCTGAAATAAGAACTCCTCTAAAAGCTTCATTCTCCTGTCATACTCAATTCTCGCCGCCTCCGTCTTACAACGTCGGATCTTCGGCTTGTTACCCCTAAAATAATTCTTAATTCGATAATATGCTTTCTTATAGTTTGCCTCATCTTCACAGGCTGTTGCCATGGAATCCCATAATACACTGACTGCTCCTACTTCGTCAAGCAGATCTGCATCCATCACGACCTGACACTCTATCGACAATTCATCCATTGTATCCTTATTATCATGAATCCGGATGATCTCTCCAATGCGACCAATCTTCTCCGGCTCCATTCCAAGGCTGTCAAGATACTCTACTGCAATCTCTGCACCGACTTCTCCGTGTTCTCTGCCCTCTTCCCAGCCAACATCATGCAATAATGCCGCTAATGCAATAATATCCAGGTCACCCCCAACCTTAGCTTGCAGCTTAATTGCCCAGCGATACACCCGCATGGTGTGTTCAAACCGGTCACGAAATGGATAATTCGGTGGTCTTCCATTGTCAGCAATCTGCTGTCTCACAAATTCAATTACATTTGCATAGTTCATGCTTCCCGCTCCCATTCGTATAATTCGTACCCCAAACCAGACTTTTCGCCTAGTTTAAATGCTATTTTCTATTGTAGCATTTTTTCCACAAATATTCCACATATAATAAAAAAAAATCATACAAATAGATTTATATGATTTTACCAAAAATAAAATGAAAAACCATGCGGTCTGCTTTGTGAACCACTCCCGATCAGTTACCATAGCAGTTAACTCAGTTCAGGCACCCTTGCGGCACATGAAAGATCCTACTTAGTGCTGCTTCGTTCCCGACCTGACACGGTTCATAGGTTTCCATTGCGCAAGACCCATACGTCAACGCCACTTGCTATGGCCGGCATCGAAAACAATTCCCGAGGCAGACCAACACCCCTGCTATAGCGGATTGCAGGTACAGGGCACCGCTAACACCCCGGCTGCATGGATAAATGAAAGTATACTAGACTTTCAATAGGATGTCAATATTTTCGTTTCTGTAACGCCACCTACCCGAACGATTAACAGGTTATTTCTTACGCAGTTCCCGGAAAAAGTCCGATAACATGGCAGAACATTCCTCTTCTAACACACCATGCTCAAATTCCACCTGATGATTAAATGCCGGAATCTGAAACAGGTTAAGCACCGAACCCGCACAACCTGCTTTCTGATTCATCGCGCCAACAATTACTTTTGGAATTCTTGCCTGTACAATCGCTCCCGCACACATCTGACATGGTTCTAATGTAATGTACATCGTGCACTCCTCTAACCGCCAGTCTCCTAACTTCTTAGATGCTTTCTCAATTGCCAACAATTCTGCATGCGCTAAGGTTGTCTTCTTCGCATTTCTCTTGTTATATCCTCTGGCGATAATCTTATCATCTTTCACGATAACACAGCCGATCGGAACATCTCCGGCTAATGCGGCTTTCTTCGCCTGCCGGATCGCTTCTTTCATAAACTTCTCATCAATATTCATTGTAAATCTCCTCTCATCTATGATAAACTGAATTTATGTAACAGACATTTTTCTCTTATAGAAGCTGTTGTGTAAATTCTGTACACATTTTTAATATTAATCTTAATAAGTATAACATATATGTAAGGAGATTGGATATGTCATTTCAGTTAGAGACAGATCGTTTGATATTGAAAATAGAAGATGATACCGCCGCACAGCAGGTGTTAGATTTCTATATGCGTAACCAGGAGCAGTTCGAGCGCTTCGAACCGACAAGACCAAAGAATTTCTATACATTGGCATACCAGATGGCAGCACTCACCTATGAATATCATGAGATCATAAAAGGAAAGACATTGCGCTATTATGTCTATACAAAGAAACAGCCGGACATACTGATCGGATCGGTCAATTTCTCCAACTTCATGCACCATCCATTTTCACGCACATCCATTGGATACAAATTTGACAAAGAAGCACAAGGACATGGCTATGCATATGAAGCATGTCAGGCTGCAATCCCAGTCATATTCTCAAATTACCGCATCCACCGGATAGAAGCACGGGTTGCCCCGGACAACCTGCCGTCCATCCGGTTATTGGAACGACTGCATTTTCTATATGAGGGAATTGAATATCAGGGGGTGGAGATTCAAGGGGTCTACAAAGACCACTACAGATACGGGCTGATCTCCACGATCCAATAGCCAAACTCACCCGTCTTGATACTGGTCTTCTTCACCGGAATGAACTGCTCAAATCCGAACATATTGGCAAGATATTTCTCACGGTTGGAATAGATTCCCGGCACGCCAATGATCGGTCTGGCGTTGCCATCTCCAAACCGCATTTTTCCAAGCAGCAGATATTGATAGGTATAGAAGCCGTGCGTCAGAAAGCTGTTCACACCAAGTTTCCAGTTACGCATATCCAGCTTTCCGATATCTTTCGGATGAATTCGTACACAGTCAAATAATTCTGTTGCCCCATACATCGGTAGTTTCGGATACTCTTCTAACATCTTCTCAAAGGCATCCACCTGTTCCTGCTTCTCCATATGCTTTTTATGATATGGACAGTTCTCGCATTTCTCATATAACGAATCGTCCTTCGGCTCACTATGCAATGGCATATGTTTTGTTTGATGTTGCATATCCGGCTGTTCATTTCCCTTGAGTCCTTCTTGCGCAAATGCACTTTTCACCTCTTCCGGCTCCATTCGTTGTGCAAATGCACTTTCTATTTCTTCCGATTTCATTCGTTCTACGGCAGTCTGCCTGCTGTCTACTTCCGGCAATTCCTCTATTTTCTCCGCTGCGTGACCATTCTCCCTGCCCACCAATTCCCGAGATTGCCCGGCAGTTTCCCGATCCATGACAATATCTTTCTGTGGCTCATGAGCTATCCTTGTCTCCTGCAGGCTTACATTCGTCTTGTCCGTATCCCCAAAGAGTCCTGCCACCTCCGGCTGTGCCACTACCTTTAATTCACTCTCCGGTACATAATAAGCCTGTGTCTCCCGCCGTGGTTCCTTGATCACAATCTCATAGTCCCGGCGATCCTTATCTTGAAAATCTCCAATATAATAATGGTTTTCGTTATACATCACCACAATTCCGTCAAAGGTATACAGATCTCTCCCTGTGTTGAAAATCTGCTGCCAGTCCGTCCGGTTCAGATAGGTAAGGATGCCGTTGCGGCTCTCTACCCGGTCAACTTTAACTGCAGCTAAATGATCCCCCGCCTCATGATAAAAATAAAGCGAGGCCTCTTTATACGGCAATCCGGGCGGTTCCTGAATATTAATGATAATCTTCACTTTCTCTCCCCGGATCTCTAATTTAAGAAACCCCGCTGTAGATCCAACTGTTCCGTTGTGATACTGATAAAAATATGTAATTTTTCTCTTATAACTTTGCACTTGTCCACACTCCCTTTGCATATATGACGTTTCCTACCCGTCTATTCATTGTATGCAAGAGAGCATCTATATATGCCTCTATTATCGCATTTCCACCAAAATATCACTCAGTGCAGCAAATTGTTCCAAGGTCAACGCCTCACCACGAATGGTTGGTGATAAGGCAAGCCTCTCCAAGGCATTCACAACCTGATCCTTCGTAACCGGAATTCCTCCATTAACCAGACTGTTCTGCAAGGTCTTTCTCCGCTGGTTAAAAGATGCCCGGATCAGAGAAAATAAGAACTTCTCATCCTTTACCTGAACCGGTGGATTCTGCCAGCGGTTCAGACGGATAACCGCTGAACCAACATTGGGTCTTGGAATGAAACAGTTTGGGGGTACATTTGCCGCAATATAAGGCTCCGCATAGAACTGTACCGCCAATGATAGCGCGCCATAATCCTTCGTTCCCGGCTCTGCCTGCATCCGGAGTGCAACCTCCTTCTGCACCATTACCGTAATATTGTCAAGTGGTACATGGCTTTCAAACAAGCCCATAATGATCGGTGTAGTAATATAATATGGCAGATTGGCCACTACCTTGATCGGTCGTCCACCATTCTTCTCTTCTACCAACGCTGCAATATCTACCTTCAAAATGTCCTCGTTGATCAGTGTCACATTATCATAATCCGCTAACGTCTCCTGCAAAATAGGAATTAATGTCTTATCAATCTCAACGGCGACCACTTCCCTTGCCGCCTCCGCTAAATACTGCGTCATCGTTCCAAATCCCGGTCCGATCTCTAATACAACATCCTCCTTCGTGACTCCCGCAGCCGCAATGATCTTATTGAGCACATGCTCATCGATCAGAAAATTCTGTCCGAACTTCTTCTGGAAAGCAAAGTTATATTTCTTAATTGTCTCAATTGTTACCTGTGGATTGCTTAACTTCTCCATATCTACTCCTCATTTACTCCAGAATCAGCTTACAAGCCAATGCCAGCTTATTCAGGAACGGCAGAAAATCCGTCTCTAAGCAATCGGCTACCATCTCCTGGTTTCCGCTCGTCAGAGAAAATCCGAGATTCTTAACTGCCGTGATCATTGCCTTCTTGTCAATATAACTGGTCTTTTCATTGATCAGATCCGCACACTGATTGTACACCTCAATCTCCCAGTTAATTCCTGTGATAACTTCATTCAGGAAATCCGAAGTATCTTCCTGTTCATTACCTCGCATCTCTTCAATCAGCGTCTGCAGTGCCGGTATCAGATTGTCACTATAAGAAATCAATTCCTGCATCGTTTCTTTTTGTAGCATTACTCGATCTTCCATCTATTTCTTTCTCCTCTCCAATAACCGTCTGCGAATCTCGCCGGACTCTTCTTTCATACCAAAATAACTCGCTCCCGGATTGTGTAACAGCAACTGTCCGGAATGTTCTTCCATCTTCTTCCGAATGCTTTCACTCGCACTGGTAAGCTCTGTAAGAGAACGCTCGATCCGTTCCTTTCTCGCAGCCGCCGTCTCCTGTCGTTTCTCCTTACGCTCTGCAGCCTGCTCTTCCCTGCGCTGCTGACGTTCAACCGTCTCTTTTTCCCATTGCTGTTGTCTGACTGCCATCTGTTCCTTAGACTCTGCAACCGATTCTGCAATTCGTTCTCTGGTCTCACTGACTGTCTCGGCAAATCTCTCTTTCCGCTCATCCAGCGATTCCGCCAACCGTTCTCTTGACTCTGCTAACTGCTCCTTTGATTCCGCAACAGACTGTGCAAATTGTTCTCTTCGTTCCTCCACAGTCTCAGCAAATGCTTCTCTCTTCTCGGCCACTACCTCTTCCATACGCTTCTTCAATTCTTCGGCCTGAATGATCAACGCACGCAGATCCATAGCTTCGCGGAATGCATTTGCAAAGTCATATGCCATACAGATTGTAACAATAAATGTCAGAACATTCACTACATTTTCATTCCACATGGCGATAAACTTCACAATTGGTGGATGAATCACATATACCATCAGAAGGCTCAGCCCACCCCACGCAAGGGAAGAACTTAGACAAATGTGTCCCTGAAACTGTATCTTCTTATAACTGTAATCCCAATACCGTACCTTAAACAGCTTGACCATAACAACACCTGTAACATATTCCAATATGGTTGCGGCAATCATTCCTGCAAAATAGACGCCCACCGGATGATCTGCATAGGGCAATGTGACCAGCAATACCAGAATCGCACCGGAACCATATAACGGAAGCCACGGTCCCTTCATAAAACCACGGTTCGTAAGCTTATGTGTTCGCAGCGACACGTACGTTGACTCAAACACCCAGCCAAAAATACAATAAAAATAGAAATATACTAACCAACTGTTAAAATGAAACTGCACGACAATCAACCTTTCTCATTTGTTCTTCCTGCGGATGTCCACACTTATCCTGTTATTGTAGCACAAGCCTTCGCATTTGACTAGACACACTTACCCTTGCACAATGAGGTCAAAGACGACGCAATTTCCTTTTTCTCTATTCCAGGCCTTCTGCTACCATCTCAGCCTTAATTGTGTCCTCAGATGCCGCCATCGCCTGCAAGGTCTTTTCTAATAATTCATTTAATTCCCAGCCAAGCTGCTCGGCTCCCCGTTCGATCACTTCTCTCGAACAGCCTGCCGCAAATCCTTTTGACTTATATTTCTTCTTAAGGGATTTGAGTTCCATGTCTTTCGTACTCTTTGACGGACGCATTAACGCCGCTGCCCAGATCAATCCGGTCAACTCATCTGCCGCAAACAGAACCTTTTCCATCTCATGAACCGGTTCCACATCAATTGTTACGCCACATCCCACGGTAATGCCATATCCATGCGAGCATACTGCATGAATCACATCTTCACCCACACCAGCTTCCCGCAGCATGTCCGGCGCTTTCAGGCAATGTTCTTCCGGGTATAACTCAAAATCAATATCATGTAATAATCCTACAATGCCCCAATACTCGGCGTCCTCACCATAGCCCAATTCATTGGCATACCACCCACAATACCTCTTCCAGATCCATTGGGTACATAGTCAGCATCTGGACTTTGCCTACCGGAAAAGAATATTTTCCCGGTTCACTGCTACACCCAACAGGCTTCCCGCAGCCATTACATGATATTCCGGAGCCTCTTCCGAAAAATATTTTAACGAAGTTAATGCTCTTTCGCACATTTGAATTTCATCAAAAATAATAAGTGTATTATCCCTATAAACGGTAATTTGTTTTATTATATCACATGTAAACCCATGCACAATAAAAAAGAGCAACCGAATTTCCTCGATCACTCTCTGTTCATTACTTTTCATCCACAACCTGGAAGATATAGAACTTCAAATAATACGACTCATCCGCCGCCCAAAGAATCGGATGATCCGGTGACTGTGTGCGAAACTCTACCTGACGCAGCCGCTTATGCACCGAATGTGCCGCTTCGTTGATCGTCTTGGTAAATAATTCATAACTCATAAAATGAGAGCACGAACACGTTGCAAGATAACCACCATCTTTCACTAATTTCAATCCCCGCATATTGATCTCACGGTATCCTTTTGTCGCATTCCTGATGGAATTTCTGGACTTGGTAAATGCCGGCGGATCAAGAATCACCACATCATACTGCTCGCCCTGTTCCTCTAACTTCGGCAGCAGATCAAACACATCGGCACTCTGGAATCGCACCGTATCAGATAAACCGTTAAGTGCCGCATTCTCTGTTGCCTGTGCTACTGCAAGATCAGATGCATCCACACCAAGCACCGATGCTGCTCCGGCAATTCCAGCATTTAGCGCGAAGGAACCTGTATGGGTAAAACAGTCTAACACTTTCGCATCCTTGCAGAAACGTTGTACCGCCAGACGATTATACTTCTGATCTAAGAAAAATCCGGTCTTCTGCCCATCCTTTACATCTACGATATATTTGACACCATTTTCTACGATCGGAACCTTCGTATCAAATTCTTCGCCAATAAATCCCTTATATAACTCCATGCCCTCCTGCTTACGCACCTTCACGTCACTTCGCTCATACACACCCCGAATGGTAATACCATCTTCTGCCATTACCTCCTTCAAGGCATCCACGATCATCAACTTAAACCGGTCAATGCCAAGTGCTAATGACTGTACGACTAACACATCCGAGAACTTATCTATAATAATGCCCGGCAGAAAATCCGCTTCCCCAAAGATCACACGGCAGGAACTTGTATCGACCGCTTTCTTCCGGTACTCCCATGCATTCTTTACCCTCATTTTAATAAATGCTTCATCTACTTCAACATCTTCATGACGGGTCATCATCCGGATCGTAATCTTTGAATTCCGGTTAATGAATCCTTTTCCCATCGGATATCCATCGAAGTCTTTCACAATGACTATATCGCCATCCTCAAAGCTCCCCATAATACTTGCGATCTCATTATCGTATACCCAGGCTCCACCCGCCTTTAACGTACGTCCTTCGCCCTTCTTTAAACTCACTATTGCCATGGTTGTTATTCCTCCATATTCCCTAATGATACATTATCACAATTCATACCTTTTACATTCTGTTACTTTTATATGCTACAGGACGATGTTTCTATATTTTTTCCGCACTATTGTCAACCTCTAAAAAATTCTACTGCATTGCGGCTGGCGGCTTCGATTGCACATGCCTCCTATAACTCGCCCCGGTAAGGAAGGTCTGTCATGAATGAGCACAGGTACGTGGAGTACGCCGGCACTTGGGGTGTAATAATTAACATAACCATAAGGCTGATATTCATTTATAATATGACGTATAGTATGATAATCAGCCTGTTAAATGAACATTTATTATTACACCCCTTAGTACCGTTGCGTACGATTCGTAACGCAAGTGTACCTGCGCCAACATGACACCTTCCTAAAACCGGGGTCTCAAACATATATCCGGCATGTGCTTGCAACCAGCCGAACAATGCAGTGAATTTCTAAGAGAACGACGCGTCAGGAAAAAATATAAAGAAACTCGCTCCTTGTAGCCTGTTAAACAATCCAGAATGTAAAAGGTATGAATTGTGATATGCTATGATATAGAAAATGGGGCTGCACGAACAACCCCATCCATTATACATTATGTGATTTCTATAATGCTGCCTTGATTGCCGCCATCAATTCATCATATGTCTCATATGCCGGCAACTGTGGATACTCTGCCTTGATCGCATCCGTACTCTTGAACAGGAATCCTGCCTTACTTGCAAGAATCATACCAAGATCGTTGTGGCTGTCACCACTTGCAATCGTGTCATAACCGATTGACTGTAATGCCTTAACTGTAGTTAATTTTGACTGCTCACAACGCATCTTAAAACCGGTGATCTCGCCGTCATCTGCTACTACTAATTCATTACAGAAGATAGTCGGATATCCTAACTTCTTCATCAAAGGACCTGCAAACTGCGAAAAGGTATCACTAATGATAATAACCTGTGTAATACTTCTCAACTCATCTAAGAATTCTTTTGCACCCGGAATCGGATCGATCTTTGCAATCGTCTCCTGAATCTCCTTCAGTCCCAATCCATGCTCTTTCAATATATTCAAGCGGAAGTTCATTAACTTATCATAATCCGGCTCATCTCTTGTCGTTCTCTTAAGTTCCGGAATTCCGGTTGCCTCACTAAATGCGATCCAAATCTCCGGTACTAATACACCCTCTAAATCCAAACATACGATATTCATCTCTCATCCTCCGTTATACTCATATTCATCGATTCGTGCCAATTCAGCATGTACTTTATTACTCTGAATTGCCATAAACTATGTTCTATTATATGTTATGTTTCCTATCGTTGCAAGCAGGAAATATCCTAAATCATCCAAACCGGTACAATATAATTAATCGCCCTTCGGCTAATATTCATTCTCATTATGAATTAGCCGAAAAGTGCCTGTTCTAATCAATCTTTATGTATTTAAGGTTCAAGGAATATCCTTCTATATTATAACTTCTCCTCAATCCGCTCTTTCAACGCTTCAATCTCTTCTTTCTCCCGGTCAATGAACATGATAGAAAATGCAATCACTAATAGCACCGCACTCACAAAGATTGCATGTCCTCCCAAATATCCGATCGCAATATTTCCCATGATCGCACCAAAGATAAAGAACGCAATAATTCCAAAGTAAAGGATTCCATTATGCAGGCTATGCACATCCCTACCCTTCACATAGTCACACATATTCTGTGTGGCACTCCGCAGATTACCGATACACATTGTTGTAGCAATGCCTCTTCCATGAATCTTACGGAAACTCTCTACCTGAATGCCACACGCCAGAGAAGTCAGACTGTTCGCAAGCAGATTCATATTCATCGGAATAAAGCCAACTGCAAACAAGATAATTGCCTCCAACAATACGGAAAGCTGTCTCCAATGTAACTTCTTATTTCCTGTCATCCGAACCAGATCCGCCATCGCAATACCAATGGTAAAAGCAATGATCGGGCAGAAATAATGCATTGCCTTTGCAAACTCTCCCTGCGATAAATACACGCCAAACAGTAACATGTTACCGGTCTGTGCATTGGCAAACACTTTGCCTCTTGCCATATAAGAATATGCATCCATCATACCGCCGGATATAGCAAGTAACACACCTAGTTCAATGGATTCCGATGTCTGTTTTGCTTTACTTACATTCATGGTCGTCATCTCCTAATCTTATATATAGTGCATTTCCCAGTGATTACTCTACCAATAATCAACTGTAATGTATTCTCCCCGATAATAACCTTTCATCCGGGTGCTATTATGACACTCTCCTTATCTCTTGTCAATGAATCGGATGACACAATTGCAAAACTCTAAGAACTGCAGCTTCCCCAGAACCTATTGCCTATTCATTATTTATCTTTTGTCGCTTTCTCCCGGAGATTAACCACAAGTGCATAGATCTCCGGATGCCGTTCTTTCAGATTCTGATCCAGTATATGCCGCCGCTCCTTGAATCGTTGTGCCAGTTCCGGATGCTCCTTTGCGATCCGGTCATGCACCTCTCTTCTGTGTTCCTCAATCCGAATAGCAAGTGACTGCTCATCCTTACCCGATATATGTACAATCTCTTTCAAATGTTCTTCGAGATGTTCCAACCACTCGTCTTCATCCAACGCTTCCATATGTGCCCAGCGTCCATGAATCAGTTCTTCCACATCACCCGTCTTTTTCAGCTGCTCAATCTGTAACCGGATCTGTTTCTCCATCTGTTCTTCCGATTCTGCACCAAATGCCCAGACAAATTCCTGTACCCGGTTGTCTGCACGTTTTCTGGATGCGCTTTTCTCTTCATTCGACACACCACCTTCTAGCGGATACGGACGGCAAATCCCCATATCCTTCAACGCAATGTGAATTGTCCGGCGCACACAGCCTTCCTCGATCAGATGTCCTAACCCTAACTTCCGGAACTGTTCATTCACGGATGCAATATGCTCTGTGATATAGAACCGGATTCCTTTTGCCTTCAGGGACTGATATAGCAATTCCAGACTATCCGCCGCTGTGATATCGACACTTCCCACACCGCTGGCATCAAGAATCACTGCTTTGGTGTCGTCCTTGATTGCATGTTCAATATCTGCTTTCATCACCTGAATATTCGCAAAGAATAGATTACTGCTAAACCGATAGATCACAACACCTTCCACCGGATGAATCTGACTACTTTCCTTTATATCCCGAAAATGACTGTGCCCCGGCTGGATACCAAGAAAACATCTTGCCGGTTTGGATGTCCGGATGATCATTTCTGAAAATGACAGGATCACTCCGATCAGTACCCCGTTGACCGTGCCAAGCATTAACACTCCAAAGAAAGCACCCATAAAGATAAAGAACTCTGTACGGCTTACTCTCCACAATCTCGCTGCTAAATGAAACTCGGTTGCTCCAAGCAATGCGGAGATCACAATAGCCGTCAGAATCGGAACCGGAAGATAACCAATGAATCCCGTTCCCACCAGTAACAACACGATCATTGAAAGCCCTGCCACAATTCCCGTAAGCTGCGTCTTTGCCTGATACTGCTCACCCATTGCCGTTCTTGATACCGAACCATTGATCGGACAGCAGCCGGTAAATGCCGCTAAGAAATTACCCATGGAAAATGCCAGGATCTCCTGATTATCATCCAGCCGGTAACCATTCTTGTTTGCAAAATTATTCTCTGCCAATAACGTCTCTGCCATGATCACCACCGCAACCGACAGACTGATCGTAACCGCCTCTTTCAGTGATACTTCAGTAAATGATGGCACACTCCATCTTGGCATCCCTGTCTCAACCGCATCTAACGTCTTCACTCCCCATTGCTCCACAGGAAAGAACTTTGTCATAACTGCTCCCGCTGCCATCAATAAAACTGCCATCGGAAACTTAGGAACCAGACGTTTGGCGATCAGAAGAATTGCCAATGCAATAAGACCGAGCACAATGGATGGTACATTAATCGTAGATACCGTACCTGCAATATGCTCAATCAACTCCGGTAATTCTCCTACGCCCGCCGTTCCGCCCATCAGCTTCGGTATCTGCATGAGAATAATTGTCGTGCAGATACCCGTAATGAATCCACCCATAACAGGAGCCGATATGTAATTGACCAACTTACCCGCTTTTATCACATAAAATGCAAGCAGCCATAATGCTACAAAGAAGGTCAACACCGGAACCACATGCATTGCCTCAGCCGATCCGCTCTCCACTCCAAGACTTAACAAAGCGGAACCGATCAATGCTGCCGGTGCCGCATCCACCCCAAAGATAAATTGCGGTGACGTCGAGAACAACGCAAAGATCAGGATTGGAAACACCGAACCATATAAACCGTATACCGCCGGCAGTCCCGCAATCTGTGCGTATCCCATGGATATGGGTATGGATACTGCCATAATGATCAATCCCGCAACCATATCCTTTGCCAGATTCTCCTTATTATATTGTCTTAGCGTCTTTGCGAATTGTACCTTCAAGTGTGTTCCTTCTTTCTTCTTTACCTCTCACAAAAGAACTCAATCTCTTCCCCAAGCGGTCCCTTGCAAAATGCAATTCTTGCCGGGAATTTCGGCTGTGATGCAATCTCAATGTCCTTTGGCTCTATGAACACCTCATAGCCGGCCTTGCGTACTGCTTGTACACAGGTATCTACCTCATCCGTTGCCAATGCAAAATGCCGGATCGTACCCTGTGGTAAATTCTCCTGTCCGTCGGAAAAGATCTCAATGATCCCCGATCCCGTATCTAACATGATTCCTGCATCCCAGCTTCTGACAACCGGGATTCCAAGAATGTCTTTGTAAAAATGTATCTCTTCCTCATATTCTTTGTCATTGCAGCATTTCAGTGATACATGATGAATTCCCTTAATTAAACTCACGCTCTTATCCTCCATGATGCCGATCATTCCTCACGATGATCAATGACACGTTTTGCTTTCTTCTCAAATCTCGGAAGTGTTCCAACCGGAACTACCGTTACCTTCGGAGTTACACTCATTCTTGACTTGAACAAGCCCTTAATGGTGTGAGCTGTCTTCTCAAAGTCAACACGTCCCTCTGCCTCTGCGGTTACCAGAATAATGTCACGGTTGATGCTCTCATCATGTGCAATGTTAATGCTATACTCACTCGATACGCCATCTACCATGCCAAGAATCTCTTCTACCTGACTCGGGAACATGTTGACACCGTGTACCTTGAACATGTCATCACTACGTCCTTTAATAACATCCAGACGCGGATGTTTTCTGCCACATGGACATTCACCCGGAATAATTCTGGAAATATCATGGGTACGGAAACGAAGCAATGGTGCTCCTTCCTTCACTAAAGTAGTGATCACGATCTCTCCCTCTTCTCCATCCGGTACCGGCTGTAAGGTCTTCGGATCAATGATCTCAATGTAAACATAATCATCCCAATAATGCATACCCGCATTTTCCGAACAACTGATTCCAATGCCCGGACCATAGATCTCTGTCAATCCATAAATGTCATATAATTCAATGCCCAGTTCATGACCAATATAGTTACGCATCTTCTCGCTCCAACGTTCGGAACCGATCACACCTTTCTTCAAATGAATCTGATCCCGGATTCCACGGCGATTGATCTCTTCTGCCAGCAATAATGCATAAGATGATGTTGCCGTCAATACCGTTGCCTTTAGATCGATCATCATCTGGATCTGCTTATCTGTATTGCCCGGTCCCATTGGAATTGCCATAGCACCAAGTTTCTCACAGCCTGCCTGAAATCCGATCCCTGCTGTCCACAGACCATATCCCGGTGTGATCTGGATCCGATCTTTATTCGTGATGCCTGCTGTCTCATAGCAGCGTGCAAACATCGTTGCCCAATCGTCTACATCCTTTGCAGTATAAGGAATGATAACCGGTTTCCCTGTTGTACCGGAAGAAGAATGAATTCGAACAACCTCTTCATCCGGAACTGCCTGAATGCCAAGCGGATAGGCATTGCGAAGATCCTCTTTGCTGGAAAATGGAAGCTTCTCAAAATCCTCCTGGCCGGATACCCCTTCAATCCCGGCCTCTTTGTATAGCTTTCCATAATAACTGTCTGCCTGAATCAATCTCTTGATCTGTGCATCCACCTGTGACAACTGTGTACTATTTAATTTCATATACTGATCCTCCTTATATCCCTAGATATATTGTAATGATGGGGTCAAACCCTTACATCACATTTAACAAACCTTGCTGATTATGGTCTTACAGGTACTTTACCAATTCATCCCGAATGGCTGCATAATGCTCATCCACAATACCATAATCTTTATTCTTATAGTTCCACAATGCTCTTCCAATTCCCATCTTGTCAAAGGCAGAGTTAATATCCTTGATCCAGCGTAGGGAATCTTCAACCGGTGCCTGATCAATAACACCATACTCACCACAGTAAAGCGCAACGCCTCTTTCCTCTGCTGTCTTCACAGCCTGTGTAAATAGCACTTCGAACATTTGCGGTCCAACCTCTTTAATATCTTCTACATAAATGGCAGCCGTAGATTCCCTGTTAAATAATGCACTCTTTTCCCGATATAATTCGAGAGAGCCTGGATAAGACATCTCAAAATTCTTCGGCATTCCTTCTACCCAGTAAGCTTTCTGATGCGTAAATACAAACGGATCATAACAATGGAAATTATACACTAACTTATCTGCAAACGGCTCGATGAGCAGTGGCACACTCGTCACATTATTGTATCTGACACCACCAAATACAATATAAGTATCCGGTGCAATCTCACGAATGGCTGTTGTTGTATTTCTGATAATGGTATTCCACTCATCCACTACACTCGGACTTACAACCTCATTTAACAACTCAAATGCAACCGTATCACTATACTTGCCATAGCGCCTTGCAATCTCTGACCAGGTCTGAATAAACCGTTCCTGTAAATCTTTGTCATGGAAAAACTTCTCAAGATCACCATGATCCAATGGATCAAATGTATATCCGTAAACTTTATGTAAGTCTAACAACATATGTAATCCATACTTCTTACACCATGCAATGCAGTTATCAATATACTGAAATCCATCTTCCTTAAATGTTCCATCTTCCTTTTCAATAATACTATAGTCAACCGGAACCCGTACATGATCCAATCCCCAATCTGCAATTCTCTTGATGTCTTCTTCCAAAATAAATGTATCAAAATGTTCTTTCTCATAACTCACACACTGCGATAACCATCCACCTAAATTCACACCATGTTCAAATCCTTCAAATCGTTTCATACTTGTCCTCCTTTTGTTCTCAGCAAAGCCCTGTATTCTACCAAATTCTTTGCGCCATTATAATTCCACATGTGCATTGCGTTGTACATTAACTGCAACCGAAGTATCTACCGGCATGTATGGAATCTTCGTTGCCTGAAATGCATGATACAGATCCGATTTTCCCGGCCATACGGTTCCAATTACCTCGTTCTTTTCATTTAACTGATGATACCAGGAACCTTTTACATGGTCCACTACACATTCATCCAAATATTTCATAAACTTCTCATAATCCGTTGCATATTTCTTATTGCCTGTCACCCGATAAAGCACCGCCGAGGTATTAATTGCCTCTGCTAATGTCCAATGCATACGATCGTGCACAACCGGTTTTCCTTTCCAATCCGTTGTATAGACCATTCCCGGTGCACCATCCACACACCACGCATCCGCAACTGCCCGATTATATAGATATTGCGCTGCCTCTAAGTATGGTCTGCACTTTTCCTGATCCTTATAACTTGCACAAACCCATTGTGTGATCAACCGTCCCCATTCAATTCCATGTCCCGGCGTTGCACCATATGGTTTGAACGGATCTGCCGGATGATCTTCATTATAAGCAAGATCTGCCTGCCAGTCACTTGTAAAATGTTCCGGTATCCGCCAATCATTTTCCTTTGCCCATCCGATCACGCGGTCAATGATTCTTCCCGCTCTCTTGCGATATTCTTCTCTTCCAGTCACATCAGCTACCGCCAGAAATGCTTCCACGGTATGCATGTTTGCATTTAGCCCACGATAACTGCTCAGCTTAGTAAATTCCGTATTCCAGTTATCTACTGCCAATCCTTCCTCTTCCTGCCAGAAATAATCATCATATACTGTTAATGCCTGCTCCAACAGCTTCTCCGCATCTTTGTTGCCTGTCAGACAAGCAGATGCAGCTGCCAGAATAACGAATGCATGTGCATAGCACTGTTTATCCGGCAGAATACCATTATCTCCGGTTCTTCCTGCATACCATCCGCCATGCTCTCTATCCTGTAATTCACCGGATAGCCCTCCCAGCATTGCAGCCACCAGTTCTTCACTTCCTTCATGACCCATTAACATTCCCATGCTATATACATGTGCCATACGACAGGTGATCCACGTCTCTCTCGGTCTTTCTGTCATCGGAGTTCCATCATCCCCCAAATAATACGCTCCACCCTGTGGCGATACTATCTGATGTCCAAATCGAAGAAGATCCAGTCCCAATTGTCGCATGAATTGTTTGTTTTCCATCGTATCTATACGATATTTCTTATCCATAATATCTCCCTCTTTTCAAATACTACTTCTTTATTGTATATTCTCTTCTGTCTACTGTCTACAGTATTTTTTCAAAATAACAATCTATATCTATCTTTTATCAGGGGTTCACCACACTATAATAATCCTTCTGTAACACCAGTGCTGAATACCGGAACCGGTTCTCCACCATCTGCATACACTGTTGCAGATACGATTCATCTTCTGTTCCACCCATCCACACCGTTTCTCCGGTCGTTGCGTTATACCGCACCCGATCTGTCAGAAAACTCTGATCCTTGAACATCACCAGTCCCATATCATCTGATAACATGTCTCTTCCTGCCAACAACCGGGAATCATAGTCAAGTCCCATCAGATTTGATATGGTCGGCAGCAGATCCAGATTGGAACAGCATTTCTCCACCGTCATAGGGAATTCGTCCATGTTCTCCATCGCTGCACTCCATATCAGACAGGTATTCCGGTATAACTCAAAGGCATCCTGCTCCACAGCAATCACTTCCATGTCAGAACCCCCTCCATTAACCGTGGCATCCGCATTCCCATCACGCTCCATATGCAACACATCATTCTCATCTATTACATGCCCGGTTGCTTTCCGTAATTCATCATAAGCACCCTTTTTCAGACCATACGGATAATGATCCGGTGCCACCACAAACAAGGTATGCTCCAATTGTCCTTTCTGCTTCAACTGATCAATGAGATACTCCAAGGCATATTCCAGTTCCTGATTTGCCTCCAGGTAACAGGCTGCATTTTCCGTAAGGTCCATACCTTCTGTCACTTCCCGGTTCTTCACCGCCATGGAATTATACCCATATGTATACGGTAAATGACCGCTCATCGTCATATAGTAAGTATGAAATGGTGCCTTATTCACATACTCATCCGCTGTAATCTCCATCAATTCCAGATCCGACTCCGGATACATGGATTCAAAGGTAAGTCCTGCCCCGACTGCCTTAAAAGTATATCCCAGCTTCGGATGCGTCTTGGTCCGGTCATAATAATAAGAATCATGATCGTGATACGCATTGCAGACATATCCTTTCTGTTGTAGCTGGTTCCCCAGTGCTATTGGCAATGAGCCTTTTGCGGCATGTTCAAGACTCCAGTCTCCATCCACCGGAATCTGTCCAAGACAGTTCACATACTCCCCATCAATCGTACTCAGATACCAACTCGGCGTATAGAAATTCTCAAACTGTACCCCCTCTTTCCACATCTGATACAGTACCGGCGTCCGCTCCTTATCAATAACCACATCACTGAAACTTTCTGCCGTAATATAAATGAGATTATATCCCTCAAACATTCCGGTATACGAATTCTCTGCTGTTGGCGACACGCTTGAAAAATAGGAGTGCATCCCGTTTAATTCTTCATCTGCACTTCCCTTTGCAAGCTCTGCAAAATTAATATTCCATTCATGATACCGGGGCTCTTTCTTTTCAGATATGCCATCCTTCTGCGCAGAACCGTTTTCTTTCTTCAATTCTGCATTCCCTGCAATATTGCCCTTAGCATCCTCCAAATCAGAGATTCCCATATCCCCTTTTCTCTCCTGTGCCAGATCTTCCTTATCACTTCCACCAAGCCGTTCTTCCACCCACAGATAGCCTCGGTTCCATTGTCTTTCCGTAATTCCAAGTCCATCACATATATTCTCAGCCATATCCTTAGTCAATGTTTCCGTCATTCCCAATTTGTACATGGACTGCTCCGTCCGGTGAAAATGAACCTTCGTATCAAAAGCACTGTGAAACCCGGTTCCCTCGATCAGTAAAATCACCGTTCCGACAACCGGAAGCAGAAGTACACCTGCTGCATATAATAAACGTTCTCTCCTGCCAACTTGTATATCCTCTCCATCACTCTTCTTGTCAAAGTAAGCATCTGCCACAACATACACGAGCCAGAGCAATATCATACAAAGAATTGCCGCCGCCTTCTCCTTGCCCGCCTGTAGGATCGTGGAAGTAAAATCCATCGCCTGTCCTGCCCCCTTTGATACCGACTTCAAGGAAAGGAAATTGCCAAATACCTGCTGATAGATCAACTGTGTTATCCCATATATTATCATCAACAAAAGCAATACGCCTCTTACTACACGGTTCCAACTTCTATGTTTTGTACTGCCTACAAAAAGTGCAAAAAAAGAAAAGGGAAGCGCAAACAAGATTCCATTCCACACATTGCCATCCACGCCGCCAAATGCCGCAACATGAAACACCACCTCTAACACCATCATAAACAACGGCATCAGCCATCTTGCCTGAAATACAATCTTACTACGCTTTCCTTTTTCCAACATAATCATTCCTTCTTCTATCCAATGTGTTTGTAAACCTACTTTTTCACTATATCGAAACACACTTTTGAAGTCAAGGTTTTATCTCTTTCCAAACGGAACTATCGTAAACTGAAACGTAAATGCATCTTCCTGAAACCGGTACGCATCTGACACATCAAACTCACTCGTTGCATGTGACACCTGACTGTATCCGATATAGATTCCATTGATCCACACAAAAAACAACTATCCACAGATCCTGCTTGAAACCACACAATATTCCATCAACGAGATTGCATCTATTGTTGGTTATGACAATCAGCTGTATTTCAGCAGATTATATCGGAAACAAAAGGGCTGTTCGCCAAGTGAATACCGAAAAAAGATATACTCATAGAGCAATAATCATTGCTTTAGAAAATTTCAAAGGGCTTTCGTACCAACGCGAAAGCCCTTTTTATTATCTTTATTTCACTTTAATGGTAACTGTTGCTTTCTTGCCGCTTCCATCGGCTGCAACTGCTGTGATCTTTGCTTTTCCTTTCTTCAATCCCTTAATAACACCCTTCTGTGTCACCGTTACAACATCTTCGTTACTTGATGTCCAATAAATGATATTAGATGCTAATTTCTTATTTGGAGAAAGTGTAGCTTTCACTTTCATCGACTTACCTACTTTCAGATTCTTTGTCTTAACCTGAAGTTTTACCTTGGTAACGGCTTTCTTCATAACCTGAATCCGGAAACTCCTAACCAATCCTCTCTCTGTCTTAACCGTGATCGTTGTCTTGCCCGGATTCTTACCGGCTGTAATCTCACCATCTTCGTCCACGATTGCAACCTTTGGATTACTGCTGGTAAAGGTAACTTCTTCCTCGTCTGCATCCTCCGGTAAAAATGCTACATTCAACTGCATTTTCTTCTTTGGTGCCAGCTTCATGGTTCCTGCGACCAGCATATTATCTGCTTTCTTTACATCCGCAGTTACCTGAATACCCGTTGCTTTTACCTCATCCGCTGCGCTTGGTGCTACAGGAGTCTGTGCAGGTGTGTTGCCGGTTGCTCCTGTGCCTGCGCCACCATTTTGTCCACCTGATCCGTTTGGTTTTTCTTCGGCCGGCTTATTAGGATCTTTGCCTGGCTCAACCTCACCGGATTCTCCAGGATTCTTACCCGGATCCGGCTTTTCTTCTGTCTTTTTCTTCGTAACGGTAAGTGTTGCCTTACCTGTTATATTACTTCCATCTGCCGCCGTTGCAATAATATCCACTGTACCTTTACCAAGTACTGTCACAACGCCGTTTGAATCAACTGTCGCAATCTTTGAATCACCGGTCGTCCATGTTACTTGTTTATTCGTTGCATTCTCCGGCAAAACAGTTGCGGTTGCGTTTACCGTTGCGGATTGATCATCAGTTAATTCGATTGCATTCTTGTCCAAATTAACATTGATTCCCGTTACTGCGATCACTGCATTCTGAACCGTTCGGCTGATTGCCTCCTGCTTTGAATCAATCTCGCCAGAACTTACAGTTACTGTTAATTGAGTCGTATAATTTCCTGCCATCTTACCATTTTTCAATTTCACTATAACCGAACGGCTCTCCCCGGACTTCAACTGTTCTAACTTAGACTCATCCAGCATAAACGCATCTGAATCAATCGCTAAATTCAACTCGTCAAATGTTACATTGGTATTATTAGCAATCTTAACTGCAACACCGTCGCCATCCTCAACATAACCTGTAGTTAAATCCTGTGCCTGCTGCACTGTAACATCTAATGTTCCGGTGATCTTGGTATACACCGCTTCAAATGCGATATCTCCATCAACTGTCTGCTCTTCTCCAGCCTTTCCTACAGATTCAACATCTCCTCCTGCTCGTCTCCATCCCTCCGGATGATATCCTTTCTTTATCGGAAGGCTCGGCAATGTAATCTTGCTATTCAATGCCGCCTCTTTAGGCTGATCAATTATCTCATCATCATCCTTAAATATAATCGTCGCAAAAACAACCTTCTCACCATTCTGATCTACCACATCCTTTATATTATATATTGGATTATTCTTCTTTGTTACATTGGAACCAACCGTACACCCACCTACTACAATCGTAGCATTCTCATTCTCTGTATCAACTTGAATTGGTATCACACTGGTTGCAGTTTCTCCTACATTTGCAGTAAGATTTCCCCCGATCAGATCAATTTCTGTATCTGCTTTCAATGCCGGCAGGGAATCTGTTCCATTTGCAGTTATATCACCACCATTTACAATGATCTTACCTGCTACAATCGCTCCATCCATTCCTGCGTCTACAGTCAATTTACCGGCTGACACATTCTCATTCTTATCGATTGTAATAGTTGCATCACTTGCAAGACCTTCCTTTACAACATTCTCTCCTTCTAATTTTACAGATATATTAGCTGTGGAAGTTATTGACTTAGCATTGGCATTAACAAGAATTATCTCCGCACCATTGCTCACTACCGTAATATCTGTTCCATCACCGGTTAATGTATATGTCTTATCCTTGTTGTTCAATGTAAGGAGCTTGTTCGCCGAATCATATGTAATCGTTTCATTATGTGCTTCTACATACTCAGCATCCTTTAATTTACTCAAATCTACAATGTAGGTATCTTTCTCACTTAGATACGTCTTTACTGTAACCAACGCACCTGCTGCACCTGCCTCTACCTCATCTGTTGCCGCATAGCGCAGTGCAAACGTATAATCCGAATATGGGGAAAGCTTCTCAAACTTTGGACTTTCCTGCCACCTATATTCATTCCCCTGCTTGATACCATATTCTACCATTTGATCACCGACATAAGTGGATAATGTAACACTAGAATCCGTCTTACTTGCAACTGTAGGTGCAATTGGTTTTAACGTATTTTCTTTCTTTGTTACTGTTATAGTGACAGGTAATTCTGCCGTCGCATACGCATCTGTATCTGTCGGCTTAAATACTAATGTATAGCTGCCGGCATTCTTTGTTGTAAGAATTGTATCATCCAAAAGTGCATTTCCATCTTTCTTCCAACTAAGAGTTCCCTCTTTTGTGATATCCACTTTTTTCGCTGTAACCGTATAATCCTTGATAATATCCTTAAGCGTCGTTCCCGATACTACAGAAATAGCTATACTACCACTAATAACCGTCTGCGTTGGCGGTGCTTTTGTAACCGTCACTTTACAAGTTGCAGTAAATCCACCATCGTCTGTTGTAACTGTGATGGTTGCGGTTCCTGCTTTAACCGCTGTTACAACTCCGGTATCACTTACTGTTACCACATCGGTATCAGAAGATGACCATGTTACTTTTTTGTTTGTTGCACTCTTCGGTGTAATACTTGCTGTCAGTGAAACAGTCTTTCCTTCTTCAATTGTTGTCGTCTCTGGTGTCACAGCAACAGATTCTACGGAAGTAGTAGTACTTCCTCCACTAAATTCTGATCCACCATAGAATTTCTCATTAATGGTCTGGTCACTGAATCCTTCTTCTGTACTATTCTTATTTTCTAAATACAATGCAGCTAATGCTCCTACAAAAGATGCATTATAATCAAGTGTCACCTCACTTGTATGATCATCATCCATTAAATCAACATATGTAGAAAAGTCACTTGTTCTAGGTCCACCTACCAAAGCTCCAAACAATGTATATTTCGAAACAACACTGGCATCACGAAATTTATCCCATCCATTTAATCCCGATGCTGCTCTATGATGCGGTTGCTTCGGCGAATTTTCATTATAACCAACTACAAGATTCTTTTTTAAAGAATTATTACCTAAAATAATACTCATCTGATATTTCGCCCAATCCGGATATGCGGTCTGCCCATTCATCTTCTTATTATATATCATTGCCATCAACTGGGCATTACAGTTATATCTGGCAGAACCCCATTCACTGTAACAATAGTATTTATCCTTGCTGCTGTTGGCAATATTAACAAGTCCTCCATTAACCTTATCCAATAATGACGAATCATTATCCGGTGAATATAATGCAGCGGCTTGATATACATTGTCCCAATCGTACAAATTACCTGCACAAGCATATACATCTGATGTTTTATACGCATTCTTGTATGAACTATCTTTCGTCGCCTTATATAACATTGCAGCCGCAAATGCATAATCATCGACATAGCTGGAAGAGCCATAGAACGAACCATCCTTCGTACCAATTGCTCCATTATATTTCTTTGCAAACGCAAACAACTTTTTTGCATATTCCAGATCGTCTACATTTCCAAAGTTTATATAATTGATTGCTAATGCCGCAGCCGTTTCTGACACAATATCTGTCGCCGGATTACTAGCAGTCGCAACTAATGTAAAATACCTCTCCGTAGCCGTTTCGTCCTCTACTTCTGGTGCCGTCCACTTATTATGATCCGGCTGGCCGTGCCCTACCTGATAGCAGAATGCTTCGACTTCCTTATTTGAATTGAGTACCGTACACCGCTTTACATATTCACAATAATGATCCACTATCGTTTTCAAATGCCCTGTTTGTCCTAACTCATCATAAGCCTGACCAAATTCCATATAACCCATTCCTAATGCGGACATCGCCTGCGCCATCGGCAGGCCAAACTTTACATGATCGCCTGCATCGTGAAATCCTCCCACGGCGGAATATGTCTTTCCATTATATGTGAACTTATCATTAACATGACAATTGCCTCGCCATCCATTATACTTCTCACTTGAATAAAGCGACTTCTTATTCACTTCATCACCACACATGTTAGCGTCATAAAAATACAACGAATATTGCAGTGCTTTTGCGAAGTTATATCCAACAGTTGAATCAATCGTTCCTATATCACTTCCGTCAAATGTTCCACCGCCAGACTCCCCCGATCCACCTGACCCGCCAGAAGATCCACTTGCCTGTGTTGCATTATTCACAACCGAATCAAATACTCCACTTGCACTATTTCCCGTCTTGTAATATACAATTGCGCTTCCTGTATCAATATCATTAGATCCAGTATAGTTAAACTTATAATTATCTTCAGCGGTAGAACCAAAACTTCCCCCTGCCGTAATTACTCCACTTGAACTATCACTCGGTGTCAGATACAAATAAGAATCCGTATAACTTAGCTTAACCTTTGCCCAACTAGTATCCCATGCCTGTGATGAAGTAATTCCTGTCACTGGAATTGCCACAATCCAATCACTAATCGATTCTGATAATCTATTACTTACTTGTAAATAGTATGCATGATAACTTCCATCAATCTTCTCCTTTACAATAGTGGCTTTCACCTTATCAGACTTCTGACCAATTACAGCAGGATCTGTAGCTGTTGCATCGTCTCCTATATCTCCGGATGATTCACCAACCTTATAGGTTAATGTAACCGTTGCATTTGCAATGGCAGAAGATACAATCTGAAAGCCTGCACCGCTTCCTGTCTTGCCTGCTTCAATCTCCGCATTTGTCCACACTTCTCCGGTTGTTTTATCCGTTCCTTTATATGTTACAACCGTAATTGTATTTCCTGACTGTGATGCCCCATTCCATCCGGCATTCCAACTTGATGCATCCTGGCACATTATAGTTACTTGCCAATCGCTAATCAACTGTTCTGAATTATTATGCACAATAACATCATATTGTGTTAAATCAACCGATGGTGTATCCCCCCATTTTCCAGCTGGAATAATACCATTCTCCTTCAACTCTACATAAACCGGCCGTGACTCATCAATCGCATTACTCACTGTCTCTGCCGCTTCAACCTTTCCCGCCGGCACCATCACCAGACTACACAACATAACGAGTGCCATGATCCATGCACCCCATCGTTTCACGTTCCTTTTCATAAAATATACTCCTCCTTCTCTCTTATCATTTTACCTTCTTGCTTACTGTTTTCCAGTTACCATACACCATTTTGTCAAGTTTCAGATAGGTGCGGACTCTTACATAATATTTCTTACCGCTTTTCAGGCGTTTTCCCTTATATTTGGTAATCGCCTTGCTTGTGGTATTAGTCTCTACTTTGTACGTCTTCTTTCCCTTGAAATTCTTGTTCGGAGATATCTGTATCTGATATCCATCAATTCCGATTCCCCGTTTCCAGTTAAGTGTCAGTTTCTTCTTACCTGCTGTTACTTTCAACCCTGATACATTCGCAACCGTCACTGACTTTTCCGTCGTTTCTTCGATTGTCTCTTCCTGCGATCCGTCAATCAGACTCGTTGTTGTCGATGTATCCTTTGCCACCCGGTAAGCAATCGTTGCATTCGCCGGCTGGATAACTGCTGTCAGGTCATCATATCCAAAACATTGCACCCAATAAGTTCCTTTCTTCGTAACCAGACACCCGATTCCAATTGTCTCATAGCCACCATTCAATATGTTAGTCTTATGTCCCGGCGAAGCCATCCAGCCTTTCATAACATCTCTTGGTGTACTATATCCCCATGCAATATTTTCGCCATACATCTTGTCACTTGCAGTAAAGCAATCTTCTCCATTCGGTCTCATATGAGAAAATGATACTTCTGTCTCTGCAGCCCTCATCATGGCTGCATTCAACAAATCCGCATCCATAGAAAGAGGCACCGCCCCTACCGCTGCCCGCTCCTGATTAACAAGTTCCAGCACCTGATACGCATAATCGTATCGTGCTGTACCGGACACATCCTGCGTATTCGCCGCATAGACTGCCTGCCCGGAAATCCAGACCGCTACTCCAATCACAAAGAGTCCTGCCGAATGTTTTACCTTGCTTACTATATTCATTTGTATACCATCCTTTTAATTTATTGCATAGCTACTGCCGCGCGAATGTTCATCTCGAATCCTCCGGATTCTCGATGTTCGTTACACTCTATTGCATGAACGCCATCTCGAATCCTCCGGATTCTCGATGTTCGTTGCACTCACATAATTTTCATCGAAGTCATAAGTCTGCAAGCAGCCTATGACTTCTTATGAAAATTGCGTTCATGCTTATACGTTCATTATACCGTAAACGAGTTTTGTGAACAATGTTTTATATTTGGTAATTGTGCACAATCATTTTAGTAATTGTGCATAACTCTCTTTTATAACACCTGACATCATACTCTTTTACCAGAGCTCTTGCACCCGTTTCCAATCTATGTTACCCTTTTCTAAGAATCATTTTATATAGATGAATTATCTTTACCGTAGTTTATTACGCAACTTATTACATACAACCAACCCGGAGGATTACACTATGGCCAACAACAGCAAGATTTTATTATTCCATGTAGAACCCGCAACCTGCAGACAGATCGAATCCATCTGCCGATCCCTGCACATCCAGACGGTTAAAGTCAAGCCAACTTCTTATGAACAGACATTAGGATATCTTGCCGGCATTTCCGGCTTCAACCGACAGAACAAGACCTATACCGGACCTGAATTTCCATCTGAAATGCTGGTGTTTGCCGGTATGGACTCCGAGCTTGTCGATGCATTTCTTGATGCATACAAAAAAGCCTCCATTCCACCAATTGGACTGAAGGCTATTCTGACACAACATAATATATTCTGGACAGCAACGGCTCTTTATATAGAATTATTCCGAGAGCATACATCTATGCATTAGATGCATCTTCTCTTCACAATATACTCCTTATTGGCTGAGTCATTCCGACCATCTCAAAGTACAAAAATACACTTGTGATTCACCGGTGCAATATCAACCAGGCAATGCTTACTCTTATTCCTCTTCCCAAAAGAGTTCATCCAACGTCTTGCCAAGTGTCTTGCAGATTGCCCGGCACAGATTGATCGTCGGATTATAATCTCCCTTTTCAATTGCATTGATCGTCTGTCGCGATACCCCTACCGCAGTTGCAAGATCCTGCTGAGACAGATCCAGTGCCGCCCGGGCAGACTTCATTTTCAAGTTCTTCATAGGCTATTCCTCATTCTCTTCCTGTTTCTTATTATACAATAATTTGAGGTTAAACATAAGAGTTAATGCAAGAAATAACACCGCAACAATCAGATTCGTATATCGATAAGAGATCGCTCCTTTTTCAAGAAATGATACTCCCTCCCGCACATCTACAATTCCCGCGATCAGATTGACCACGCCCGCCAAAAGAAACATCATATTAATTCCTTTTGCATTCTCCTGTAAAGACATATAGGCATCCTCCCAGATACAGATCGTTGCAAAGATAAAAATCGCAATACATACACCGATCCACATACCGCCAAATGACATCAAAAGTGGAATATTACACATATCTTTTAAGACGGATACAATCGTCACATATAAGATAAGGAAAAAGAAACCTACCTTGTACGCCTTACCCCTCGCCTGTAACTGCCTCTCATCATATGCTCCTTCTCTGGCACATTTGAATGTACAAATCTTTCCGCCCACTTTACGGATCATCCGGCTTAATACAAATACCAAAAGAAGTCCTACTGCAAAACCGCAAACCATACCCAATATATAACTTATACTATGATGTTCCATCTCCATCTCTCCTTTTCTCACCGTTATATCTCATGATGACCCTGATCTGATTCCGTTACAAAAACTTCCTCTGCCCTTTCGCATCTGCTTCTATTCTTGAGTTCACTATTCGCATATAGCTATATATCTGTCTTACTTACACTATGTTGCCACATTTACTACATGCCCTTGATATTCTTCAAAGCCGTACTTAACTTGATTGGATTCCCGTAACGAAGCGTTCCCATCCGGTAGATCTTCGCCGCCAGCCAGCCTACACCAAAGATGGATGCAAAGAGGATCACCGCTGATACCACGATCTCCCACATGGCTACCGTTCCCATTCCAATTCGCACGAACATCGCAGAATAGGATGAAAACGGAAGAAACGAGCAGACCTTCATAACAATACCATCCGGATTCTGCAACTGGAACAATACCGCAAAGTATACGATCATGATCACCATCTGCAAGGTTCCCGCTGTCTTATTAATATCCTCTGTCTTCGATACCAGCGCTCCCATCGCACCATAAAGGAACGCATAGAACAGAAATCCACCAATGCCAAATACCGCAAACGCCGCAAGCACTTCACCCGGAATATCCAATACCATATCCAGTGCGTCACCCCAGAACGTATGATTGATCGCATAGCCACCAAGCACTGCGGCTAAGATCAGCCCAAGCTGCAGGATTGCTGCGGTTGCACCCGCAAATACTTTTCCAAACAACAGATACTTTGCATCAATGCTTGTCACCAAAACTTCGATTGAACGATTGCTCTTCTCTACCGTTACCGACGTTGCCACCATCACACCATACAAAATGATCATCATAAAGATCACAATGACAAGCGCATAACAATACCAGTAGTTATCCTCCGCATCTTTACCAAGGATCTGCTCCGTACAATCGACCGGTGCATTATATTCTGCCATAAAAGATGCATAATCAATTCCCTGCTCTTCACAGAATCTTTGCTGATGCATCATCGATAACACTTCTTCAAAGACTGCCTGATTCTCGTCAAACATTTCCCGGTTCAATACATAATATTCATAATGCAGATCGTCCTTTACATCAAATCCTGCCGTAATCTCTTCTTTCTTAACTGCTTTCTCTAACTCCCTGACGTCATTCAGCTTTACTATATTCACGTCATCGCCAAAGGCCTGTTCTAACATTGACAGATCAGCAAACAGCCCCTCTTCGTCCACAAGCCCCAACCTGGTTGCATCCTCTTTGTTCTTATCCTCCGTATCCTTCTTGTCATCCTCTGTTTTCGCGCTCTCTATACCAAGCATATCCGACATATCAAATACTCTCGGCAGGAACATGGCACCAAATAATAGTACCGCTAACACGATCGTCGTGATCACAAACGACTTATTCTTCATATAACTCTTTAATTCAAACTCATATACTGTTAAGAACCGTCTCATTCCTCTTCACCCACCTTTGCCACAAATATATCATTTAACGATGGCTTATACGTCTCAAAATGCTCAATCTCCACATGTTCCATATTGGCAAGTGCCGCAAACAACTGCTTTCGCGTTACCCCTTCACACAATCGGACGATCACTTCTTCCTTCGTACGTCCCGTCACCGTCACAAGCTCTCCCAGCTCTTTCAACAACGCCGTCTCAAAGATCTCTTCGTCCATTCCGACACCACTGATCACTAACCGGTTCTCACCAAACTCCCGCTTAATCTCATCCAAATTACCGGAAAGAGCAACTTCACCATGATTGATGATCACGATATTCTCACAGAATTCTTCCACATAACTCATCTGATGACTGGAGAAAATGACAATCTTTCCCGCTGCGATCAACTCCTGCACAACATCCTGTAATATCTGCGAGTTGACCGGATCCAACCCACTAAATGGTTCATCCAAGATCACAATATCCGGGTCACAGACTAACGTCGATGCCAACTGTACCTTCTGCTGATTCCCCTTGGATAATGTCTCTAATAAATTGCCCGCGTACTGATCCACCTCTAACCGTGCAAGCCAGCGTTTGGAATTCGCAACTGCCTCTTTCTTGCTAACACCACGCAGCCTTGCTAAGTACACCATCTGTTCCATAATCTCACGCTTCGGATATAATCCTCTCTCTTCCGGCAGATAACCAATCTGAACCTTGCGCGGATCAAACTTCTCTCCGTCTAACAGCAATTCTCCACTATTCGCATGAAACACATCCATCAATATACGAATGGTTGTTGTCTTACCTGCACCATTACGACCTAACAGACCTAATGCTTTGCCACTCTCTACAGAAAACGAAATTCCTTTGAGAATCTCGGTCTCACCGAAAGACTTCCGAATGTCTCTTACTTCTAATCTCATCTTCTAAAATCCTCTCTCTTCTATATAAAATTGCTTCTATCATACAGACCATTTCCCTTGCCCGATCTCTCCTGATACAACTTTCCATTCACCAAGCAGCATCATTCACCTGGCACTCTGTATCTATCAGCTTATAGACATAGTATATGCATCGTGTTACATTTTGTCAAGTATATTTTACACATTATATGATATTTATGTCTTTACACATAATTCACCTCATCCCGGCAATACCATCCGTCCCTGTTGCACCGCTCTTTTCATTATCATAAAAAGGACTCTGCGTACATCACAGAGTCCCGATATCACCATAATTAATAGCCTATTTTTTCTTATACATTGTCCGGTATGACACACCCTTTTCCAAGTTGTAGCCCCGGTATTTGGCCAATTCACTGACTGTCACTAACTGATATCCCTGCTTCTTAAGCTTCGGAATGATCTGCAGTGCTGCATTCTTTGTCGGCTCAT